>Ga0308175_100000429_pt1 | contig 29297 bp, 23 predicted proteins | sample PhyCR1_3_FD_203893 | JGI IMG/M metagenome (GOLD analysis project Ga0308175, IMG submission 203893) | Soil microbial communities from UC Gill Tract Community Farm, Albany, California, United States - DLSLS.C.R1 | ecosystem: Environmental > Terrestrial > Soil > Agricultural land | place: USA...
GGCCGCTGTCACCGGCAGCTTCGAGAAGCACGCATCTCCGCTGTTCATCCGCGGTGAAACGCTCGTTCGGCTTCGCCGCCTTCGGAAGGGCGCGCCCATGCTCATGGAGGTCTCCGAGGCGGTGATGCACGGCATGCTCATGCGCGAGGTGGACTGGGTGAAGGTCACCGAGCAAGGCACCCTCCCGGTGCCCCCGCCCAAGGAGGTCGCCATCGACATCCTCGCGCTCCCGCCGTCGAGCATCCCGGAGCTGGAATCGGTGATCACGACGCCCACGTTCGGGAGCAATGGTCGGCTGCTCCGGGCGCCCGGACTGCACGCAAGCGACCTGTTGTGGCTGGAGCCCGATCCCTCCCTCCAACTCGCCGAGGTCCCAGATCACCCGACGCCGCAGGACATCGCCGCGGCGCGGTCGCTGTTCTTCGACGATCTGCTGGTCGACTTCCCCTTCGTCTCCCCGAGCGACCGAGCACATGCGCTCGCCGCCTTGCTCCTGCCGTTTGTGCGGCGGCTGATCGACGGCTGCACGCCGCTGCACCTGATCGAGGCTCCGGCAAGAGGCGCCGGCAAGGGCCTCTTGTGCAACCTCGTCTCCATTCTCACAACGGGTGGCGACTGTGTCGCACGCACGCTCCCGGAGTCCGACGAGGAGATCCGCAAGATGCTGACCGCCGAGCTGGCGACCGGACGGCCCATCATCTTGCTCGACAACGCCAACGACAAGCAATCGCTCGCCTCGGCGTCGCTGGCGTCCGTGTTGACGACGCAATCCTGGACCGATCGCATCCTCGGCCGCACCGAGATGATCACCGTCCCCAACAAGGCCATGTGGATGCTGACCGCCAATAACCCGAAGCTGTCGAAGGACATCGTCCGGCGGGCGGTCCGCATCCGCATCGATCCGAAAGTGGACCGGGCGTGGCTCAGAGCGTCGTTCAAGCATCAGCCGCTCTTGACCTGGGTTCGAGAGCACCGCAGCGAGCTTGTCCGCGCTGCGCTCGTGCTGGTGCAGGCGTGGATCGCGGCAGGTCGTCCGCTGTCGCGCGCGCAGCTCGGGTCGTTCGAGGAGTGGGCGATGGTGATGGGGGGAGTGCTCGAGGTCGCCGGCGTAGAAGGCTTCCTTGGCAACCTCGACGATCTGTATGCGAACGCCGATACCGAGGGGGAAGCGTGGCGCGAGTTCACGCTGGCCTGGTGGGAGCAGCACGGCGACAGCCCGATCAACGTGGCAACGCTCGCCGAGCTCTGCGAGCGGCTCGACCTAATGGCGCAGATTCGCGGCGACGGCAGCGTGCGATCTCAGCAGACCCGGCTGGGCCGTGCGCTCCACGACGTGCGCGATCGCGTGTTCGGGGAGCTTCAGATCGTTGTAGGCGCCGAGGACCGCAAGAAACGGACGCTGTACCGCCTGAGGCGCGTCGGCGCTGGACCTGCGACCGGCGGAGCCGAGGGTGAAGGCATGGACGCCGACGCTCACGTTGGCGTCGAGTCGCTCCTCGAAGAGTCGCAGTAACCAGGAGCTACTCCGTCGCCCTGTGCTTGGACCAGAGCTGCTGGGCCTCGCTGGCTGCCGCGACCGCTGCCTCGCGCTGCCCCAGATTGCGCAGAATCATTGCCAGGTTGTTCAAGCTCGCCGCGAGGTTGGGCTGGAACGCATCAGGGTTGCGCTTCGCCAGCTCGCGGTATAGCTCCACTGCCTCGCGGATGGCCTCCAGTGCCCCCTCGCGCAGCCCCCACCTGCCCAAAATCGTGCCCAGGGTATTCAAACTCGTCGCGAGTTCGGGCTGGAACTTGCCAGGGTTGTGCGCCGCCAGCTCGCGGTACAGCTCCACCGATTCGCGGGTGGCTGCGCGCGCCTCGTTGTGCTGCTCCAGGTCGCTCAACCGTATGCCAAGGTTGTTCAAGCTCCTCGCGAGTTCAGATTGGAATGCATCAGGGTGGGGCCTCGCAAGATCGCGGTACAGCTCCACCGCCTCCCGGGTGGTCGCCAGCGCCGCCTCGCGTTGCCCCAGCTTGCTCAACTGGTTACCCAGGTTGTCCAAGCTCCTCGCGAGTTCAGATTGGAACGCATCAGGGTGGGGCCTCGCAAGATCGCGGTACAGCTCCACCGCTTCACGAGTGGCCTCCAGCGCCGCCTCGTGTTTCCCAAGGTTGCTCAATATAACGCCTAGATTATTCATGCTCATCGCCAGGGCGGGCTGGAACGCGTCGGAATGACGCCCAGCCAATTCACGGTATCGATCTACCGCTTCATGGTCAGCCTCCAGCGCTTCCTCGTACTTCCCAAGGTCCCTCAGTATCGTGCCCAGGTTACTCAAGCTTCCCGCGAGGAGTGGCTGGAATGCATCGGGGTGACGCATTGCCAGTTCGCGGTATTGGGCTACCGCTTTACGAATGATGCCCAGCGCCGCTTCATACTGCCAAAGGTTGCGCAGCATTGCTCCCAAGTTGTTCAAGCTCATCGCGAGATCGGGTTGGAACTTATCCGGGTTGCGCGTTGCCAGCTGATGGTACAGATCCGCCGCCGCACGGATGGCCTTCAGTGCCTCCTCGCGCCGCCCTAAGTCGCTCAATGCCGCACTCAGGTTGTTCAAGCTCGTCGCGAGGTCGGATTGCCACTCATCCGGGTTGTGCGTTGCCAGCTGGCAGTACAGCTCCATCGCCTCACGGGTGGCCTTCAGCGCCTCCTCGCGTTGCCCTAGGGCACTAAGATCTCCACCCAGATTGGTCAAACTCATCGCGAGGTCACGCTTGAACGCACCGGGGTTACGCGTCGCCAACTTGCGACGAAGCTCCACCGCCTCGCGTGTGGCCACGAGCGCCGCCTCGCGCTGGCCCGCCGCCGCGAGGTCAACTCCGCGCTGGGAATACAGCTGGGCACGCCGCGTCATCGATCTCTCGTCATCTCTAGTGTCCGCGCTATCGAGAAGCATACGACTTCGCCAGTTCGCCACTCGCTGCAGCGACACCGTCGGGTACGGAATCTGTTCTCGGTTCAGCGCGCTCGCTAGAACTGCGGAACCACGCTGCTCAAGCGCCTCCGCGAGCGCATCCCCAAGCACAGAGAACGCCGTGCGCTGGCCGACGATCTTTGCGGCGCGCAGTGCGAGCACTGCCCGCACGGCAAGCTCGGTCTCGAGCAAGCTCGCGATCCATGCGCGAACTAGCGAGGCGGCCGTCACCGATGCACGTCCCAGCACCGTGAAGGCGGTGGTGAGCGCTTGTTCGTCATCACCGGCCGCAAAGACGCGCTCGATCCAGACATCGCGAGCCGGTGCACCAGTTCCTTGGCGTGCCGCGGCGACCCGCACGACCATGGCTTCGCCGAGCAGATCCGGTTCGAGGCCGGGAAGATAGCGTGGCTCACCGGCACGGCCATAGACGTGTCGGAGCACCGCGATCATCGCGTCATCGTCGCGGTTGCGTGGTCGCCGCGCGAGCCGCGCGCAGAGGTCCTGCGTATCTTCTTCGCTGGAGATCCCGCCGCGAAGTGTCGCCGCAGCGACGAGCTGCCGCGCCAGCGGCACGTCGACCGCGGTTTGCTGGCGCGTGGCCACCTCGGTCTGCCAGAACCGTTGCTCGTGGTCCAGGATCACGTCCATCAGCGTGCCGGCATCGAACGCGACCCCTTCCACAGCGGCGAGTGCAGCCATGTGCAGGTAGAGCACACGCTCGAACCGCGGATCCGCAAGTGTGATCGGTGGACGCAACACGGTGGGCTTGCCAAGCACGGCCGCGAACACCATCGCGGCTTCGGCGAACACGGCGTCGCGGTCCAGCGCGCCGGTCGCGATCGGCGAGAGTGCGATCGGCGCGGCGTGGCGCAGCAGCGCTCGGATCGGGTCGCTCCGCGTCTGCAGCTCGGTCCACCAGTCGCCGTCGCCACGTGCCAGGAGCAGCATGCGGACGCGGACGCGCGGGGCAGGTGCATCAGCGTACCGGGCGAGCCGGTCGAGCAACTCGACCAGATCAGCGCGGCTCTCGGCGTAGTCGATGACGATCAGGACCGGAGCGCCGAGCCCGCATAGCCGGTCCAGCCAGTGGTCGCCCGGGCGCGGTCCGAGGAAGCCGGCAACGTCATGGCGTTTGCGTCGCCGACGCACCCATTCGATCGCCAGCCGGGTCTTGCCGACGCCACCCGCGGCGTGAAGCAGCCGGACGGCGACGTCGCGCCCTGCATCGTCAGCCCAGGCATCCAGCTCCGCCATGACCTGCGCCCGCCCCCGGTCGTGCCACGGCACCACGGTATTGCGCGCGACCAGCAGCGACGACGGCGACGGCGGCTGGTCCGGCGCAGGTGACGTGCCAGTCGTGAGCAGGTCATCGAGGCCGGCGATCGCCTCGGTCGGCACGTGGTCGCGCAGAAACGTGAGCAGGCACTCCGCGGAGGCACGCGCGGCGAACTCCTTGAAGTGGTCGTCGCGGCCGTGGTTGGCGAAGTCCATCACGCCCTTCATGACCACCGCGTCGAGACCGTACTGCCGCTGGCAGTGCGCGAGCTGTCCCAGCGCGGCACCCTCCATCTCCAGCGCCAGCACCGTGCGCACCGACTGCGCGATGGCCTCCCAGATCGCCGGGTCCTCGATGACCTGGCTCCCCGAGGCCATCGGCCCGACATGCAGGCGGAACGGCTGGAAGTCGCCTCTGGGCGACAGATCGGGCAAGCGGCCCTGATAACGGAACAGCAGATCGTCGACGACCCGGCGGCCTTCGTCGGTCAGCTCGCGACCGGCGAGCAGCTTCTGCTCCTGCAATGCCGCCACGGTCGCGGCCCAGGTCTTCTGGTCGAGGTCCTGCCACGGCTCCGGGTCACGGCGGTGCAGTGCTACGAGGGCGCGGCGCTCTCGCCACTCCGTCGTGAGTGGTCGGGTGGCGAACCAGTCAGCGTCGCGGAACCGCGCCATGACATCCATGCCGATCAGTGCGGCCTTCCAGTTGTCTCGCAGCTGGTAAGTCGCCAGATCATGCTGGACCTGCCCCGGCAGCCGCTTTCCGGTGTCGTGATAAAATAAGCGCGAGGCGGCCACCACGTCGCCGAGCTGGGTCTTCTCGGGCCGGCCGGCGCACACGCCGCACATGGCGATACAGCGCGGCCTCAGCGCTTCCACCAGTGGCAGCAGCGTGTTGGTCGCCGCAGTTGCTCCCATCTCGGCCGCCACGGCCACGGCGACACGCAGCGGCCGATCGGTGGGCACCTCGAACGACCGGAACGCCAGCGGCAGTCCGCTCGGGCCCGTCGCGCGCTCCCAGGTCGAGCCCTGTACCGCGCCCGCATCGACCTGCAGCACCGCGTCGTATTCGAGTCGGATCGCGGTCACGATCACCACATCGGTGTCGCGATCCTTCAGCGCTGCCAGATCGCTCACGGCGCCACTCGCTGCCAGATCAGCCCGCACCACTTCATCAGGATCAACGCTCGCGGAACCACGTCTGCTTCACCCGGACCGAGGCTAACGCAGCCAGCCGCGTAGGGTCACTCCGGGTCGCCAGTGCAGCGTCTCCCGCCGGACCTGGCCCCAGGTCCGGCAGAGGTCCGGCTGGAAGTCCGGCATCTCTTTCTCGAATGAATATCATCAGTTGTCCGGTTTGCCGGACTTGCCGGACTTAGATCCCCTACTTCGCGCGTGCGCGGACGGGCAATTTTTTTGAAAAGCGTATTCAAAAATATTTCTCTCCGCGGGAGCACAGAGAGGACCAGAGAAGGTCCAGCAGGTCCGGCATTCGGCCCTATCTACTGATTATTATGTAATAAATCTCTGCCGGACCTCTGGGCATCAAGGTCCGGCAGTCCACCAGCAGGTCCGGCATCAAGGCTAACAACTTGTTCCTGCAAGAGATTCTCTGCCGGACCTCCTCATCCACCGGCATGAGGTCCGACAGCGGGTCCGGCACGAGAGGTCCGGCACCGAGCCTTGTGGGCCGAGCCACGCGTGGGATGCGTAGAAACCACCCGTCTCTGGCATCTACCTCCATCGTCGCGCCTGTGAATTGAGCGACAGGCCGTTGGGATCTACGGCAGTTTACGATCGCGGAGCGTTCAAACGTTGCGATGTCCGTGCGTCGAGGTAAGTCGTACGGCCGTACTCTCGTAATGCGATTACCGCCCGCGCGCGCCATTCACGGCTTGCCACGATCAACCGCTCGCGCTCACCCGGCCGTGGGATCCTCGCCAAACCATCGCGCGATGCTTTGATCTGGATCGCCCAGCGCCTGCTCTTGCTCCATTGAGCGTAAACGTCAATGGGCCCACGGGAGCCATTCGACAGCCAGACCTCTGCTCCGCAGCGCCTCAGGTATGAAGCGATCGACTCTTCAGCCTCGTAGCCGTACCGCGTGCGCGCAGAGTGGCGATTCGACTTCCATACCGTGTAGATGAGGTAAACGATCCCAAGCACGACAGCGAACTTGAACATCGAATCGAGAATACCTTCTGGTGGTGACAACAGGTTAGTCGGTGTTGTCACCCGGTCCACCTACATTTCAGGTGGCCACACCGCCAGCCGGCGCCACGGGCGCAGTCGGGTCGCGACAATCTGCGGAGCCAGCCGCAGCTGGGCGAAGCCAAGGTCGCCTCGGACCCCGACGGGTGGGGGAACACCAGCCCGGCCTACATTCCTGCGTCCCATCCCCGGTGCTACCGTTCGGCGTCATGCCCTACCGCGAGATGCCGCCGATCTCCACGTCAGAACGTTGCGAAATCTGCGGTAGGCCGGGCGTGCGCATGCGCTGCGCTCCGTGCGAGGTGGTAACGGCGCGGCTGGCAGGGCTCAAACTCCCGGTCGTCGCGGTGATGTGTAACTGGGGGCGCGATGCTCCCACCGTGGGGATCGGGCTCGTGCTCGTCGATCGCTGGCGCGAGATCGCTAGCTGTGCGTGCCGGTTGACGCTCGTGCGCCCCGCTGCTGAGGTGCATCTCTTTGCGCATGCACGCGCCGCTCTCTGGGCACCGACGGCAAGGATCGCGGACACCGCGGACGAGCACGACGATGCGCTCACGGACACGCTGCGCCGCACGCGCCCTGCCGATCATCGCGCGGTGCGAGACCGCTTCCAAGCCGCGGTGTTGTCCGCTCTGCGGCTCGCTCAGCACGCGCGCGAGTGGGGGCGCATGGGCACGCGGATCGAGCCCGAGAAGTTGGAGTCGCACGGAGCGGTTCTTCGAGCGGTTCCGGCCGATGCGCCGGGGCTGGATTGACTCGGCTGCCGCCGAGCAATCTCGGGCACAGCTGGAGAATGGTCGCTGGAAGCCCACGCTGATCCGCTATAGGTGTCTGGATGCGCTTCTCGACGACGACGACGACAGACCCCGAGGCCATGACGCCACTTGGTCTCGATCGGGAGAGCCTCGCGTACCTCGTCGCGAACCAGACGTTGTGCGACCCGGGGCAGATCCGCGCTGCCGTGGCGCGTGCCGACTACGACGATGCGGCGATCCGCGCGCTGGGGGCCGCCAAGCTCGGCCGTGAACTGCCGTCCGATCTCGTAGCGGACGTCCTGGTCGGCGTCGACCGCATCGAGGTGTTCCTGCCGCTCGCGCGGCAAACGACCATCGAGCTGCTGCTCGATCTTCTGGGCCGCGGGCGCTTCGCAGACGAGCCGAACGGCGTTGCGCAGACCAGCTACGCCGTGTTCGCGCTGTGGCAGCTGCAATCTCCAGATGTCGTTCGGCGGTCGCTGCTGCCGCGGCTGCGACGCTTGGCCCGCTGCCCCGATCTGCCCGCACTGGCGAGCGGGATGGTCGCGTGGCTCGTGACCGAGCTCGATGACCCGCAGCTCAGGTCCATCTACGAGACACGGCACGGCGCCATCCCGGACCAGCAGGTGAAGACCTTCGGCCAGGTCATGCGGGAGTTCTGGAACGTGCCAATCGACGGCGTCGTCGCGCTGCTCCCCGGAAGGGCCGCGGAGTCGCCCCCCTCGAGCGTGCCCGTCCGTGCGCCAGCGAAGCCTGGTCGCAACGAGCCGTGTCCTTGCGGAAGCGGCAAGAAGTTCAAGAAGTGCCATGGTGAGATCGCGCTCGCGCCGGTGACCCCGCGTATCTCCCGTGCCGAGCGGCTGCGCACGATCGAGGCGCAGCTGGACAACGAGTACATCGGTCGCCTGTCACGGGCCGAGCTCGCGGAGCTCGATCTGGTTCGTTTGCCGGGAGATGCGCTCGTCGAGCTAGTGCGACGACAAGGACGCCTCCGCGATTGGCATCGCGCGACCTTGGCGTACGAGGAGTACGTTCGCCGGTTCGGCAAAGGGATGGACGCAGACGAGCTCTTTCACGGGGTCATCTTCCAGGCACTTCTCGCCGGACAGCTGGACGTGGCTACTCAACTCCTGACACGACTTGACGATCCGAAGTCGGCCCCGCTTCTCGAGCTTGAGCTCGCAATGGCCACGAGCGAATCCGATCAGGCCCTCGGTCTTCTCGAGAACGTTGCTCGCGCCGCGCTTCAGCGAGCCGGCAGCATCCGTGCGCCCGAGGTGGCCGATGTCGTGGCTCGCAGGTCGCCAGCGCTCGGGATACTGGTCGCTCGCGGCGCGCTTGCCACGAACTCGCTGTTCGAGGGCGATTTGCTCCTCGACTGGATCGAAGAGGCGCGAGACGATCTCGAGCTTCCGCCTGGCGATCCGGGCCAGCGTGTATTCGACGCGCTGGGCGGCCAGCGTAAGGCGAAAGCCGACGCGAAGGTCGCCGAGGCCGAGCGCGATCTGCTCAACCAGACCGCGGCAGACCTGCAAGCCCGCCTCGACGGTGTCACCAACCGGCTCCACGCAATGGAACAGCAGTCCACGGAGCGCGAGCGCGAGCTCGAACGCGATCTGCGTGCCGCTGCAGAGTCACACCAGCGCGCAACCCAGGCGCAGATCGAAACTGCCCAGCGCGAGCTTCGCGCGCAACGGCAGAAGGTCGATGAGCTCCAGGCCGGCATCCGGGAGCGCAATGAGGAACGTGCCGCGCTCCGGCGCCAGCTCGCTGATCTGCTCGAGACCCACCAGCGCTCCCAGCCTCGCCAGCTCGAACCAACGCGGGGCAGCGAGTCCGACGATGACGAAGGTGGCGACGACCTGCCGGAGGGCACCGTCCATCCCGTCCGGTTGCTGCGGTTCCGAGCGGCGGCGGAATCTGCGTTCGAATCCGTCCCCCGCGATGTTGCCGCGATCGCCATGCGGATGATCGGCGCGCTCGCCGCTGGCGACGCCGCGGCATGGCGTAAGGTCAAGCAGGCCAAGGATATGCCGCGGCAGGTGATCATTGCCCGCGTTGGTATCCACCATCGCTTGCTGCTCCGGACCGACGAGGGGCCGCTGGAGGTCCTCGACCTGGTGACCCGGCAAAGCGAGGACGTTGCCCTCAAGCGGCTGAGATCGTAGCGACCCGGTACGAACGCGCGTTCCCTCTCGCGAAAGTCTCGCCAACCAAGGCAGCCAGCTTCAAAGGTGGGCGGCTCGGCACGCTACTCGGCCGCGTCGTCGCCGGGGTAGGGAAGTAGAGTCGCGCGCGTGCTGTGGTAGCGTGCGCGCGTGCCATGCCAGTGATGATCTTGGCCGCCGTGCTGGGGCTCGTCGGGTTACTCATAGTGATGTTCCGGCGCGCCAGCGCGAGGAACGCGAAGGTCGCGACGCCGGCGACGCCGGAACCTGCGGAGCGCCTCGAGCTGATCGAGCCCGTCGAGCCACCAGAGCACGTACGCAAGACGCTGCGTGACGCGGAGAAGCTCGGCCAAGCGATCTGGCGGTTCGATGCGGCTACTGCGCGCGCCAGCGATGCGCTGATGGATAGGCTTCCGGACGAGCGGATGTTCGGCTGGGTGGTCACGGACGAAGGCACGGACGACAGCGCGGACGGCGGCGCGCTCGACGTGCACTTCCTCGGCAAGGCCGGCGCGGACCTCGAGGTCCTGTATCGCGTACGCATCGACGGCGAGGGCTCACCGCCCGTCGTCGAGATCATGGATCCGCCAACCGCCTTGGCTGCGCACGTACAAGGGCCAGCGACCGCGCTACGAACCGCGCGCAAGGCGCGGGTGCCGCGCGTGGCCGCGCCCTACAACGACGTCGTGCTACCGGCGGAGCTCGTCGGCGAGGCGGGCTGGCTCGTCTACGAGATCGCCGCCACCACGAACGCCGAGGAGATGCTCGTCGGTGGGCACACGCGGATCAAGGTGAGCGCGGACGGGACCACGATCGAGGAGGTCTTCCCGTTCGCGCGCAGCGACCTGCGCGTCCATGTGGACAAGGCTGTCACCAAGGTCACGCTCACGCACATCGTCTCCGAGACGCCGCTCGAGCACCACGTCTACCTCGGCCTGCTCTACAAGCGGTACCTGCGCGTGCTCACGGACCTCGGTGCCTGGGATGTCGAGGACGGCCGCATCTTGTACGGCGGGCCATTCCCCGACGAGACCTGACCGCTAGCAGCTACCTGCTGCCGGCGTCACCGATGGGGCCGTCGCCAGCGCTGGCACCCGCGTCGTCACCGCAGCTGAGCTGCCCCTGTTCGTGTTCGACGATGATCATGGGGCTGCACTCGACGTCGCCGCCACCGATCGGACCCGTCGCCGCTGTGAACGGGGCAGCCCGCTCTCACCGAAATCGAGCACGAGCTCACGATCTCCACGGTGCCGCTTTCACTTGCGCCGCCCTCGAATTGATCCGCCCACCTCGCTTGCCTTCTTCATCGAATCGAGGCGTCCTGGTCGCAAACGAAGTGGGTCCGCGACGCGCCAACGTCCGGACCCGTGGGCAAACCTTCACGAGAAAGGCTCACCGATGAAGAGTGTATCGAACCGCCAACGAACGCACCATGGGTCGAAGAAGGCCGAGGGGCCGCCAAACTACTACCGCCAGATGCTGCACCCCCGCGGAGACGAGAACCATCCGATCGATCTCGTGGTGGCGCGCCGTGTCCGAGACCGGCTCGCCCCCAAAAAGCTCGCGCGCCTGGAGCGCCAAGTGATGGGCAGGATCCAAGGGGACAAGCAGCCTGTCCTCGAGCTCGAGGCGCTGCGCAACGCGATCAGCGCCGATCGCGACGAGGCCTTCTTCAACGTCGGCTACGAGCACGGTCTCGCCGACGCCCTCGCCCGCGCGCGCCGCGGGTCGTTCCGCCTGTCGAACGAGGTCAAGCAGTTCGCCACCGAAACCCGCGAACGGATGGTCCAGTTGGAGGCTCCGTGGCAGGCTGCGCTCGGCCTGCTCGAGTGCCTCTGGGCGCTGGCAGCCAAACACGACAGCGCCTCGCGCTGACGGTCAACGCTCCTTCGGTGTTCGCAAGGTGCGTGCGAGCACGAACGAGCTGGGCTTCGTCCCCGCGTCCGTCCCCGGGTGCTACCGTTCGGCGCCGTGTCCTAGGCGCTACTGCGCGCCGTGACGGAGCAGCAGGATGGCGTTGGTGTCGCTGAGGACGATCGAGTCGCCGACGATCGCGAGACCCTGCGGAAACCCGAGCCGGAGGTTTGCGCCGAGCAGGATGCCGGCCACGCCTGCGGTTCCCGCGACCGTCGTCGTGATCCCCGCCGGCGTGATCTTGCGGATGGTCGAGCTGGCGGTGTCGGCGACGTAGAGATTGCCGGCGCCGTCGAGCGCAAGGCCGGTGGGATGGTTGAAGAGCGCCGCGGCGCCCGTCCCGTCCGCCGTGCCGACCATGCCTGCCGTGCCGGCCAGCGTCGTGACGACCCCGCCGAGGGTGACCTTGCGGATCGTGGAGTTGCCCTGATCGGCTACATAGAGGTTGCCGGCGCCGTCGACCGCTACAGCCACCGGATGGTTGAAGCGCGCCGCAGCGCCTGTCCCGTCCGCGCTGCCCGTCATTCCCGCGGCGCCAGCGAGCGTCGTTACCACCCCGGCGGCGGTGACCATGCGGATCGTGTGGTTGCCCTCGTCGGCGACATAGAGGTTGCCGGCGCCATCCGCCGCCACGCCTGGGGGGCTGACGAACCGAGCCGCGGCGCCCGTGCCGTCCGCGCTGCCTGTCATGCCAGCGGTGCCGGCGAGCGTCGTCACCACCCCTGCGGCGGTGACCTTGCGGATCGTGGAGTTGCTCACCTCGGCGACGTAGATGTTGCCGGCGCCATCCACCGCCACACCGGCCGGATTGTTGAATCGAGCCGCGGCGCCGGTGCGGTCCATGCTGCCCGCCATGCCCGCAGTACCGGCCAGGGTCGTCACGTCTCCGGTGGGGGTGACCTTGCGGATCGTGGCGTTGGACTGGTCGGCGACGTAGACGTTGCCGGCGCCGTCGGCAGCCACGCCTAACGGGTTGTAGAAACGCGTCGCGGCGCCCGTGCCATCCGCGCTGCCGGACACGCTTGCGGCACCGGCGAGAGTTGTCACGGCACCGGCGGCGGTGACCTTACGGATCTCGCAGTTGCCCTGGTCGGCGACGTATACCGTGCCGGTGGAGTCGACCGCTAGGTCGATCGGGCCTGCGAAGCGCGCTGCCGCTCCCGTGCCGTCCGCGCTGCCGGACGTGTTCGCGGAACCGGCCAGCGTCGTGACGACGCCGTCGGCGGTAACCTTGCGGATCGTGCCCGTGAACAGATCGGCGACGTAGACGTTGCCGGCGCCGTCGACCGCTACGCCGTATGGAAAGTCAAACCGGGCGTCGGGGCCTGTTCCATCGGCAGTGCCCCGCATACCCGGCGTGCCGGCCAGCGTCGTGACTACGCCGTCGGCGGTGACCTTGCGGATCGTGACGTTGCCGTTGTCTGCGACGTAGACGTTGCCGTTGCCGTCGACCGCCAGGCCAGTAGGAAAGCTGAATCGCGCCTCGGCGCCCGTGCCGTCCGCGCTGCCCAGCATGCCCGCGGTGCCGGCCAGCGTCGTCACGAGCCCGGCTGCGGTGATCTTGCGGATGGTGTAATTGAAGCCGTCGGCGACGTAGACGTTGCCGGCACCGTCGAGCGCCACGCCGTACGGACTGTTGAAGCGCGCGTCGGCGCCCATGCCGTCCGCGCTGCCCGTCATGCCCGCGGCGCCTGCCAGCGTCGTCACGACTCCGGTCGCGGTGACCATGCGGATCGTGTGGTTGCCCTCGTCGGCGACATAGAGGTTGCCGGCGCCATCGAGCGCCATGCCGCCCGGGTGGAAGAACCGCGCTGCGGCCCCGGTGCCATCCGCGCTGCCCGTCACGCCCGCGGTGCCGGCGAGCGTTGTCACGACGCCGGCCGCGGTGACCTTGCGAATCGTGTGGTTGATCTCGTCGGCGACATAGACGTTGCCGGCGTCGTCGACGGCAACGCCATCGGGATCTCGAAAACGCGCTGTGGCGCCGGTTCCGTCCCCGCTTCCCGGACCACCGATGTTGCCGGCGAGTAGCTCGAGGCTGATCGGCAGCAGCCCAGCATCCACGCCGCCTGCCCCATCGGTGCTCGCGTGTGCATCTGCAGACTGCATCGCTCGTGGAGAACCACAGGACGTCAGTGCCAGCAGGACGAAATACCAGCCCGACCACGTGCATCGCATCTTGGCCATCGTCGCCACCTCGAGAGAAACCGCCACATCCTTCGCTCTCTCGAACGCAAAGGCCGCTGGCTTCACCTTCCAATCCATGATCAGGTGCTCGATGGCCTGTCCGATCGTGGTAAGCGTCCGCGGCTTCGTCAGCGGGGTGAAAGTCGGCACGTCGCGACGGTAACACCCGCCTATTACGCTCGATACCTAATTGGACCGTTGCCTCACTTGCTACCGCAGCGCGCTGCAATTTTATGCAGCGCGGCTGTAGTCTTACAGCTGTGCTCCTACTCGGTCTGCCGATCGTCGATGTGCGAGCGCGATTCGCGACCGCGTCAGCGTCAGCGGGCGGAGGCCGGTCCTGCGGGCCGGTGGCGCTCTCAGGCCGCCCTGGCGCGGAGTCTGTGGTTCGCCTCGCGATGACTGCGGGGTGGCTGCCACCCCGCCCCATCTCGTTAGCGATGGCCGCGCGGAGTTCGGCACAGCGAGCTTCGCGGCGATCTGGTCGGCGGTGAGAAGCTGTCGGCGGGGACGATGCGCCCTCGGCGCTACGTTCGGCGTCGTGCCGGGGGAGCACCGAGTTCGGCCAGCATCCCCGCGCCCCCCGCGCGCGGTGCTACCGTTCGGCGCCGTGCCCTACCGCGAGATGCCGCCGATCACCACGTCGGAACGTTGCGAGATCTGCGGTTGGCCAGGCACGCGCATTCGGTGCGCCTCGTGCGAGGCGGTCACGGCGGGACTCGCAGGGCTCGAGATCCCGGTCGTCGTGCTGATGCGCAACTGGGGGCGCGATGATCCCACCGTGGGGCTCGGGCTGGTGCTCGTCGATCGCTGGCGCGAGATCGCCAGCTGTGCGTGCCGGTTGACACTCGTGCGCCGCGCTGCTGCTGAGGTGGATCTCTTTGCGCATACACGCGCCGCGCTCTGGGCACCGACGGCCAGGGTCGCGGACACCCCGATCGAGCACAACGCTGCGCTCAAGTACACGCTGCGTCGCACGCGCTCTACCGATCATCACGCGGTGCGGCACCGCTTCCAAGCCGCGGTGCAGTCCGCTGCGCAGCTCGCTGAGCACGCGCGCGAATGGGGGCGCATGGGCACGCGGATTGAGCTCGAGGCGTTGGAGTGCTGGACCGGCGAGCTAGGATGGTGACTGGCGGGGTGGGATCGTATTAGTGACGGCGAACGTTTGGGGTGGCATTCGATCGTGGTCACGAATCTTTGTTTAGCAGCTCGAAAGGCGCTGCTGACGCATGACTGAGGCTATGCAATTCTCATTACTTGCGTGGTTCGCGCGGTCGCCTGGACGGCGAACCGCCACGGGTGGAACGCGGCGATCCGCGCATCGACGCCGGGCGGCAGCGTCCCGTCGGCGAGCCCGGCCAGCTGCGTGCGGATCGATGCCTTCTTTTCGTCGGCGAGCTGACCATCGGAATAGGCTGCCACCATCAGGAGGTCACACAGCGAGAGCGTGCGGTCCACGCGACGTTTCTATCGCGTGCCTGGTCAGCGGTGGCTCGCGATCACAAGCGGCGCGCGAGCCACGCGCCCGGGTAGCTGTACGCCGCCGCGCAGGCCAAGAGCTCGGGCGCCATCGCGAGCGGCCCGGCGAAGATCGCGTACGCGCACGTGATCGCGATGATCATGGTGATCAGGTTCCGGCCGTTGAGCGGGAGCACACCATAGAGCACCAGGACGCTATCTGGATACTGGCGCGCCCACGCGATCACCAGCACATCGCAGACCACCCAGCCGCCCAGGTATCCCCGGTGCCAGACCTCGGTGCTGATCAGCCCGAGCAGCGCCGTGACGACCGCGGCGCCGCCGAGGATCTCGATCAGGAACCGCCGCAACCGGCGATCGCCCCAGCGCGGCGCGAGCTCGCCGCCGAACCGGTAGATGCTCGCGCAGGTCAGGATCAGAGCCACCGCGCCGGGCTCGACGAACACCCAGGTCACCAGGCGCCACACCTCCCCGCGCCAGATCTTCGACGGCGCGAGCGCCGCCCACCCGGCGAGCGCACCGCTCACCCCGGCGGCGATCGACGCCAGGAGCGTGAGCCAGATCCAGGTCGAGATCAGCTTGCTTGACCCGAGGCGGGGGAGCATCGGGGCGAGCATAGCGCGAGGATCCCGTTCGCGGTCACGGGCACGCGTCGGCTCCAGCGGCTTGGCGAGCGCGGCGAGGATCACCTGCTCCCGGCGGCAAATCGGGCCGGAGCGACGACGGCCGCGACGGCGGCGCGGCGACCTGCTTGCGCAGCACATCGATCCTGTTCGAGTGCGCGACCGGCCGCAAGCCACGCCGATCGCGTAGAGGTCGGTGCGGGGACCGGCTGCGACGCACCACACTCGTGGCACACGAACATCGCCCTAGCCTAGACCACAACCGGGTCGCTGCAACCGGCGGCCCGCGCCACGGAATGCGCCGGGCCACGGCGGTCCACGCCGGCGCGCGTGGAGCTCAGCGCACGCCGACCATGGTGCCATCGGCGCGGAGGGTCGCGGCGGCATGGGCCGTCCCCGGAGGGAACGCGAGCTCGTAGACCGGCTCCTGGTCGCGCCGGGTCGCTTGACCGCGCCGGCCGGGATCGTCCGCGGGTAGGTGACCGCGAACGCGCGCATCACGGCGGTAGGGAAGAACGGCTGACGTATGCGTCGCTTGCGGCATTGGCGCAGCGAGGTAAGGGGGATGGGGCTCTTTGCGTATGCACGCGCCGCTCTCTGGGCACCGCGGCGGGACAGGCGACAACGCTGCGCTATGGAGTCCGCTGGGCGGCTTCCCCTGCGCGATTCGGGTGCATGGACACGCGGATCGAACAGTTGCTGTGATGGATCGGGTCTCAAGGACGTTGCTCCGGAAGTGAGGAGAACGCGAACCAAGATCCAGGTACAGATCGACGACAACCTCGCCCCTGCGTGTCGCGGATATTGGTGGTGAGGAACGAATGGCCTGCGATCGGTCGTCGTCGTGTTCTGCGTTTAACCGCTCACGAACGTTGCTGATGCGGAACGAGCGGCCGAGGCCGTGCGATTCTCATTGCTTGTGTGATTTGCTGACGAAAGCAAACGGTGATGTAGACAAGCAGTAGTGAAGTTCCATAATGTGACTTCGTGAGCGAGGTGCACGCCGCCGACGATCGGCCAACCGATCGGAACCCTGGGCTGGGGATTCCAGCGTGGCCCGATGGAGACGCTCCATCGAAGTTGTCGGCCGGTGCCGAGGCACCGGCCAAGCCGCGGCGGCGCTCCGGACGGCCGAAGCGGGCCGACGCCCCGAGGCTTCCTTGGCCGACGATCGACGCTGCGCTGGTCCACGGCGAGCGGCAGGTCGATCCGAAGACCGGCGACGAGGTGCTTCAGTACCCTTCTCTCGCCGTCTTGGCCGAGCGCTACGGCGTGTCCCGTACGCTGATCTGGAAGTACACGCACAAGGCGCGCTGCTACGAGCGGCGCAAAGAGGCGCAGGCGATGGTCCAGGCCCGGACCGATGCCAAGGTGATCGAGAAGGTCGCCAACTCGCGGGCGGCCGCCACCTCGGACGTAGCCGCGATTGTGGACACGTTCATTACCGGGTTTCGCAAGGCGCTCGACGAGGGCAAGGTGCGCGTCGACTCGGCCGCCGACCTCGACCGCTTGGTGCGCCTGAAGGAGCTGATCACCGGCAACGCAGACTCACGCAACGAGATCCAGGGCGGCTTGACACTCGAGGCGCTCCAAGCCCGGCACCGCCGACTGCGCGGTCAGGTCGAGGGCATGACGCCCGAGCTCGCGGGCACGACGTCGCTCGTCGCTGGCGAAGGCGACGCACCCTGTGAGGACCTAGGCGGAGAGGAGCACGGCGATGGCGCGGCCGAGTGAACCCGCCACGGATTGCCGCTTCTCGACAAAGGTGGCAGTTGGCACCGCGCAAGCCATGGAGTCTCGCGGACTTGGACACGCCGAGCGCGAGCTCCAGGCGGACGCGGACTGCCACTTTGCCGGTCCGCCGGTCCCCGCAGAAACCGTTGGCCCGAACATTCCGGGAAACTCGCCGAGTTTGCACACCACCGAGCCTCGTTCACCAGGAGCACTTGGCACGCACCTTCCGGAAAAGACGTCGAGTTTGCACACCACCGAGCTGCGTTCAGTAGCAGGCGCCGCCGTAGCGATGCGTACCGGCGAGCACGGCGCGCGTCAGCCGCGCGTAGGTGAGACCGACCGGCAGGGCACGGGTGATGCCGCAGTGGGGCCCGAGGACGCGGCAGGCGCGGACGTACGCGATTTGACAGGGCTCAGGACGGGGGGATGGGGCGATCGCCCGTTTTCGGCGGTCGCGCCGGGCGTTCCTACTGCCGTCTCGCACCGGGAAGCGACCATGGAAATGGACGCGCTCGCAAGTACCGGCAATCGCGTATGCGCGAATTTGGAAACGCCGGCCCCACGAAATGAACGGCGTCTAATTAGGGCCTACTCCGAGTCCACCGTCCCTGCTCATATGGATTTTCCGTACGGCAAGGGTCGTGCCGAAGTCGGGAACACGGAGGTCCCGGGCCAGGAAAATGAACGTTCGCTTTCCGCGAACCACAACGCCCTCGCGACGCGGCTCGCCTCAGCAGGCCAAGCCGCGCACAGCCGCCCAGATGTCGTCGTCGCTCGGGGCGGCGTAGATGGTGGTCGTATCGACGCTCTTGTGCCGGGCGACCCGCTGGGTGAGCCGGATGTCGCGGGTGGTGCGGTACACGTTCGTCAAAGCCGAGTGCCTCAGCGCGTGGAAGTTGAACAGGCGATCGAATCCCGCGCGCTGCTGCCAGAGCCTGAACAGGTAGCGCAGCGTGCGAGTCGCGATCCGCTGCCGGCGGCGCGAGACGAAGAGCGGGGCGGTGGGCTCGAGGCTCTCGCCCTGGGCGCGCTTCCAGGTGATGAACTTGCGGAGCTTGTACCAGGCGCTATCGGGCAAGAACACGTCCTGGATTGCCGGCGCGGAGGTGGAGCGCTTGAAGGTCCGCAGGGTGATGCGGCGTCGCACCCGGCCGTCCTCGAGCAGAACGTCGCCGACGTCGAGCGCGGCGAGTTCGTGCTCGCGGAGCGCAGTCCCGAGCGCAAGGGCGAAGATGACATGATCGCGGAACCCGTCCCGGTGCTCGCCGGTGATCTTGAGCAGTCGGGCCTGATCGATGCTGGTGAGGGTGCGGGGCGGGCGGCGAACGGCCGCAGCGTACGCGGGCATGAGGAACCTCCGGTGGACACACATGCGTCTTCGTCGGCAGAAAGCAAGTCCAATGCGCGAGGGCCCTTGCTCGTCGCCAAGCGCACGGAGGAGGACTTGCTCGATTGGCTCGGCACCGAGCTCGGCTTTCTGACCGGCATCGGCATGTACAACGAGGAGCCGCTAGTCTTCGAGCCGTATCAAGTGGCTTTTTTGAGCTCGACTCGGCGCTACCGCTGGGTCGAAAAAGCGCGTCAGGTCGGGTTCTCGTTTTTGTTTGCGTGCGAGGCGGTCGCGCGCTGCCACCTGCGCGACGCGCACACGTCCGTCATGGTCAGCTACAACCTGGAGGACGCGAAGGAGAAGGTGAACTACGCCCGCCAGCTCGCCGAGGAGCTGCCGCTGGCCTACCGGAAAAAGCTGGTCTCGGACTCCAAGACCGAGCTGGGCTTTCTTTCGAACGGCGCATCGAAACGCGTGTCGCGGATCATCTCGAATCCATCGAAGGCCCCCCGAGGAAAGCGCGGGGATCTCTACCTCGACGAATTGGCGCACTACGCCAACGATCGCGAGGTCTACAAAGGCTCGACCGCGCTCATCTTGCGATCGCGCGGCCAGCTCACGGGGTGCTCGTCGCCGCTCGGCCGCCGCGGCGTGTTCTGGGAGATCGCCAAGCAGGAGCTGCGCAAGTACCGCGCGTACTGGCGGCAGCAGGTCCCGTGGTGGCTGTGCCGGTTCTTCTGCGTCGATGTCCCGCGCGCCGCCAAGGCAGCGCCCCTGATGCCGACCGAGGAGCGCGTTCGCACCTTCGGGACCAAGGACATCCAGGACCAACTCGACTCGCTACCGCTCGAGGACTTCCAGGAAGAATTCGAAGTTCTCTACAGCGACGAGTCCTATTCGTTCTATCCGTACGAGCTCATCCTGCCGAGCACGAGTGATGACCTCGTGCTCGCCGACGACTTCGCGACCTTCGGTGACGTCGCCGGCCGGCTGGTCGCCGGGTTCGATGTCGGTCGCAAGCGCGATCTGTCCGAGCTGTCCATCTTCGAGGACCTCGGCGGCAAGAAGGTATGCCGGCTGCTTCGCAGCTACGACCGCGTGCCGTTCGCCGACCAGGAGGCCGACCTCCGCCGCATGCTGGCGACGCTGCCGATCGGCCGGCTGTCGATCGACCAGAACGGCATCGGCATGCATCTGGCCGAGAACCTCGGCCGCGACTTCGGTCAGGTCGTGCCCGAGACGTTCTCGAACGAGTCCAAGGAGATCTGGGCCACCGACTTCAAGATCCTCCTGCAGCGCAAGGACGTGGTGCTGCCGAAAGATCGCCAGCTCGTCGCGCAGATCCACAGCATCAAACGCCGGCTGACGCCCACCGGCAAGCCGTCGTTCGAACCCGAGCGCGAGGAGATCGGCAAGGGACATGCCGACCGCTTCTGGAGCGTCGCGCTCGCCTGTCAGAAAGAGCGCGGGCCATTGCCCGGCGCCGTCCCAGAAATCCACGTGAGGGTGATCGGATAACCGTCAATGCAAATATCGCCAACCAGAGATGACCACGTACGAAGCCCGATCGAGCGCTTGCTGCGCTTCCTGGACAAGCTCGCGTCGAGCAGCTTCTTCGGGAAGGTAACCGTCAGCTTTCAGAGCGGACGCGTGTGCGACGTGAAGATCGAGCAGACCAAGAAGCTCGACGAGCTGTAAGCGCAGGCACGAAACCAGAACGAACGGGGACGTCGAGACACTCGAGCCCCGGTGGCAGGTCCACCTCCCCACGCCTGCCCCGGGGCTCTTTCCTTTTCGGCACGCAGGAATGCCAATGAACCACCAGGTCCACATCTTTCAGATCGATCGCGACGCCAAGCCGGCGGACCGCGCGCAGGCGGTGGGCGGCCTCGCGGTCACGGCGGACATCCACGAGGATGCGCGGCGCGCGGCGCTCGCACGCCTCCAGGCCGACGGCCGGACCGTCCGCTCGCTCTCGTTCCTCGTCGACGGTAGCTTCGCCGCGGTCGTCACGCAGCCGGCGCCGAGCCCGAGCCCCGCCAACGTCCGCCGCGCACGAGCAGGTGGCTGATGGCCCGCCCGGAGAAGGTCACGCTCGAGGTGCCCGCCGAAGTCGGCGTCGGCCCGGCCGTGAGCGTCTTTCGCTTCCGCGACAAGACCGTGCAGGTCTCGGGACCGTTCGTCGGCTCGCTACAGCTCGAGGGCAGCATCAACGGGAACGACTTCGACCCGATCGGCGCGCCGGTGACGACGCCTGGGTTCTTCCTGGTGCCGGTCACCGTCGCGTTCATTCGGGTCCGGGTCAACCAGCTCGCGTCCGGCACGCCCACGGCGGTGGCCGCAGGATTCGACTTTCGAGCCGAGTAGATGGACGTGATGGACAACAGCACAGAGCCGGGCGTCGACATCGGGAGCGCCGTGCGCGAACTCGGGGACCGCATCACCCTGATCAAGGCGCACATCGTTGGCCAGGATCGGGTCGCTGACTCCAACGCGCTGCCGTGGACCGATATCGATCAGCGCGAGCAGGTGTTCGCCGGCATGGGCGTGGTCACGCCGCCGTACGACCCCGAGACGCTGGCGATCTTGTTCGAGAACTCGAGCTCGCTCCGTCAGAACGTCGACGCCTACGTCACCAACATCGATGCGTTCGGTCATCGCTTCGAGCCCGTCATCGACCTCGACGCCAGCGACGTCGACCACCGGATCGCCAACGCGCTCATCGTCGAGCGCCAGCGTAAGAAAGACGATCCTCGGCACCGGGACGACCCGACGGTTCAGGCGCTGGCGGCGATGCCGACTCCCCAGGAGGTGGCCGCAAAGAAGGCGGAGGTCACCGAGCACATGCGCGTCGAGCGCTCGCGCCTGGAGAACTTCTTCGACTTCTGCTGCGTCGACCTCTCGTTCGTCACGCTGCGTCGGCGCACGCGCCAGGACATCGAGGTGATGGGCAACGGCTACTGGGAGGTGTTGCGCGACGGCGGCGGCGACATCGTCCAGTTCGTTTACCTACCCGGCTTCACCATGCGGCTCCTGCCGCTCGACCTTCAGCTCGTCGACGTCGACATTAACGTCAAGATCTCCGAGATCTCGTTCGACACGATGAGGGTGCGCCGGCGGTTCCGGCGCTATGTCCAGGTGTTCGAGAACCAGGTGGTCTATTTCAAGGAGTTCGGCGACCCGCGGGTACTGTCGCGCACGCACGGTCTGTTCTACGGCTCGGTCGACGAGCTCCTCGAGAAGGACGCCAGCGACGGGCCCGCGACGGAGATCCTCCACTTCAAGCTCCACAATCCGCGCTCGGCGTACGGCACGCCGCGGTGGATCGGCAACCTGCTCTCGGTCCTGGGCTCGCGCCAGGCCGAGGAGGTGAACTTCCTCTACTTCGAGAACAAGAGCGTGCCGCCGCTCGCGCTGCTGGTCTCGGGCGGGCGGCTGTCGGCGCAGTCGATCCCGCGCATCGAGAGCTTCATCGAGACCCACATCCGCGGGAAGAAGAACTTCCACAAGATCCTCATCCTGGAGGCCGAGCCGGCGGGCAGCGGCGGGGGGCTCGACCACACCGGGCGGATGAAGATCGAGCTGCGACCGCTGACGAACGCGCAGCAGTCCGACGCGCTCTTCCAGAACTACGACGAGCGCAACATGGACAAGGTCGGGCAGTCGTTTCGGCTGCCGCGGCTCCTGCGCGGCGACATCCGCGACTTCAATCGATCTACCGGCGACTCAGCGTTGATGTTCGCGGAGATGCAGGTGTTTCAGCCCGAACGTGAGGAGTTCGACTTCGTCATCAATCGCAAGGTGCTCGCCGACATGGGGATTCGGTTCTGGCGGTTCCGTTCGAACTCGCCGGTGACGCGCGACCCCGCGGCGATGGCGGAGATCGTTCGCGGGCTCGTGAACGCGAACATCCTGACGCCCGAGGAGGGCCGCATGCTCGCGAGCGACGTCTTCAACCGCGAGTTCAAGAAGATCTCGGCGTCGTGGGTGAAGCAGCCGGTGTCGCTGACCTTGGCCGGTATCCCGCCGACGCCGGAGCCCGAGAGCACGCTGGTTGGTCCCGAGGTCCAGAAGGACCGAGGCGACATATCCACCCATGACCTCGCCGCGGCCGGCGGGCAGCTCGCCCCTGCGCAAGGCCTGCCCGGTCGACGTCAGCGCCGCGGGCACTTCGATCTCGCCGGCGAGGCTGCACGCCTCATCGCGATCCGCAACGCGCTGCGCGACGCCGAAGCCGGCGAGGCCGCGCGCGACTTCCACCAGACCAAGCGCGCCGAGCTCGAGCGCGAAGTCGTCAACGTGCCAGCCGCAGAGCTGGCGAGCTGGTTCGAAAAGGAAAGCACACCATGAGAGAGCGTCCCCATCACCTGCGACCCGGCGTCGACACCGTTCGCGTCGCGCTCGTCTATCGCGACTTCGGCGGCGACGGGGTTTCCCACGTCGGGCTCGGCGTCAGCGCCGCGTACACCGCGAAGACCCTCCGCCACCACGGCATCTGGGCCGAGGTCTGGTCGGCGGGGAGCGCCCAGAAGCTTGTCGAGCGACTTCGCCACACACACACAAACGCCGATCAGCGCGGCGAACCCCGCCCGACCCACGTCGTCCTGGCTGCGCCGTGGATCCCCACCCCCAACCTCGCGGGGATCGCCGCCGAGTTCCCCGAGGTGACGTTCAGCGTGATCAGCCACTCGAGCGTCGGCTTCCTCGCGGCCGATCCGCACGCGATCCGCCTCCTGCGCGAGACCGCCGACCTCCAGCTCGGGACCCACAACGTGTTCGTCGGTGGCAACTCGCGCAAGTTCACCGACTGGGCCACCGAGGCGTGGGGCGTCCACGCGGTGTACCTGCCGAACCTCTACTGCACCGCCGAGACCTTCCCCCAGCACGACCGGCGCTGGCAGGGCGGCGCGCTGCGACTTGGGCTGTTCGGCGCCAACCGCCCGCTCAAGAACTTCCTGTCGGGCGCGGCCGCGGCAGTCGAGATGGCGCGCCGGCTCCGCGTGCCGATCGAGCTCCTCCTGTCGAGCGGGCGCAACGAAGGCGGCGACGTGCGCGCGTTCGACGAGATGACGGAGAACATCGCCAACCTGCGCGTCACCCGCACCGGGTGGCTGCCGTGGCCGAGCTTCCGGCGCTTGCTTCGCACCGTCGACTTGGTGTTCCAGGTCAGCTACACCGAGACCTTCAACGTCGTCACCGCGGACGCGATCGCCGAGGGCGTGCCGGTCGTGGTAAGCGACGCGATCGAGTGGGTGCCCCGGTGGTGGCAGGCGCGCGCCGACGAGCCGCTCGACGTCTCACGCGTCGCCGAGCGCCTGCTTCGCGATCCGAACACGCCGCGCCACGGCCGCGAGGCGCTGCAGGCGTACGTCGACGCCGGCGTGGTCGCCTGGTGGCGGTTTCTTTGCCCCGAACTCGCCGGCATCGCTCGCACCGCGGCACCGACACAGACCGCCACGGACCGCGCATGACGGGCGCCGGCCTGTTCACCGCCGCGGTCGCCGCCGCCGATGACCTGCTTCGCGACGTGTATCGCCTCGACGTGGCCAAGGCCCTCGATCCGTTGGATCGACGGGACTTCCTGGTCCTGGTCCAGCGCCTCGGCCGCGCGCTGCACGGCGTCTCGCGGGACGCGGAGGCGGACGCGCTGCGGCGCGCGTTCGCGACCCTTGACGTCGACTGGCCAAACCTCTCATCCCGGGCACGCGACGAGGTACTCCGCGCGGCGCGCCAGGCGCTGCACGGCGCCCAAGCCAAGGTCCTGCCCCGCGTCGATCAGATCTTCGAGCTCGAGGGCGAGAAGGTCGTCGCCGGCACCCGCCGGGCGACCGTGCGCCGGTTCGGCCTCCACATCGGCGCCGAGACGACGCGCACGGACGAGCGGATCGCCACGTTCGTGCGCCAGAGCGAGAGCAACTTCATCCGCGACGAATACGGCCGCCGGCGGGACGAGCTCGGCCAGCGCGCCCGCGACATCGTGGCGTCGGGCCTCGAGCAGGGCCTCGGCCGCGACGATATCACCGCCGAGCTGTCCGCGAGCCTGGGCACCGTCGTCAGCCGGGGCAAGCCGTACTGGGAGACGGTCGCGACGAGCTTCGCCAACCGCGGGCGGACGTACACGCAGCTCGCGGCGTTCGACGAAGCGGATATCGAGGTGTTCCGGTTCGAAGCGGTGCTCGACGAGGTGACCAGCGAGATCTGCCGGTTCATGCACGGCCGCGAGTTCAGCGTCGAGCGCGCGATGCAGCGCTTCGACGATGTCGAACAGGCGCGCGACCCGGAAGCCATCGCCGACCTCCAGCCCTGGGTACGGACCGGCGCCGATGATGACGGTAACCAGCTCCTGTTCTACGAGCGTGGCGGCCGCCGCCGCGCCGTGGCGCAGGTCGATGAGGCGGCCGTTGGCCACGCCGACAAGGTCGGCCGCTACTCGCACGCGCTGGGCAACGACGAACTCGAGGCCGCTGGCGTGACCGTGCCGCCGCTGCACGGCCGCTGTCGCTCGACCATCGTGGTGGAGGGCTGAGGCGATGACTGGATCCTTCGTGGACCTCGTCGAGCGCGGCCAGTACGAGTGCGCCGTGCTGGGTATCGAGCGCGCGGTGACGCGGAGCTTCGAGGTCGACGGCGCTCGGATGACCGATGCCGAGGTCCGACATCGGTTCGGCATCTGCGAGCGTCTGTTCCGCCAGCTCCGCGGCGACCTGGGCTGGGGCCTGCAGCGTGTGCTCGACCGCCTGCCGCATTACCTCCGTTGCGAGCTCGACGGCCAGACCTGGGAGCCCGACCCGCGGACCATCTGGATGCCCCAGGACGGGCAGTAACCAACCAGGAGAACCATGAAGACGAAGACCAAGACCATGCTGGACGACATCTCGACGACGATCGAGCGGGTCGTGAAGAACCTGCAGGGAACCGCGGCACCGAAGAAGAAGCGGATGCGGCTCGGAGAGTTCGTGGGCTATGCGATCGCGCAGATCGAGAAGGCCGCCCAGGACGGGCCCGAGGTGGCGAAGCGTCGCCTCGGCACCCTCAAGCGGAACGTGGACGACGTACTCGCTCGTGTCGCCAAGCTCGACCCTGAAGATACAGAGAGCGAGAACATCGACGTCGAGGTCGTCACCGCGTTCGCGCCCACCAAGACCGATGGCGACAAGCCCATGGAGGACCTCACCACCACCGCCGACCAGAGCTCCACGGAGATGTCCCCGACGTCGATCAAGCCGGGGACCGGGAACACGGCGTTCGCGGAGAACCTGGACGGCGTCGCCAAGGCGCTGCAGAAGATGAAGGAGGAGCTGGACGGCAAGCCCGACAAGCCCGGCAAGGGCAAGCCCGACAAGCAGGCGCGCACACCAGCGAACAAGGCCGACGGCGACGGTGACGGCTGGCCGCTCGACCTCAACACGGACTCGTTCCGCAAGGCGGCCCAGAAGGCCGACGACGCACCGACGTGGGGGTACGACCCCGAAGGCGTCGCCTCGCCGAAGGCCGGATGAGCACGACCGTGGGTTCGAAGCAGCCATCTCCTGCGGACGCAGCACTTCGTCGCGCAGGGGCCTTCCTGCGCGGCGTCCACCGCAAGCCGGCTGTTGCCGATGCGCCGCGGCGGCGGTCTGCGTCGGATGCGCGGCGAATTGCCAAGGGGAAGGACACGGCGCCCGATGAGCGGCAAATGCTGCTTCCCCACGTCACGCTGGGGACTCCGGAGGCGACGGTCATCGAGAAGACCATCTGGGGCTCGCCGGCAGGCAAGAAGCGCCTCGCAGCGCGCCTCGTGAAGCTCATCCCCGCGCACAAGGTCTACGTCGAGCCGTTCGCGGGCAGTGGCGCCGTGTTCTTCGAAAAGCCGCCGGTCGACACCGAGGTGCTCGCCGACGCGGACCCGGAGATCGCCGCCGCCTACCAGGCGCTGACGACGCTGACCGACGGCGAACTGGCCGCGCTCAAGAAGAAGGAGTGGACCGGCCGCAAGCAGATCTTCGAGGCGCTCAAGGAGGCGACGCCGCGCAGCAAGGTTGAGAAGCTCTACCGTTTCCTCTACCTGTCGCACTTCGCGTACGGGGCACTCCGCGGCAAGAGCTACGACGCTCACGCAGAAGGGATCGTGGCCCGCACCATCGCTCGCATCGAGAAGCACCGGGATCGCCTCCGCGGTGTGACGGTCCGCTCCGCCCACTACGCGGATGTCGTGAAGGAGTTCGACGGCAAGGATACGTTCTTCTTCCTTGACCCACCCTATCCGGGGCACAACGTCGAGGTCGGCGAGGACCGCTTCGATGAGGCCGAGTTTCGCAAGGTGCTCGACAGCATCAAGGGCAAGTTCCTGATCACCTACGGCACACGCGGAGAGCTCGACACCAAGGGCTTTCACGTCAAGAAGATCCGGACACCGCGAACCATCGCCTCGATGCGCGGCGTGGGCGGCCCGAAGACCCTGCCGCAGCTGCTCATCGCCAACTACGCCATCACCGAGAAGTCGCTCGGTCCGTACGCGCTCGACGACGTCGAGCACGCCGTGGAGCTCACGAGGGACGCCGCCGCGGACCTGGACCATGCCGGGGCGCTCGCGAAAGCACTCGCTCTGGAGGCGAACGAACCGTTCGTCGCAGCTCTCGCCGAGGAGCTCGCACGGTTCGATGGCGTCGGCGACGAGCGCGCCACGGCGCTCGCGCGTGAGCTGTTGCCGATCGCCGATCGACTTGCGCCGATGGTCGAGGCAGCGGTTCCATCGATGGCCAGCGCGCTTCGTGACGCAAGGCCGATCCTCGAGACGCTCGCGAAGAGGCAGTCGAACCATCCCATCTCCGATCCTACTGCCACCGACGCCGAGCACACTCGGCTCTCGGTCGCGCTCGACAAGCGCATCCCGCTGCTCAAGACCGGCGAGGAGCGCTACGTGCTCGGGGTCGTGCTCGAGCCGGAGACCGTCGATGCGCAGAACGACATCTACTCTGCCGCCGAAGTACGCGAGGCCGCGCACCGGTTCATGGAGGAGTACCAGAACGTCGGCCTCATGCACCGCGGCTTCGTGAACGGCAAGGTGAAGATCCTCGAGTCCTACGTGGCACCGGTAGCCTTCGAACTTGACGGCGCACAGGTCAAGAAGGGCACGTGGCTCCTCGCGGTGCGCGTTCTCGACGACGAGCTGTGGTCGCAGATCAAGGCTGGGGAGCTCACAGGGCTATCGATTGGAGGCAGCGCGGCCCGCTCAACCACATGAGTTCCCGTTAAGCATGACCACGCAATAAAGCAGCGTTAGCCGGACCACGACGAGCGATCACTTGACACGTGTATTGAAGATCCATACGATGAGTTGAAGGTGCAGCTAAGCACCAGGGGTAGTTGAAGAGACTCAAGCCCCGGCGATGACCAGCGCGGTCATCGCCGGGCTTTTTGCGTTTGAGGAGCCGTGGCGAACGAAGCGAATGCGACGAAGCAAGGGCCTGGCGATGACGAGGATGGCGTGCACCGCCTCCGCGATATCGTCGTCGAGGAGGTCTCGCTCGTGGATCGCGCGGCCAACAAGCGCCGGTTCCTGGTCGTGAAAAGGAGCGATGGCATGGCCAAGGCGAAGCAGGGAAACGACAGCAAGACCGACGAGGCGGACGCCGCGGCGGGATCCAAGAAGACGAAGAAGAAGACCAAGGCGAAGCCAGTGGACGACGAGATGGAGAAGGCCCGACGCCGGGCCGCTGCGGCGGGCGACGAAGAAGAAGAGACCGAGAAGGCTCGTCGCCGACCGCCTCTCGAGGATGAGGAGGACGAGACCGAGAAGGCTCGGAGCGACGACGACGACGAGACCGAGAAGGCTCGCGACGACGACGACGACGAGACCGAGAAGGTTCGCGACGACGCGGAAGAAGATGACGACGCCGAGGCCGAGAAGGTGCGTTCACACACGAAGGCGGCCGCCGGCAGGCGACCCAAGACCAACGGGGAGTCCAAGAACGGGACCACGGAGAAGGCGGAGGACGACGACGAGGATGATGACGAGGACGAAGACGAGATCGTCCTGGCGCCCGCGGTCAAGAACGCGGTGCTCCGTGTGCTCGCCCAGGCACTGGAGCGGCTCATGGCCGTCGCCAACCGGATCAAGGACGCAGACGAGCCGGACGACGAGACCGACGCCAGCGTGCCCGAAGACCTGGCGGACGAGCTCGACGACATCGGCGAGCTGCTCGAGGGCGTCGGTGAGCGCCTTCCCACTGCGAAGGGGGCGGTGGCGAAGGGTGGCGCCCGGATGGCGAAAGACCGGCTCGACCGCTTCCAGAAGGCGCTCGCGTTGCTCTCCGAGGTCTTGAAGGAGCTGACCGACGGCAAGGAACCCAAGGAGCCGACTGCCGGCGCCGCAGAGAAGAAGCTCGCGAAACGCGACGCCGTGCCCGGCATGGCGGATGTGGTCGCGAGCATCGGCGAGTTGACGCGCGTCGTGAAGCGGCAGGAGGAGCAGTTGGTCCAGATGCGCAAGACGCGGGGCACCTCCAACGCGATTCCGATCGACGGTGGCCGCCGCGAGCGCCGCGAGCCCCAGGATGTGAGCACGAGCGCGGAAACTGATGTGTTGCCCGGTCGCCTTGGGCACGGTTGATGAGGGAAAGCCGGACAGCCCCTCGCGATACGTGACCGGCCGAGCTACGCGGTCGGCGGGTCGAGCGAGTCCG
>Ga0308175_100000431_pt1 | contig 29220 bp, 29 predicted proteins | sample PhyCR1_3_FD_203893 | JGI IMG/M metagenome (GOLD analysis project Ga0308175, IMG submission 203893) | Soil microbial communities from UC Gill Tract Community Farm, Albany, California, United States - DLSLS.C.R1 | ecosystem: Environmental > Terrestrial > Soil > Agricultural land | place: USA...
CTTATTTACCGTTGGATCATGTGGTGGGTTTTGTTCAAAGCCATACGCCGCGCCATAAAGGGCGAGTTGCAAAGCTGGGGTGTGCTGAAGCGGACGGGCAAGGTGAAGGAAGTGGTGGCGTGAGAGAGTTGATAAGTTAATGCGTTAATAGGTTACTAAGTTGCAGTGCGGCTTTACTTATTAACGCATTAACTTACCAACCTATTAACTTGTACTTGCTCCGCCGATCTACCATACAACTCCTTCGCTTTCATTTCTCGCTTTTTCTGTTGCCGGTTTATTTGTTTGCATTGAGCCAGGCTGGTGAAATTAGTTGGCGCAATGCGGTTCTCTCTTTTATCATTTTGCATCTGTTGGTTTATCCCGCAAGCAACGGTTACAATTCTTACATGGACCGCGATGAAACGCCCATCGGCGGCCTTGCTTCACCGCTGCAACCCACAGGCCAATTGTTTTACGCAACGGTAGCGATGGATGTTGTGGCGGTGATGATTTCGCTTTTTATTTCTCCTCTTTTTGCGGGAGGCGTGACCCTTTACATTCTGGCTTCGAGAGCTTACAGTTACCGCGGCATCCGTCTAAAAAAATATCCGGTCATTGGCTTTTTAACCGTTTTCATTTTTCAGGGTGCGCTGGTTTTTTTCATCTCGTACGAAGCCGTCAACATGCAAGGTGAAAATTATCCGGGATGGGTGCCGCTGTTGTTGTCAAGTTTATTGATCGGCGCTTTGTATCCGCTTACGCAAATCTATCAGCACGAAGAAGACAAAAAAGACGGCGTTGTTACCATCAGTTATTTGCTGGGTAAAAGAGGCACGTTTATTTTCAGCATGACGCTTTTTTTACTCGCCACGCTGCTGATGTATTTTTTGTTTAAGGAGAAAGGCCGGTTAAACCATTTTGCTTTGTTTTTGTTTTGCCTTTTACCCGTGGTCTTATTTTTTCTGTATTGGATGAGCAGGGTTTGGAAAGACGGAAGCACCGCCAATTTTAAAAATAGCTTGCGCATGAACCTCCTTTCCACCCTTTGCACCGCGGCTTATTTCATCACCCTGATCATTCTAAACCATTGAGCAAAATTGTTTCCATCGGCACAGCGCTTCCGGCTTATTGCCACAAGCAAACGGACATTTTTTCCTTCATGCAGCAAGTGTATGCGTTGCCGTCAGCCGAAGCCCGCAAATTGCGTTTCATGTACAACCAGTCGGGCATTGCGCAGCGTTACTCCGTGCTGCCTGATTACGGCAAACCAATGGCTGAATGGAAGTTTTATCCACCCACGGAAAACCTTGAGCCTTTTCCTTCGCTTGAGAGCCGCATGGCGGTTTACAACAAACAGGCGCCGTTGCTTTCTGTTGATGCCATTCGCGATTGTCTTTCGCACAAGCATCTTCCGCAAAACGTTACGCACCTCATTACCGTTAGCTGTACGGGCATGAGCGCACCGGGGCTCGATTTGCAGATCATGGAGCTGATGGATTTGCCGAAAACGATTTTTCGCACTTCGGTTAATTTCATGGGTTGCTATGCGGCCATTCACGCATTGAAAATTGCTGATGCGCTTTGTAGAAATGATAAAGATGCACAGGTTTTGATTGTGTGTACCGAATTGTGCACCCTGCATTTTCAACGCGAAGCGACGATGGACAACATGATGTCTTCGCTTTTGTTCGCCGACGGTGCAGCGGCTGTTTTGTTGATGAACGCTGAAGCAAAGAACGAAGGTTTATTCCTTGATGCCTTTTACAGCGAGATCATCAGCAAAGGCAAACGCGACATGGCCTGGGAACTCTCATCGTCGGGGTTTTTGATGACCTTGAGCGGTTACGTTCCTGAACTGATTGAAGAAGATTTTGACGGCATTGTGCAAAGGGCATTGAAAGAAAGCAGCGCCGAAAAGGACAATATTTCACACTGGTGCGTTCATCCTGGTGGCAAAAAAATTCTCGAAGCCATTCACAAAAGCCTTTCGTTTAAAAACGGCGAGCTTGCGGCGTCTTATGAAGTGCTGAACGAAGTGGGCAATCTTTCGTCAGCTTCCATCTTATTTGTGTTGAAGAAAATATTGCAACAGAAAACTGCGGTAAAAGAATTGTTCGGCGCCGCCTTCGGCCCAGGGTTAACGGTGGAAACATTCACGGCACATACATAATTTCGTTTGTGGTTTGTAGTTGGTAGTTGGTGGTTATCGTGTTGTTGTAAGATGCATTCCTGATTCAGTTCGTCTAAAATGTAGGCTTCTTCAATCTGCTACGCCAACCACAAACCACCAACTACAAACCACAAACCCTTCATGCCTTCTTTCAAACAACGCTCCCTAAAAAAAGAACTGCTTGACAGCAGCGACATTCCGTTTGAAGACGTCAAGCGAAACATGCAGGAGCTCGATTTCATCAACCGGCGTTTGGGCGGCCACGACATTACACTGAACGGCATCGTTGCCCTTATTCAACAAGCGCCGGTGTTTAACAAACAACTGAGCATCGTTGAAATTGGCTGCGGTGGCGGCGATAATTTGTATGCGATAAAAAAATGGGCGGCGCACATAAAACTTCCGGTGCAATTGCTTGGTATAGACATTAACGAAGAGTGCATCGCCTACGCAAAATCGCAGCCACAAAACAGCGGTATTGAATTTATTCATTCCGACTACAAGTTGACACAATTGCCAACAAAACCCGACGTTGTTTTCTCTTCGCTTTTCTGCCATCATTTTACCGATGAAGAATTGGTGTTTCAATTAAAATGGATGAAAGAAAATTCTTCACTCGGTTTTTTTATCAATGATTTGCACCGGCATCCGCTTGCGTACTATTCAATCAAAATGCTGACAAGTATTTTCTCGAAAAGTTATTTGGTGAAGAACGATGCGCCGTTATCCGTGCAACGCGGTTTTAAAAAAGAAGATTGGAAGTGGTTGTTCCGCCTGGCCCAAATTGAAAACTACACCTGCAAATGGCGATGGGCTTTTCGTTGGTTAATAACTTACGTGCACAACAATGAAGACTGACTACGACATAGCCATTGCCGGCGGTGGATTGGCCGGTCTTGCAACCGCCATTCAATTGGCGAGAAAATCATACCGGGTTGTGCTGTTTGAAAAAGAAGAATATCCTTTTCACAAGGTCTGCGGCGAGTACCTGAGTTTGGAAAGCTGGAATTTTTTAACCTTGCTTGGTCTGCCTTTGCACGAGATGAGATTGCCGTTGATTGATACCTTGCAATTAACCGCGCCAAACGGGAAAGAACTCGTCACAAAACTTCCGCTTGGCGGCTTCGGCATCAGCCGTTATTTGCTGGATAAAAGCCTAGCGGACATTGCCACAAAAAACGGTGTAACGCTTCTGCAAAAAACAAAAGTTGACGACGTGAAAAGAGAAGACGATTCGTTCATCATTTCATTTTTGGGCACCGCAATAAAAGCAAAAGTTTGTTGTGCGGCTTACGGCAAGCGAAGCAACCTTGATGTGAAATGGAAACGGCCTTTCTTAAACCAAACAAGTTCGCGGCTGAACAATTACGTGGGCATAAAATATCACGTGAAAACAAGTTGGCAAGACAACGTCATTGGCCTGCACAATTTTGAAAACGGCTATTGCGGCATTTCAAAAATTGAAGGGAACGAATATTGTCTTTGCTATATGACGAAGGCTGAAAATTTAAAAGCCTGCGACAATAGCATTGATGCCTTGCAGCAAAATATCTTGTTTCAAAATCCGCACCTCAAAAAAATCTTTCAGCAAAGCATAGCAGTGAAAGATTTCCCCGTCACCATTTCGCAAATCAATTTCGGCGCGAAAGAAAAAATACAAGACGGCATTCTCATGTTGGGCGATGCGGCCGGCATGATCACGCCACTCTGCGGCAACGGAATGAGCATTGCTTTGCACACCGCAAAACTTGCGGCTTCGTTGATTGATGATTTTCTCCGCGAAAAAATTTCGCAAAGCGAAATGGAAAAAGCCTATAAAAAACAATGGAACAAAGCCTTTGCATCGCGTTTAAAAGCCGGCCGCCTCATTCAATCTTTTTTTGGCGGAAAACGGTTGAGTAATTTTTTTGTCGGCACGTTCAAAGCCTTGCCTTTTTTAGCAAAGCCCGTTATCAAACTCACACACGGCAAACCGTTTTAAGGCACAGCCTTTGCACTTTTATTGCTTTGAAAAGAGAATTATGGCAGCAAAGAAAACAGTGGTGCTTGGTGCATCGGACAATCCCGCACGGTACAGTTATCTGGCGCTTAACAGGCTCAAAGCGCATCAACATCCAATAGTGGCCGTAGGCCGGAAGGAAACCGCCGTGAACGACATTCCCATTCACAAAGAACACGTTCCTGAAGAAGGCGTTGACACGGTAACGCTCTATCTCAACCCGCGCAATCAAGTTGAATACTACGACTATATTTTAAGTCTCAAACCCAAACGCATCATCTTCAATCCCGGCACCGAAAACGAAGAGTTGGAAAAGCTGGCGAAAGAACACGGCATCCAAACAATGGAAGCCTGCACGCTGGTGATGTTGGGTACAGGGCAATATTAATTCCTTTCAATCGGAGGCTTTTATCCGGTTTTTTATGTAACCAGCTTTTGTAACTCTGTTCATCGTCTCTTGCGTCGCACACTTGTGCGTTCAGAACTTCATTCAACTATTTTAACTACAGAGAACACAGAAGAATTTGCACGGAGAGCCACGGAGAAAATGCTTTGTGCTTCGTTGTGTTGTTTCACTCTGTGCCCTCCTCGGTTAAATTTTTATCGGCTCCCGGTCCCTAAAACTATTTCACAAGCCGTACGGCAAGCCATTCATCGGAAAGCTTCTTCGTACATCTCCGAGAGTGGCCGGCGTACTTGTTCCCGATTTTTTAAAAAATGCAAAACTTGCTTGGATGGTAAGGGTCTTTTTTCTTTCTTGCGCGAGAAATCCGACAACGGTGAACAACCGTTGGGGAATGTAAAATCCTAAACATTCATCCTTATGAAACTCTTAAAAACCGGAGCCCTTGCCCTGTTGCTTACCGCCGCCTGTCTTCACGCCCCGGCGCAAACCACCAAGCCACCGATTAACGAACCGAATTACAACAAGCCAAAAGTCTTTGCCGATTTACCCGAGAAACTTGCGCTTCGCATTGCCGATGCGGAAGCCTTGCTTAACCTGCCGGTAGGTAAGCAAGTAAACGCCGTTGTGGCAAACGGTTTCCCCCTGGTGGGAACGGTTGTAAGCAAGTCCAGCCCAAGCGACTTTACCGTGCAAAGCATCGTGATTAAAAGTGCTGGCCGCCAAAATGCAACCTTCACGTTCACCCGCATTAAAAACGCCGATGGCAGCTTTTCTTACAAAGGCCGCATGATGGGCAAGACCGCCGGTGATGCTCTTGAAATCACAAAAGAAGGCACAGGCTATGTGCTTCGCAAAAAAGGTTACTACGACCTGGTGAATGAGTAAACGTCTCGTTGTTCTTCTTCCAAAATCCAAATCCTTGTCACGCATGAAAGCCTTTCGCTTACCCTTTTTTCTTTTTTCCTTTTTCTCTTTTTCTCTCTTTGCTTCGGCTCAGGTGCCGTTGCTGGAAAGTTACCCTTCGTCATCAAACGTCGTGTTTCTTGATTTTGACGGACACGTGGTAGAAGGCACAAGTTGGAACGGTAGTGGCCCGATCGTGTGCGATCCCGCTGGGTTCAACGCTACACAAATCACCACAATCTTTAACCGCGTGGCCGAAGATTATCGTCCCTTTACACTCAACATCACGACTGATTCAACCAAATACTGGGCAGCGCCGGCCACACACCGGATGAGGGTTGTGCTTACGACCTCTTCTTCCTGGTATGGTTCAGCGGGTGGCGTGTCCTACATCAATTCGTTTACCTGGGGCGACAATTCGCCGTGCTTTGTTTTTACAGCATTGTTGAACAACAATCTTAAATACATTGCCGAAGCAGCTTCTCACGAAATAGGCCATACGCTTGGCCTGCGCCATCAATCGGCTTACGATGCGCAATGCAACAAACTCTCGGAATACAACATTGGAAGAGGCAGCGGCGAAATTGGCTGGGCGCCCATCATGGGCAACAGCTATTACGAAAACATGACCCTCTGGCATTACGGTTCCAATCCCTTTGGTTGCAACGACATTCAGGACGATCTCTCCATTATTTTGGGCAACGACAACGGCATCAGCTACCGCACCGATGATTTCGGGAACACAACGGCCAGGGCCGCAACCGCTGCGTTTACAGCCAATGCTTTTTCAACGCAAGGTATCATTGAGCAACCGGGAGATGTGGACGCCGTGAAGTTTACGGTAAGCACACCGGGACGCTTTACGCTTGATGCATCGCCATATTCAATCGCTACAGGAAACGTAGGCGCAGACCTTGACCTCGAAGTTTCACTGGCGGACAACAGGGGAAATGTTTTGGGTGTTTACAACGACCCCGCAACACTGAATACGCAAATAGATACAACACTTTCCACCGGTACCTATTACCTGCTCGTTCAAGGCAAGGGAAATGTTTATGCGCCGGGGTACGCAAGCCTCGGTTCCTACACGCTCAACGCAACGTTGTCGGAAAACAGTCCACTGCCTGTACACAAACTGCAATTAAAGGCGGCTGCCGAAAAAGGCCAGCACAAACTGGACTGGGAGATTGTGGCCGATGAAAAAGTGATAAGTCAAACAATAGAAGTAGCAACAGACGCAAACGGATTACAAACACTTGCCTCAATTGAAGCAAATCAAAGGACTTACACGTACAGGCCTTCAACTTCTGGCATTTTCTACTACCGTGTGAGAATAATTTTCGACAACGGGAAGCAGTATTATTCCAACACTGTGGCCTTGCGCAACAGCGATATGGTCAGCAAGCCTTTGCTGGTGGGCAACGTAAGCTACGGCACGTTGACGGTGAGCAGTCCGTCGGCTTATAACTACGCTATCGTTGACGTCTCGGGCCGCGTTGTGGCCAGGGGAAGCCTGATGCAGGGACTGAACGTGATCTCGCCGTCGCTTTCCACCAGCGGCATCTACCTCATTCAGTTCGACAACGGCCTGGAACGTTACGCCGAGAAGTTCAGCAAACAGTGAAGCAGGTGAGAGGTGAAAAGTGAGAGGCGGGACAAGCGTGAACTTAAGGGCGAAAGACTTCAGGGTTTCCCGTCTCTCATCTCGCGTCTCACATTCTTTTGCGTTATTCACATTTTTATAATCCGTGGACTTTTGAGGCTTCGGGGTTTCTCCGTAAATTGGAGAAACCCTTTTTTATGCGCTGGAGAAAGTTTAACGGCCAACCCATTGAAACCCCCATCTACAACGCTGTGGAAACCGCCATCAAACGCGAAACAGAAGCGGGGTATCGTTTAAAAGTCTGCATCGGTACCGACAGCCAGGTAAAAGGCGCCGAAACAGAGTTTGCTACCGTCATTGTTTTTTTACGCGAAGGCCACGGTGGTTTCATGTTCATTCACAACGAAAAAACCACGCATCAGTACACTATCAAAGAGCGGATGCTGGTGGAAGTCGCCAAGAGTATCGAGATTGCATACGAACTGTGCAATCTTTTTACTTTATACGCAGTGGACATGGAAGTACACGCCGACATCAATACCAATCCAAACTTCAAAAGCAACGATGCGCTGAAAGAAGCCATGGGCTATATTTTGGGAATGGGCTTTGCCTTTAAAGCCAAGCCTGAAGCCTTTGCCAGCAGCAGTTGCGCCAACAAGATGGTGAACTAAAGTGAAACGTGAGACGATAAACGTGAAAATGCGAAGTCTTTTACTTTGCCATCCTCACTTGCATTAATTTACCGGTATTGTTTCGGGAGGATGTTTGCTGGCCACATCGGCCGGCTTGCTTTTAAGAAGATAAACTGTGGGATAAAGACGGTCTAATTTTTTGCTATCCCGCTCAGCAAAGAAGAAAACAACCAGAACTGTTACAAACAGCAACGCAACAAGACCTCTCTCCAATGCTTTCTTTGTCATAGCGGTTAAAGTGGTGCAATATAAAACAGAAATTTTATGTGCGTCTCTTTTTGTGTTGCTCGAAGACCTTGTTTTGTTCGGCAATAAAACGGAGAATGTGCTTTGCGCCCAAATGCTTAACGGCCGATGTTACAAAATGAGGCGGCGCTTCTTCCCAGTTTTCTTTTAAGGCTTCCAGAAACTTTTGCACATTTCGGGCGGTTTCTTTTTGCGTGCTTTTGTCGGCCTTGGTGAAGGCAATGGCGAACGGAATTTGCCATTCACCCAATTGGTTGATGAAATCCAAATCAAGCTTCTGCGGCTCCACGCGGCTGTCCACCAATACAAAGAGGGTTACAAGATTTTCCCGCTTTTGGATGTAGTCTTTGATCATCTTTTGCCAGCTTTTGCGCTGGCTTTGGGCAACCTTGGCAAAGCCATAGCCGGGCAGGTCAACGAGGTACCAATCATGCCGGTCGGAACCGGTTACGCTGAAGTGATTAATCATTTGTGTTTTGCCGGGTGAGGCGGAAACCTTGGCCACTTCCTTTTTTTGACAGAGCATGTTGATGAGCGATGATTTGCCTACGTTGCTGCGGCCAATAAATGCATATTCAGGCCGGTCGGGTGCGAGGCATTTATCTACCGAAGGGCTGCTGATTAAATAAGAAGCCTGTATGATTTCCATGGTGCAAAGAAAAGCGGAATTGTTTACCCGGTTGGTTCGTTTTCTTCAATGATTGAACATCCCTCTTTGAACAAGCATTGCTTTACAAATCGTTCAACTTTCTTTTTAAATCAATAGCCTGCCTTTACATCTTTTTCCGCTTCCTTGCTGAGTGCAGCACGGTGCAAGACAAGTTTTTCTTCGGCGGTATTAAAAGACAGTTCAATCCAACCGTGATAAAGCTTTTGTTCTTTTTCAACCTGAATGGGTAAATAATTGTGTGCCGCGTTTTTCCAGATGCCGTCCCAAGATGTATTCGTTGCGGTAATAATTTTTTCCGCCAGCACAATGTGCGAAATCTGCCACCACGTATAGCCCGGATGATTTTTTGAAACGATTTCCAGCTTTTGAAGCTTAGGCGATTGATCGTTGGCGTCGTTCAACAAGTTGCGTTCAATGCCTGAAGAGACGCCAAACTGAGCCCGGTCGCGTTGCAAAACCGGATCGCCAACCAACAGCACGCCAAACGAAAAGTCGGCGGCGCCGTCGTTGTTTACGTCCACGGTTTTTGGCTGAAGGTATTTTACTTCGGCATCGTGCAAATCGGTGTACAGCATCTGCGGATGCGTTTCGGTTGGCGGCGTGGGTTTAACGGGCTCTTTTTTACAAGCGGCGAAGGCGCAGGCAGCAACGAGGCTTGCCATCAATATCTTTCTCATAAAAATAATGGTTAGGGTTTTGTTTCAGAGAATGGACAAATGTTGAGGACAAATGCTTTAAAAAAAAGTTAAGCAGTAGCAATTGGTAATATCGCCGGATGAATTGCCGACGAATAAATCTATTCTTGCCAGGTATTCTTCAACGCTCAGACTTTTTATTGCCGGTGGCGCATCCTGTTCTTTCTTAAAATACAAAATCAAATAGGAGAGACGAACGCTAAATCGCTAGGCCAGTACCGGGTGTCTTTTAAACTCTTTCGTTCTGTCGAACAAATAACGGTATGTTGTCAGCCTGCGGCTTTGATAGACATCGCCAAGGCTTTCTGCCACGTTGAGCATCTTTGGGTTGAAGTCGCCAATCCACTGCATCTCGTATTCGTCGTATGGATTTTTGACAACGGTTTTGTGCGCTTCGCCCACAACAAACGAATCAATGCCCTTGCCTTGAAATTCGGGCACTATGCCAAACACAATACCCGTAAACTTTGTGCACTTTACCGTTGCTTTAACCCATAAAAATTTCAGCTTGTGCAGCAGGTCAAATTTTCCGTTCAGGTGTTTGAACCATTGGTTTAAATCCGGAAGATTTACAAAGATCGCAATCGGCTCTTCATCCTTATAAGCAAACCAAATAATGCTTTCGTCCATCACAGGCTTCATCTTTTTAAACATGATGACGACTTGTTCTGTCTTCAATTCTTTCAAGCCACCGTGGCCCGCCCAGGCTGCGTTATAGACTTTGGCAAAATCAGCCGCGTATTTTTCCAGTTTGTTCTTCTCCATGTTGCGCACCGAAAAATGCGGGTCTTTTTCATAGAGGGCGTGGCGTTCAATCACCTTGTCGCTCAATTTATTTTTAGGCGTCATGCCAAAGCAAATCTGGTGAAAGAAAGGTTGAAAGCCGTAGGTTTTGAAAAGGTTTTGATAGTAAGGAGGATTATAATTCATGCCGTAAAGCGGCGGCTGAAAACCTTCCACCACCAAGCCCCACCAGCGGTCGCGTTCGCCAAAGTTTATGGGCCCGTCCATCGCTTCGATGCCTTGTTGTTGCAGCCAATTCTTTGCTGTGTCAAACAATTTGTTTGCGGCGTTTTGATCGTTGATGCAATCAAAAAAACCAATGCCGCCTACGGGAACATCATCGCCTTTGTTGCGGTACTTTTTGTTGGTGAAGGCAGCGATGCGGCCGATGTTTTCACCCGTATCGTTTTTTAAAAGCCAACGCTTAACGGTTCCGAAGCGGAAGGCTTTGTTCTTCTTTTCGTCAAACACTTCGTCAACGTCTTTGTCCAGCGGCCGGATATAATTCGGGTTGCCCTTGTTCAGCCGAACGTTGGTTAAGATAAATTCCCGCGCCTCTTTTTCATTGGTAACTTCTGTGATTCGCATGGCGGCAAAAGTAGGAATTGGGTAGTAGGAATTTAGGAATAGACCGTTCCCCTAACGCCTTATTCCCAATAAACTCCTTTATAGAAACATCTTCCTTACCAAATCCGCATCGTGGCTGTAAATGTCGTCTCGAAAATTAAGGAGGCCGTCTTCGTCCACCCAGGCTGTATAATAAGTAATCAATACAGGTACGGGCTTTTTCAGCTTCACGTATTGCTCGTGATCCTGATTCATGGCCATTATAATTTTATCCGGTGTCCATTCGGGATTGTCGCGTAAAAGATATTCAGCCATCTTTTCGGGCTCGGCCAAACGAATGCAGCCGTGACTGTAGGCCCGCTTGTCCTGGTTGAACAAGCTCTTGGCCGGTGTATCGTGAAAATAAATGTTGAAGCTATTGGGAAATAAAAACTTCACATGACCGAGGGAATTTTTATCGCCGGGCAGCTGCCGAATCTTTGGCAAGCCGTCTTCCGTTCCGGTCTGCTCCATGTTCTGGCTGGCCAAATAGTTTGGATTGGAAGCCATCTTTGGAAGAATTTCTTTTTTTACGATGCTTGGCGGCACATTCCAGTACGGGCTAAAAACGATGGTGCTTAAATCGCCGCTGAAGCTAACCGTGTTATGTCCTTCTTTGCCCACTACCACGTTCATGTCCCAAGCTTTCTTTTTGTTTTCGTACACGTGCAGCACAAATTCAGGAATGTTTACTACAATCAGTTGTCCGCTTGGTTCCGTGGGCATCCACCGCATGCGGTCCATGTTTACCAAAATCTGTTCAAGGCGTTTTTGTGCCGGCACGTTCAGGTCTTTTATCAACTGCGCATTCACAATTCCTGTAGGCGTGTAGCCCAATCGTTTTTGAAAAACTTTCACCGCATTTTCCAGTGTGTCGGTAAAAACTTGCGAGGTGTCGCTGCCTGTCATTTCACCCGATAGGCGCAAGCGTTTTTTCAGCTGCGCTACCACTGGCGAATGAGTGCCTTTCTTGAGTGCTTTAACGTCGGGAAGTTGCGGCCATCCGCCGGCTTTTACAATGTCGTAATAACGATCGAGTTCCTTCTTTAAACCCGCATAAGGCTCGTTTACGTTTTCAAAATATTTATTGTCCTTGTGCTTTTTGTTCAACAACGAGTCGGCTACTTCCATTGGGTCGCGTTTTTTAAACGGAACAAAGCGTTCCGCCTCTTTTCGCTTGACGTAACCTTTTTGATAATTGTGTGAAACGTAACGAAGAAAGTGTTGCGTCAGTGTCAGTTCGGTTTGCACAAAATCCCCGGTGGCAGAAGCCGAAAGGTTTTCTTCGGCGGTTAATGCATCCATCTTTTTCTGCAGGGCTTTGTCCCGCAGCGATGTATCGTTGTCATACGTGGTCACATAATCGTGCAGGTTCCAGAAGGCGCGGGCTTGTTCTGTTAATCCGTTTGACGTAAACCACGCAAACTGGTAATTGCGGGTGTTGTAAAAGCTGCGCAGACGGCGGGCCAGCGAATCGGGAAGTTTCTTGGCCGCAATGTATTTTTCCATCGCGGTGCTGTCCAAAAAAAGATCCGAGTACGAATTATTTTTGTTGATGCTGTAATCCCGCTTCGAAATGTTTTTCTTTTCTTCTTCTTTTTGTTCGTTGCTTTCTTTCGGGGAGGATGACGTACTGTTTTGACAAGCGGCCAGCATGCTGCAAACCATGGCCGCGTAAAAAAGAATTGTTTTCATACCGCATAAAATTTACAAAAGCTGTGCCTACACCAGAGCTATCCGGTTAAGGCCGCAGTTTGCGGCGATATTTTTGGCGAAACCTTGGATAAGACAGGCTTGATGCGCTGCTGCAACCCTTACACAAGGGTGCCTTCTTCCAGGTTTTCTTCGAATTGTTGAACCGCTTTTTTAGAAGGATGAAAAAACGTACGCACCGAGATTTTCTGCCTGAAGTTTTTTAGTTTTTGCGAAGATAAAAACCGCACCGTCAGGTGTTCCAAGGAGTGGTGCAGCGGCAGCAGCAGGCCAATGACGACAATTTTTGCTATCCAAATGTAAAGCGGCTCGCCGTGTACGATGTTGTGCAGCCAATTGTCAATGAGCAGCGTGATGAATTCGAAAAGGCAGATAAAGGAAAAAAAATTGAGCATGTGAATGCTGGTTGTTGATATGGGAAACATGCCAAGCAAAACAAGTACAACAAACAAAAAAGCAATGGCCAGAGAAATGCCCATGTACTGAAGGTTGTGGCGACGAAGATTCTTGGCTTCTGCTTCTTTCAGGTCGGTTTCGTGTTTTTTCTTTTCACGTTCCAATCCCAATAAGGTTACCTCGCGTTGCTTGGCTTGTGTTTTCAAGGCTTCGTTATACCCGAGATAAAGTTGGCTAAACGGATAGGCGTTTTTATAATCGTTTTTACGGGCATAGAGTTGTGAAAGCTTTTGCGTGGTGGATGCGTTAGCTGCCGGACTTCCCGAGGATTTGCTGAGGGAGAAGGCCTTTTCGTAATAAGCAATGGCCTTATCTGTTTCGTTCAGGGCGTCATAGCAATCCGCCATCTCGCCAAAATAGGAAAGCTGCACCGAGGGGCCGAAAGAAGCCAGGATCTGTGGCTCATCGCGTAAGTAATAAGTTATCGCTTCTTCGTACTGGCCGCTATAGTGGTAAACCGTACCGGTATTGTAGTTTGGCAGACCTTTGTTTGCCTGATATAAAGCCAGGTCGGGATTCTCTTGCAGGTAAGAGAGCGCCTTTTGGCTGTTTTTCTCTACGACCATTGCGTAAGAAAACAGCAGCCGTTTGCAAAGCAATTGATCCTTTATCGAATTTAATTTGTTGGCAAGCAGCAAGGCTTTGTTGGCAAAATCTATTTCCACCGTCAGGCGAAAAAGGTCAATGTAATCAGCCAGCAATCCCGGTTGGTTGTTGTTTTCTTTATTCAGGCGAAGGCTTTCCAGCAGGGCGTTTTTAGACAATGTGCTGTCGCCAAGTGTTAAGTACAAATCTGCGAACGAGTGCCAGGTTTCTGACTGCAGCGGAACGTTATTCAGTGAATAAGCAATGTCGTACGCACTGTTGTAATTTTTATAGGCCGACACCGCATCGCCTTTGCCGGAAAAAGTGTCACCCAGTTCCAGGTAAAGAACGGCTTTCAACGAATCTTGCTTTTTGTCCAAAACATTAAAGGCTAGTGCCGATTGTTCCATTGCCTGATCGTAAAGCTGCCGCTTTCGAAACAAGCTGCCCAACTTGAGATAAATGATCGCTTCCAGCCGCGTATTGCTTTTTTCCTTTGCATAGCTCAACCCTTTTTGCAAAAAGGCTGTGGCCCGGTCAAACGTTTCCTTGCTCGACCAGGCAGCAATGTTATCAATGACGCTTCCCGAAAGTGTTTTTAAAATAAGTTCATCGCTTTGTGAAATTTCGGCGAGCAGCATTTGTTTTTCCAAAACGCTGTCGGCTTTCTTGTTGTCGCGAAAAATAGAGTAAAATTCTGCCAGTTCACCCAAGGCAACAATCCTTGTTTCATCGTCTTTGGCAGAGGAAACTTTTTGCGCCAGTTCTTTTTCTTGCGGAATTTGGCTACGGCCGTTGAAAAACAAAAACAAAAGAAAAAAAGAAAACACAACTTTCGTAGGCATAGCGTTGAAGGTTAGTTGAGTGAATGGGAAACGGCTTGCTTTGAAGGTAGGGAAAATACTTCTTATTTTTAGACGATAACCAAGATCATCAAGGGCCAAGAGGTTTTGAATTTGCACTCCAAATGGCAGTCAATTTTAAGCTGTGATGCTGAGTGTGTGTCCTTTCTTTTAGCCGATTTAGCCATCCTTCAGAAAACAAATAATCTCGCCCCGCTTTGTCCTTATTACAAGGGTTCATATTTACTAACGCTTAAATCAACGAACAAATGAGAGATCTTCTTTTCGCCATTGCTGTATTGGTAAGCGCTTATGGTTGCAACGAAACCTCTGGCAAGGAGCCAGTGAAAAAAGGCGATGCGGGTAGCGAACGGCTAACGGCTGCTCCACCCGAATACCTTCGCGTGGGCAAGGCAGAAGCAATGCAGATGCGCAGCCGGCGCGGCAAGGACGATGCTGTTGTAAAAATTTCTGCCCGCGATTTGCTTTCGCTAATAGAAAGAGACCCGGCAGCAAACGACAGCTTTATCTTTTATCTTGTAAAATACGACGTTAATTCAGCCACGGACAAAGCCCGCTTCAACCAAAAGCAGCCTCACGGAAATTGGAGTGATGCAAACAGAAAACCCTCGTCGCTTTTGGCAGGATTTATAAAAGGCTCGGCTTTAAACCAAAGCATGCACCTGAACCGCATGACTGCGCTGCCTGTAATTCCGGTTTACGACCTTGCCGTTCTTTGCCCGCCGCCGCCGGATTGCGCCTGCGACATACAACAGTAAATTGCTTTTTATTTCGATTGGTAAAATGGGTTCGCACCCTTACTTTTGCAGCCGAAAAAGAAAACCGAAGACGGAAGTCGGAGGTCAGGGGACGAATGCTGGAACACCGGCTTTTTGACGCTGATTGCTGGCTTCTGTCTTCAGACTTTAATCTTCATTTATGGCAAAAGTTGGCAAGGTTAAACAAATCATTGGCGCCGTAGTGGACGTGCAGTTCGACGGTGGCCTTCCCGAAATTTTTAACGCATTAGAAATAAAAAGGCAGAATGGTGATACGCTGGTACTTGAAGTGCAAACGCACTTGGGCGAAGACAGCGTTCGTACCATCGCCATGGACGGCACCGAAGGTTTGCTGCGTGGAATGGACGTAGTAGATACCGGTTCGCCAATTACAATGCCCGCTTCCGAGCAGATCCGTGGGCGTCTGTTCAATGTAACAGGTGATCCAATTGACGGATTGCCTCCGGTTCCAAAAGTAAACGGCCGCCCCATTCACGCCAAACCACCCTTGTTTGAAAACCTGTCAACCGCGACAGAAGTTCTTTATACCGGCATTAAAGTAATTGACCTGATTGAGCCTTATTCAAAGGGCGGCAAAATTGGTTTGTTTGGTGGTGCGGGTGTAGGAAAAACCGTATTGATCCAGGAATTGATCAACAATATTGCCAAAGCTTACGCTGGTGTGTCCGTATTTGCCGGAGTGGGAGAAAGAACCCGTGAAGGAAATGACCTGATGCGCGAAATGATTGAAGCGGGCATCATGAATTATGGCGACGCTTTCAAGCACAGTATGGAAGAAGGCGGATGGGACCTGAGCAAAGTGAACATGAATGAACTTGCCGATTCGAAAGCAACCTTCGTATTCGGCCAAATGAACGAGCCACCGGGAGCCCGTGCCCGTGTTGCGCTTTCGGGATTGACCATTGCCGAATATTACCGCGACGGTGACGGCACCGGAAAAGGCCGCGACATTCTTTTCTTCGTTGACAACATCTTCCGTTTCACACAAGCCGGTTCCGAGGTATCTGCGCTGCTTGGACGTATGCCTTCGGCGGTAGGTTACCAACCTACGCTGGCAACCGAGATGGGTTTGATGCAGGAAAGAATTACGTCCACAAAGAACGGTTCCATCACTTCCGTACAAGCGGTTTACGTACCGGCAGATGACTTGACTGATCCGGCTCCGGCTACGACATTTGCCCACCTTGATGCCACAACGGTATTGAGCCGTAAGATTGCTGACTTGGGTATCTATCCCGCGGTTGACCCGCTTGATTCTACGTCGCGTATCCTGATGCCTTCAGTTGTTGGCGATGCGCATTACAACACGGCGAACAGGGTGAAGCTGATTCTTCAGCGTTATAAAGAATTGCAGGACATTATTGCCATTCTTGGTTTGGATGAATTGAGCGACGAAGACAAACTCACTGTAAGCCGTGCCCGTAAAGTGCAGCGCTTCCTTTCGCAGCCCTTCCACGTGGCCGAAGCCTTTACCGGTTTGAAAGGCGTGTTGGTTCCGATTGAAGAAACCATCCGCGGTTTCAACATGATTATGGACGGTGAAGTGGACGAATATCCCGAAGCATCGTTCAACCTGGTAGGTTCCATTGATGATGCCATTGAAAAAGGTAAGAAACTGATGGCGCAAGCACAGGGATAGAGAATTTCTGATTGTTCATTTCTAATTTCTAATTAGATGCGGCAATCAGAAATAAGGAATAAGAAATCAGAAATTAGAAATGACACTTGAAATTTTAACTCCCGAACGCAAACTTTTCAGCGGCGAGGTGTACGGCGTACAAATGCCGGGCATCAGTGGTTCGTTTGAAGTATTGGACAAACACGCTCCGCTGGTAAGCGCTTTAAAAGCCGGTCGTGTAAAAGTGCTGCGCGACAAGCAATCGCACACTACTACTTATAACATTCAAGGTGGTTTTGTAGAAGTGCTGAACAACAAAGTAACCGTGCTGGTGGAAGGTGCAACGGAGGCTGAATAAATCTTCTTCGATAATTTTTTAAAAGCTGTTCAACTTGAACAGCTTTTTTTGTGCAACAAAGGTCTATCCTGCATCCACCAAAAAAATAGCATATGCGACTGCAATTTCTTTTCCTCTTTCTTTTTCTAAACGCTGCTTGCTTTGCACAAACCAGAAAATTAACCGCTGAAAGCGTCGTCTCCGGCGTAACGGTTTTTTCTTCCGGCGCACAAATTCATCGCACGGCAAACCTGTCCGTTTTACAGGGCCGCACGGAAATTGTTTTTAACGGCTTGAGCAGCCAGTTGGAACAACAAAGTCTGCAATTAAAAGCCGATGCGAACATTACCTTGTTGTCGGTGCAGGCGCTAAAGGACTTTACCAGCCAACGGAAATTAGAAGCCGACGAACGGACCTTGCTTGACAACCGGACATCTTTACAAGATAAAATTGCTACCGATAGCCGAATGCTTCAAGTGTATAAAAAAGAAGAAGACATGCTCACGAAAAACGAAGCCATCGGCGGACAAGCGGGTGTAAAAACAGAAGAACTTAAACAAGCTTTGGACCTTCATCGTGCACGATTAACGGAGGTTCTACAAAAGCAAATGGAGATTGAAAAACGAATTTTGGCGCAGCAAAAAGAACTGGCAAAGATCAACGCACAGGTTTCGGAAATTGGCAAAAAACGCGACAACGTAAACTATACGGTTACGGCCCTGATCAGCAGCCGCGAAACGCAAAACATAAAATTTGAATTGCTGTACACGGTGAAAGATGCAGGCTGGTATCCAACTTATGACGTTCGGGTAACGGACATTACAAAACCGCTGAACATTTTGATGAACGCCAACGTTTTTCAGCGCAGCGGCGAAACCTGGAAAGATGTGGCCGTGCAATTGAGCACCGGCAATCCGGGTGATAACGCAACACCTTCTTCTCTGCAAACCTGGACACTGAATTTTTACGACCCTTCGGTTGTCTGGCAACGTTCGCAAGCTGTAATGCCCGGCGTAGTGAGCGGCCGTGTGCTGGACGAAAGCGGAAACGCCATCGTTAGTGCAAGCGTTAGCGTGAGAGGAAACATCACAACGGTAACGGACGTGAACGGCTTTTTCAAGTTGCAAAACCTTCCGGCCAACGCAAGCCTTGTGATCAATTCCGTTGGCTACAACACAAAAGAAGTAAAAGCAAAGCCGGGCTATCTCACTGTAAATCTTAAAGCAAGCCAGAACGCTTTAGCCGAAGTGGTGGTAACGGGATACGGGCAAGACAAGGAAACAGGAGATGACGCGTTTGCAAAAAAAGTTATGATTCGCGGTGCGAGTACGTTACAAGGCCGAGCGCCGGGCATTGACATCGTGACCGTAAACACGCAATACCAACCGACGAATATTGTTTACAAGATTGACGAAAAATACACGCTGGAAACCGACGGCAAAACCACCACCATCGCCATTAAAAAGATAGACGTTCCGGCCTTGTACGAATACGTTGCCGTGCCCAAACTTGACCCATCTGCTTTTCTTACGGCGAAGGTTTTGAACTGGCAGGATTACGACCTGCAATCAGGTGAATCAAATCTTTATTACGAAGGAACGTTCTTGGGCAAAACCTACATTGATTTGTCAAGCGCCGGCGACACACTTTCGCTTTCCCTGGGCAAAGACAACGGCATTAAAGTGTCAAGAAAATTGCTGAAAGAGTTTAGTTCGAAAAAATTTATCGGTAGCAACCGCACCGAAACAAAAGAATACGAGATAACGGTAATGAACACCAAGAAACTGCCGGTTTCGGTAACGGTGCAAGACCAGTTCCCTGTATCGGTAACAAAAGAAATTGAAGTAAAAGACAAGACCGCGCCGGAGGCAAAAATAGCCGACGATTCGGGTCTTATAACGTGGACCCTAAACTTGCAACCAGGCCAGGAGAAAAAGCTGAACATGGGTTACAGCGTGAAGTATCCGAAGGACAGAAGCATTAACCCCCTTTAGGGGACAGAGGTTAATTCAATTGCGGATCAATCGGGAAGTTGATCATCATCTCGTACTCGCCGCCGAGGTGTTTGATGGAGTCTCGCCAGATTTCTTCGGCGTTGGGATGAAAAACAAGTTTGCGCACGGCTTGCACGGTAAGCCAGGTTTTTTCATCCATCTCGGTTTCTAACTGCCCGGAGCTCCAGCCCGAATAACCAATGTAAAAACGAATCTTTTCCGGATCGGCTTTGCCGCTGTTAATGAGCGATATAACAGCATCGAAATCGCCGCCCCAGTAAATACCTTTCATCACTTCCACGCCGCCGGTAATTTCATCGGGATAGCGATGCAAAAAGTGGATCGTATTCATTTGCACGGGCCCGCCGTAATAAACCGGGAGCTTGTGGCCTTCCACTTCGGGCAGCAGTTCGTCCAGCGTGTTTTCGTACTTGCGGTTGAGCACAAAGCCAATGGTGCCGTCGTCGCGGTGCTCGGTTAAAAACACCACCGTGCGCATAAAGTTGGGGTCTTTTAAAAACGGGTCTGCAATGAGTAAAACGCCGGCTGCGGGTGCTGTCATACGCTGTTCCTTGCTGTTAAAAAATAAACATAACAAACTTGTGCCATCGCGCAAAGCGGCGTGCTTCCGCTATTTTTGTTTGGAACAATTTTTTTTCAATCTTGTCGGCAGTGAAACGAATTTTCCCCATAATCATCGTCCTCATAAGCATTTCTCTTATCGGCATCATCTTCATTCAAATCTCCTGGCTCAACAACATGCTGGTGGCCAAAGAAGAACAGATACGCGAAAAGCTGCAAACAGTGACCGGCGTGGTGGCGGCGGAACTTTCGCAGGCCAAAGGCTTCAACATTACCGCACGGCCTTTTCCTGGGTTTGACGAGTTTTCGATGGAGCAGACAAAGCCCTTAACCCTGGGCAGCCGCCTTACAGCCGAGGACATCAAAGAAAAAATAGACACGGTTTTCAAGCGGCAGAATTTTGACTACGTGCCTTACCAGTTTGCGCTGGCCACCTTGTCGGGCGAAGCGCTGGGAACCATTGAGCGGCAGTCGCCGGAGTTCAGGCAATGGCGGCAGGACACGGTCAATTATTTTCCCGTCATCCAATACATTACACCGCCAAGCGGCAGCGCTGCAGAAAACTTAACGGCTGACGAATTTCTGATCATTGTTATCCCGATAAAAAAGATGGTGTTTAAAGACCTGCAGCCGCGCATCATTGCGGCCATTCTTTTTACGCTTGTCATTGTAACCGCCTTTTATCTTACGGTGCACACTATGATCAGGCAAAAGAAACTCAACGTCATTAAAAATGATTTCATCAACAACATGACGCACGAGTTTAAAACGCCCATTGCCACCATTTCGCTGGCGGTGGATGCGCTCAAAAATCCAAGGGTGATTGGCAACCCCGAAAAGCTTACCTATTTCAGCAGCATCATTAAAGAAGAGAACCAGCGCATGAACCGGCAGGTGGAAACCATTTTAAAATCGGCGCTGCTTGACCGGCAGGAAATTCAACTGAACAAAAGGCCGTTGCACGTTCACCAGATCATTGAAGACGTGGCCGACAATTTTGCGCTGCGCCTACAGGAAAAAGGCGGCGACATGGAAATTCATTTGAATGCCGAGAACGATTTAATTGAAGGTGACGAAGTACACATCAACAACATCGTTAACAATCTTCTCGACAATGCGGTGAAGTATTCGAAAGAAAATGTGCCGCCGCACATTAGTCTTACTACATCATCAGCTCCGCGCAAGTTTATCATTCGTATTGAAGACAACGGCATCGGCATGACCCGCGAAACCGTGAAGCGCATCTTTGAAAAATTTTACCGTGCACACACGGGCAACCTTCACAACGTAAAAGGTTTTGGACTGGGCTTGAGTTACGTGAAATCGGTGGTGGAAGCACACGAGGGAACGATAAAGCCGGAAAGCACTTTGGGGAAAGGAAGTGTGTTTACGATTGAGTTGCCGACGGGAGTGTGAGTTTTGCTTGCGTTGTTTTAATCTTTCTAACTTTATCAAAAACCGAGTTATGGAAACACTAATCCTTGCGAAAAAGAAATTTGTGGTGATAGAGCAAAAAGAATTTGAAAAGATTCAACTTCTGGCCGCGCAAAAAACTGCACCGGTAAAAAAAATTTCATTGGCCGCCGGCCGCAAACATGCCCATAAACTCATTGATAAATGGGCAAAAGAAAAATAACAATTCTTCAAACGGCAGCCACTGCTGTTGCAAAAGTCTCTTTCTATATCGAAAGCCAGGGAATGCCGTCAACAGCAAAGAAATTTGTTGACGAAGCTTTCGACTTTTTTGAAACGCTTGCCGACGAAAGGATCGAGCACAAGCCTTGCACCAATCAACGTTGGAAAGATTTAAATTATCGTTGTGTGCCTTATAAAGAAAAGTATGTTATTGCTTACCTGAGTCTTCAGAAAGAAATTGTCATCTGCGATTTTGTTTCCGCGAAACTTTTGAAATAAGTTTAGAACAGTTGTTCATTGAATTGTAATACCGCTTGGAGGCTTTCTTTTGTGAGACGGGGATAATTGTCCAAAATCGTTTGCTCCGTCCATCCCTGCGCAAAAAGACTAACGATGTGTTCTACCGAAAGCCGTGTGCCTTTGATGGTTGGTTTACCAAGTAAGATGTCTTTGTCGGAAATGATATGTTGTTGCCAGTTCATGAAACGAATTTACGAATTGGTTGATGAAGGTTTCGATGAATTGGTTGCTGTGGATTTTGGTTTCGGTTGTTGGTACGTAGACTGTAAAGAGCTTTGCTGCATACCAACAACGGCGTAAACGGCGTAAATTCTTCTGTTGGATCCGTATTCCATCTCCTGTATTGCATGAAGCCTGTGTTAGCCACCTGTTGTTTTGAGGGTATGCCTGTATTCTCTGAATGAGAAGAGAACAGATAAAGGATATAGCACAACAAAGCAGGTTACTGGTATAATAAATAGTAGGTAGTTGAATTTATCAATCGGAACAATTGAAAGTATTCTAATCAAAGGAGAAAGTAGCAGAAAGTAGGCAATAAGCTCTATAAACAATGACTTTTTAGTCCGCTGATTAAATGATAGGATGAACAGCGTAAGCAGAGCAACATCTGCAAGGATGATGAAGATGCGGGTCAGCAGTTCTGCTTCAAACAGCCCCACAAAGCATACACCCGAAAGGAATGGCTATTATCATTCCTTGCAAGAAAATGAACACGTAAGAGAGGATTGCTAAAGCCCTAAAAATTGGAGACAGTTTCATCATGACTTCTATTAGTTAATATACACACCTTCTTGTTCAACTTTCATTTGTAACGAAATTGAAATTCTAAGAAAAGAGTTTGTTCCCTACTGATGATAAATTGCAGCAGAAAACTTCTATACAGAAATAAAAAATGCCGGTACAATTGCCGGCATTTTAAAATCATTTTCCAAAACAAAACGCTCAATGCGCAATGTCATCCTCCACCAACACTTCCTTTGCAGCAGGCGGTGTGTACGGCCGCTTGTACAACAACTCGTAATACTCTTCGGCCATGCGGTTGCTGTTAAACGTTATCTGCACGTCGCGCATACCGTTCTTTACAACCTGCCGCCAGGTGTCCGGCTCGTCGTAATAAAGCGGAAGAATTTCTTCGTTCAATATTTTGTACAACTGGTCCAAATCGTATTGGTCTTGCTCCTGCACGTTCATCGCCGTGTAATCAACCGGCGGCACCACAAAGCCGTTGTTGCCATGATGAACAAATTCCGGAATCCAGCCATCGTTGGTGCTAAAGTTCACCGCGCCGTTCATGGCCGCCGTCATGCCGCTGGTGCCCGAAGCTTCACGCGGTACACGCGGGTTGTTCAGCCAACAATCGGCCGCTTGTTTTAAACGCTTCGAAAGCGACAATTCGTAACCAATAAGCACCGCCACGTTTTTATAGGACTTGCTCAGGTTCACGAGGTAATTGAATTCGGAAATGGCGGGATAATCAACCGGATAAGGCTTTCCTGCCCAAATGATTTGCACCGGGTGTTTCGCGTTGTTCAGCAAAGCTTCAAAACGTTCGCGGTCAGAGGCAATCAAACCCGCACGCTTGTAACCGGCAAAGCGGCGTGCCCACACAATGGTAAACACGTTCGGGTCAAACCATTTGCCGGTTTGATCGGCAACGATTTCAAAGGCACGTTTCTTCATCCATTTTTTGCGGTCGTCAAACTTGGCGTCGTTCGCTTCTTCGCCTGCTTGGTACAAAGCCTTGTCGCTCCAGTACCGCCAGTTTTGTGCGTTGGTGATGGAAAGTATCGGGCAGATGTCATCGTACTTGCCCCACATTTCTCGCGACACTTCGCCGTGCAGTTTTGATACGCCGTTGGCGATGCGGGCAAAACGCAAGGCAGCCAATGAATGATTGAATTGATCGTCAGTGATGCCCGTAAGTTCACGCACTTCGTCAATGCTTAAGCCCGAGAAATAACTCATTTTGGCACAGAGATAAATGTCGTGTTTTTCGTTGCCGGCTTCTTCGGGAGTGTGTGTTGTAAACACCAAACGCTTGCGCACTTCTTCGCGGTCCTTGCCGTACTTCTGATAAAGATAAAACGCTGCCGACACGCCGTGTGCTTCGTTCAGGTGATACACTTCGGGATCGAAACCGATTTCTTCCAACAGTCTTGCACCGCCGGCGCCCAACAAAATGAACTGCGCCACTTTGGTGGAAACGTTTGCATCGTACAAACGGTGCGTAATGGTTTGCGAAATGTAATCGTTCTCCGGAATGTCCGTCGTCATTAAAAACAGCGGCGCCGAATTAAACGTAGTCGGCGGCAGATACATCACTTTTACCCAAACCGGGTGCTCGTGAATAGTAAGAGAAAACTTGATGCCCGTGTCTTCGAGGAAAGAATAGATTTTTTCCATCCAGGTTACTTGCAGCGATTGATCCTGGTTGCGGGCTTGGTCGTAATAACCGTACTTCCACAGAATGCCAATGCCGACTAAGTTCTGGCGGAGTTCATAAGCACTGCGTAAATGCGAGCCGGACAAAAAACCAAGACCGCCGCTGTATATTTTCAGGGGCTGGTGAATGGCAAATTCCATTGAGAAATAAGCCACGCGTTTTGCGTAGCGGTTGTCCACAGGATAAGGCACTTGATAAGATGTGAAATTCATTCTTTTAGATTTTACAAAGGGGCAAAATAAGTCATTTTCATTAATGTGTGGTAACGACACGGGCTTCAATTACCTTCTTTTGGTCTTTGAAGAAAGCGGTTTCGCCGATTGTGCCTTTTTGCGGGTGAAGCTTCCGCTGAGCGGACAGTCAAGCCCGCGGTAATTGCCACAACCTCTTTCCTCGGACATGGAAACCGTATTGCCGTTAAAGGTTAAGTTTAAAACACAAGGATCGCCACCTTGCCGATACGCTGCGGTGGTTGAAGTCGTGAGAATAAATTCGCCCTTTAACTGTCCGATGCAATCACTAGTTTCGTTTTCGGTATGAATAAAAACGAGCAGTTGACTCGGATAACGTCCGTCGCGAACGGCAATTAAATTTTTCTTGTTCAGAAAATAATCGCCGGCGAGTTTGTTCTTTTTTGGAAAGGTATCAATGGGATTGACCAACACAGCGGGATTGTCGTTCAGCGCATCCATCATAATCAGACTAAAAGCTTTTGCCGCCGCATCGTATGCCACTACTTCTTTTCCTTCGCCCGTTACCTCGGCGCCGTTGCGCAAAGTCGTCGTTTTGGTAACGGTTAAGTTCTTATCAATGCCAACCGTTTGCGAGGTATTTGGATTGGCATCGGGTAAAAGAAGCGGATAAGCAGCACCGAAATGATTTTCCTTGTCGAACACCAGCAACAGAGCTGCTCTTTTCCCGCCGCCGGACGCTTTCACAACGTAATAATTCTCTTTGCCTTTTTGCGCAAAGCGTGCCAGCGCTGTGTAGTGAATATTCTCACCGTCAAAATATTTTTTTTTGATGCTGTCTGCAATCAGCGGCGCAACGATGGTTGCGGGAAGCGAAGCGGTGTCGCTGTTGCGAAGCAAGGCCGTGTCGCTTAATTGATAGGGGAGTGCACCTTCCTTAAAAAACGTAGCAGGGCCTGCCTGCGGCGTTTCGGTTTTTGTTTGCGCTTCTTTCTTCTTGTCGTCATTCTTGCAGGCTGCAAAGCAGAGGAGCAAGAGAATCATCCATACCGGTCTGAACATCGTCGGCTATTTAAGGCTAAGTAAAACAAAATTTGGAAAATGAATTAGGATGACAGAGAAAACTGCACTTCGAATTGTTCAGCCACTGTCATCTGTCATCGGTTTCTCGTTTTCTTTTTTTAGATTCGCCTAAATTTTAAATTAGCCAGCCTTGAATTATTCCATCAGTGAAGAAAATTATCTGAAGGCCATCTACCACCTGCAGGAAAAGGGCGGCACGGCCAGCACCAATGCCGTAGCGGAGCAGCTCAACACCAAGGCCGCTTCCGTTACCGACATGATGAAGAAGCTGAGCGCCAAAGGACTTCTCAACTATACGCCTTATTACGGTTTTTCGCTAAGCACGGAAGGAAAGAAAACGGCTTTGTTCATCATCCGGCGGCACCGGCTTTGGGAGTTTTTTCTTTCGCAGAAACTGGGCTTTAGCTGGGAAGAAGTACACGGCCTGGCCGAGGAACTGGAACACGTGAGCAGCAAAAAACTCATTGACCGTCTCGACGAATTCCTCGGCTTTCCGCCTTATGATCCGCACGGCGATCCCATTCCTGACAGCAAAGGAAAAATAACGGCACGCAACCAATTGCCACTCTCATTGTTGCCTTTACACAGAAGCGCCACGGTATGCCGCGTGGCCAATCAGTCGGCGGAAATGTTGGAACTGCTCAAGCACAAAGCCATCGCCATTGGTACAAAGCTGGAAGTGAAAAAACATTTTCCTTTTGATCAATCCATCGAAATCAAACTGAAATCAAAAACGGTAACGATAAGTGAACAGGCCGCAAAAAATATTTTTGTCGTGTATGAATAGGCTAACTACGGAAGCATCGCTCAGTGAGGTTCACCAAAGCGTTGACACCACCAATCTTTCCAAGCCCAAGTGGCGGCGAATCTTGTCCTATTTCGGTCCGGCTTACTTAGTAAGCGTGGGCTACATGGACCCCGGCAATTGGGCCACCGACTTGCAGGGCGGCAGTCAGTTTGGCTACAAATTAATTTGGGTGCTGCTGATGAGCAACCTGATGGCGCTGTTGCTGCAAATGCTTTCCGCCCGGTTGGGCATCGTTCGCGGCAGAGACTTGGCGCAAGCCAACCGCGAAACCTATCCAAAGTCTATCAACTTTGTTTTGTATCTCCTTGCCGAAGTAGCCATTGCCGCCACCGATTTGGCCGAAGTGTTGGGCATGGCCATCGGCATTCAACTGCTCACGGGCATGCCGTTGTTGTGGGCGGTTTTGGTCACCGTATTTGATACCTTTTTGTTGTTGTTGTTGCAAAGGCTTGGCATGAGAAAGATGGAGGCTTTTATCATTTGCCTCATTGCTATCATCGGAATTTCTTTTCTGGTTGAAATTATTCTGGCAAAGCCAAACCTTAGCGAAGTGGTTACCGGTTTTGTGCCTTCCATTCCCAACACACAAGCCTTGTTTATTGCTACGGGAATCATTGGCGCCACCATCATGCCGCACAATCTTTATTTGCATTCGGCCCTTGTGCAAACAAGAAAGATAAGCCGCAGCAAAAGCGGCATTAAGCGGGCCTTGAAGCTGAATTTTATTGACAGCGTTGTAGCGTTGAATGCCGCTTTTTTTGTGAACGCGGCCATCCTTATTTTGGCTGCCGCGGTGTTTTTTAAAGCGGGCCGCAGCGATGTAGCCGAGATTAAAGAAGCACACAAGTTGCTGAACTTTTTTTTGGGAACACACATCGCACCCATCTTGTTTGCGGTGGCACTGATTGCCGCGGGACAAAGCAGCACCATCACAGGCACATTGGCGGGGCAGATTGTAATGGAAGGCTACCTGCGCATTCGCATCAATCCCTGGGTGCGGCGATTGCTTACAAGGGTTATCGCCATCATTCCTGCCGTGATTGTCATTGTTGTAAACGGCGAGGAGAACATTGATGATTTATTGGTGCTTAGCCAGGTGATTTTGAGTTTGCAATTGGGCTTTGCCGTTGTGCCGCTCATTCATTTTGTAAGCGATAAAAAAACGATGGGAGAATTTACCATCGGTCCGTTTGTGCAGGTTTTAGCGTGGTGCGTTACGGCCGTACTTGTCTATCTTAACCTGCGCATGCTTTACGAAAAAGCGGGCGAGTATTTTGTGGCAAACGACAACTTGTTTTGGAAAGCAATCATCCTTTTAGCGGCGCTCTTGTTTGTCGGCCTGTTGCTTGTTACGGTCTTTTATCCTTTACTGCGCCGCCGCTCATCCGGACTGTCTGCGCGGGTACATAAAGACGTGCCTTCTTCACTTGCAACAACGCCCTTGTTGCAATACCGCAAAGTGGCGGCTGCGCTTGATTTCAGCGAACGCGATCAAAACATTTTGGCGCACGCCGTGGCTCAAGCCGGCGAAGGCGCAACCGTTGTTTTGATTCACATTGTGGAAAGCGTGTCGGCGCAAATGCTGGAAGAGAACAGCGATGATTTTGAAACGCAAAAAGACAAGGAAAAATTAGAAGCTTACGCGGAAGAAATTCGCAAGCAAAACCTGAATGCGGAAACATTGCTCGGCTTCCGTTACCGCACCAAAGAGATTGCTCGGTTGGTGAACGAATCCGGCGCCGATCTTTTAATTATTGGGGCGCACGGTCACCGGGGTGTGAAGGATTGGCTGTACGGCCAAACAATTGACGCGGTGCGACACAAGCTGAAGATACCGGTGTTGATTGTTTGACCACGGATGGAAGGATTAGAAAAGGATTGTCGGGATGTTGAAATTGAAGTATGGGCTAGAGGTTCGTCTATCTATTGAACGCCTGTTGCGTCGCACACTTGTACGTTCAGGAAGGCTATTCGGCGACTAACGTTAAAGCATTGGCGAGGGCAGGAGATTTCTTGTTCGTCTGCCGATACAGATGCTGATTAAAGGTATAATGTTCATTGACAATTCTAAAAAGGCTTGAAAACGTCTAGCCGACAACTGCTGCTGATTAGCGATTTGCTGCCAATGGCACTTCCGTCAGCCCTGCTTTTGCCAATGCAATGTTTCCTGCTGCCTTTCGTTACGTTTTAGCTTTGTTGTTCTTTCGATACCTGTAAAACTGCGTCAAGAAAAAAATAGCTCCTGCCATTGGTGCAAGAAGAACGAAAGGATTTTTTTGTCTGTCACCTGGATTAAAAAACAAAGTCAATGGAACTGCAATAATGACTACAACTGCAAATATCGCTATGAAAATTGCTCCACTACCTTCATAAATTGTCGCCGCTCGTTTGATTTTCAACGGTTCATTGTCAGCATGAGAAATGTCTGTATGTGAATGAGCCTTTGCTGTTACTAGTTTATTAAAGCTGTTTACTAATTGTGGGAAGTCCACAACCAATTTATCGAAGTCGTCTTTAAATGTTAAGGCAAAATGCCAAAGTTTTATTTCTGAACCATCCTTCATTGTGAGCTTGAATAAATCGAAGTTGTTGTCAGGCTGATATTTATAGGTTTCGATGTCACTAAGTAAAATAGTTCTGTCTGAATACTTATGAAAAATGTATTGCGATAGCCAACGAATTGAAATGTCATTTTTTGTCAGCGTGACTTCAACTAAGGCTGTCGAGGTAAAACGTTGGATAAAAAATGCCAGAAGCAAAATACATATGACTGAAATAATAGAAGTGTTGTCTCCTTTTGGAAGAAACTTGATTGCAAGCAAAGCGCCTCCGAACATCGTTACCATGAGTGTCGGTATCCAGATTTTCCAGTCAGTCGTTTTAATTCTGTAGGTTGTCATAAGGTTGCCTACAACGGCTCCGGCATTGCCGACGTGACGGCGAAGAAATGCGAAAGCCTTGCTGTTTGAGTGTTTCGAAACATAGTTCTTTACAACTTTCGAAGGTCCGGCTTTCATCATTTCGAAAGCAGGAACGGCGGTAAACGTTTGGGTGCAGTCATGTTGGCAATGCTATGTA
>Ga0308175_100000432_pt1 | contig 29171 bp, 21 predicted proteins | sample PhyCR1_3_FD_203893 | JGI IMG/M metagenome (GOLD analysis project Ga0308175, IMG submission 203893) | Soil microbial communities from UC Gill Tract Community Farm, Albany, California, United States - DLSLS.C.R1 | ecosystem: Environmental > Terrestrial > Soil > Agricultural land | place: USA...
CTTACCGAATGAGATTGAGACCGCGCTTTACCGTGTGACGCAGGAAGCTCTTACCAATGTCGCCAAACATGCGCATGCACAGAATGTCGGCATTCTTCTTGATCGCCGCTCCGATCATGTGTCGCTAATCGTCGAGGATGATGGAACCGGCTTCGACGGCGAGAATGCATTCAACCCCAGAGAACGCGGACTGGGCTTGATTGGCATGCGTGAGCGTATCGTACTAGTGGGAGGAACGCTCGATGTCGAATCGAGACCGGGAGCCGGCGTGACTGTGTTCGTGCGCATTCCGGTGCCGCAGACCTCAAACAGGGGAAGATCGAATGCGTGAGCTAAGAATTCTTCTGGCCGACGATCATAAGCTGGTGCGCGAGGGGCTTCGGATGCTCATCAACGTGCAAGCAGACATGGAAGTAGTTGGCGAGGCCGACAATGGATGCGCGGCTATCTCGCTCGCCCAGCAATTTCAGCCGGACATTGTGGTGATGGACATTTCCATGCCTGAATTGAACGGGCTACAGGCGACCGAGAAATTGAAGATGTTATGTCCGGGCGTAAAAGTGTTAACTCTCACGCGCCACACCGACAGCAGTTACTTACAGCAGTTGTTGCAGGCGGGCGCGAATGGTTATGTGCTGAAACAGAGCGCATCGGAAGAACTGGTGCGCGCGATTCGCGCCGTTGTGGCCGGCCAGACTTATGTCGACCCCGCGCTAATGGATCGGCTTGTCGGCAATATTATGGGCAGGCGCACGTCGCAAGGGTATCCCAGCGTGAGGCAGCTTACGCAACGAGAGCAGGACGTGCTGCGTTTCGTCGCGTGGGGCTTTTTAAGCAAGGAAATAGCGGATCGTCTTCACATCAGCGTGAAGACGGTGGAGGCACATAAGGCGAACGCAATGCACAAAATGGGGATGAAATGCCGCATTGATATCGTGCGGTATGCCCTTTTGCAAGGCTGGTTGCAGGATGTTCAGGCGTAGCCATCGTCATTATTTCCGCCAATATTCTCGTCTATGGTCTCGGGAAAAACCTTAGACGCCGAGCATTTTCTCCTATATTAAATTTCTCTCGATTTGAGTTAATGAATAGATCAGCTGAATGGCGGTCCGTTTTTGCCGCTCGACTGCTCAATATGAAAGGTTGTTATACCGATCCGCAACCACGGCGTAATTTGCGCTCTTCGCCGGAACAAACCAGCACACGCCCGAATCCGGCGCAGTACGGGGGAGCACGTATGAGAATTCGGACGCTCTTTGCAGAGAACCATCCTATTGTAATGGAAGGCTTATGCCGAGTATTCGACCGAAATGAATACGAACTCGTGGGCAGGGCGGCGGATGGGCACGCGGCTGTCCGCGCTGCGGCTGCATTAAAGCCGGACATCATCATTCTTGAAACGGCCCTCCCACTGCTGAATGGAATTGAGGCTGCGCTACGTATCCGCCAGCAGAATGCTGCTATCAAATTGATCTTTTTAACGACACAGGATGACGCCCCTTCAGTTCGGAGGGCGTTCCGCGCTGGTGGGAATGGTTATGTGCTGAAGTCTTCGGATGCCTCCGAATTACTGGTGGCGGCGCGTGAAGTAATGGCAGGCCGGCGGTACATCTCGCCCGTGATCACGCTCGCAGGCGAAAGAGCATTAGCGGAAATAGGCAGTTCGCATGGCTTTGGCAATACTCTGAGCATGCGGCAACGTGAGGTTCTGCAATTGGTCGCCGAGGGCAAGACCGCGAAGGAGGCCGCCGAAATTCTGCATATTTCGGTCAAAACGGTCGATTTTCATAAAACCAACCTGATGGACATTCTCGGCGTACGCTCCAGCGTCGATTTAGCCCGTTATGCCATTCAGCATGGAGTAACACGCCAGTAGGCGATAAACGGATCTGCTATGGACCGGGCGCCAATTCTGTAAATTGCGCTTGGATTCGGGAGGGGGTCGCAGGAATGCTCCCGAATTCCTCCCACTCTCCATACTTCCGTTCCGTGCCTCAGAGGCATATTTGCCGGTCCGTTAACCACTCCTAGTCCGCAAAGTAGTGTCAAATTATTTTGATAAGTGCGTCCAATGGTGGAAAGGAACCCTATGGAGAAGCGTACGTTTGGCAAGACGGGGATGGAGGTGTCCGTGCTTGGGTTTGGAGGCGCGGAGATCGGCTACCAGGGTGTGCCGTTCGAACAAGTAAAACGGCTGCTGGACAAGGCGCTAGATGCCGGCCTGAATGTCATCGACACTGCCGAATGCTACAGGAACAGCGAAGAGCTTATAGGTCGCGCTATTGGAAAGCGGCGTCAAGAGTACTTTCTATTCACAAAGTGCGGACACGCATCGGGGCTCGACCTGCCGGATTGGGATCCCACGATGCTGGAGCAACAGATCGACCGCAGCCTGAAGCGTCTGCAGACCGATAGCGTGGATCTGGTACAGTTGCACAGTTGCTCCAAGGATCTCCTTGATAAAGGCGATGTGATTCGGGTTTTGGAAAAGGCGAGAGACGCGGGGAAGACCCGGTTTATCGGGTACAGCGGCGATGGCGAAGACGCCCGGTTCGCCATTAACTCCGGACGCTTTGACGCGTTGCAAACCTCCATCAATATCGCCGACCAGGAGGCGCTCCGCCTGACACTGCCGCTTGCCTACGACAGGCAGATGGGCATCATAGCAAAACGGCCCATCGCGAACGCGGCCTGGCGGACCGGATCCAGACCCCAGGATGCCTATCACCAGCCCTACTGGGATCGCCTTCAGAAACTCAACTACGAATTCCTGAAGGAAAAACTCAGCGATTCCATTTCTATTGCGCTACGCTTCACCCTTGCTTCCCCGGGCGTGAGTACAGCAATCGTAGGCACGACCAATCCAGAGCGCTGGGCAGAAAACGCGAAGTTCCTGGAAGCAGGTGCGCTAAGTCCGGAGGAGTACGAGATGATCCGGGATCGTTGGGATGAGGTGGCGGAGCCGGACTGGGCGGGTCAAACCTGAAACGCGGCGGAGGACACGCAATCAAACGACCATGGAATACGTGAACTTCGGAAGAACAGGGTTGAAGGTGTCGCGACTCTGCCTGGGCTGCATGACCTACGGCTCGAAGAAATGGCGCGAGTGGGTACTGGAAGAAGAGGAAAGCCGGCCATCTATCAAAGCAGCTTTGGAAGCGGGCATTAATTTCTTCGACACTGCAAACATTTATTCTCTTGGAGTGAGCGAGGAGATCCTTGGTCGCGCGATACGGGATTTTGCAAGGCGCGAGGAGGTCGTGATTGCGACCAAGCTCTTCAACCCTATGCGGGAAGATCCGAACGGGCGCGGATTATCGCGCAAAGCCATCATGGCGGAAATCGATGCCAGCCTGAAGCGCCTGGGGACAGATTACGTGGATCTTTATCAGACCCACCGCTGGGACTACGCCACGCCTATTGAAGAAACGGTGGAAGCCTTACACGACGTGGTGAAGACAGGTAAAGCCCGTTATGTTGGCGCCTCCTCCATGTTTGCCTGGCAATTCTCCAAGGCCTTTTACACGGCCGAGCTAAACGGCTGGACGCCCTTTGTCTCCATGCAAAATCACTACAACTTGATCTATCGTGAAGAGGAACGCGAGATGATGCCGCTGTGCCAGGATTTAGGAATCGCGGTGATTCCGTGGTCTCCTTTGGCGCGCGGATTTTTGGCCGGCAATCGCAGCAAGGAAGGTGGCGAAACCACGCGGTCCAGGAGTGACGAATACGCCAAGCAGATGTACTATCAGGACGATGACTTCTCGGTTGCTGACCGGCTCAGCGAAGTAGCGAAGGCGCGCGGCGTGTCGAATATGAAGATTGCGCTGGCCTGGGTATTGTCAAAGAGTTATGTGACAGCACCCATCATCGGCACCAGCAAGCCCCATCATTTAAAGGATGCGGTGGCGGCACTCGATATCAAGCTCTCACAGGAAGAGATCAAGAATCTGGAAGAGCTTTATAGGCCGCACCGGATCCTGGGACATTCGTGAGCCTAGCGGCTGCGCGTTGGCAGCACGCCGTGAGGGTGGCTGGCTCGCAGGGAGTAATATGATTGGGGCTGTATCGGCGGCCCTTGCAACATTACCTGCTTAAGCGAGGGATCCACGATCTTGAGTACAACTGACCGGAATGCTTTTGAAAGGCCACAGAAAAGAGACCTGCTCGTCTCAAAGGGATGGTTACAAGCCGTTGCGTTTGTGATGCTGTTTGGCTTTTTCGTGATGGGCTTATTAGCCTACCGTACCTACGCCGGCGAGGCCCCTATTCCGGCTCGGACCGTAGGACCAGACGGCAAGGTTCTCTTCACCCGTCAGGACATCCTGGCAGGCCAGCAGATCTTCCTGAAGAACGGCTTGATGGAGTACGGCTCTGTTTTTGGCCACGGAGCCTATCTCGGCCCTGATTACACTGCCGATTATCTGCGCCGGGCAGCAACTAGCGTCATGGCATCTCACGGTGGCCCCCAATCCGATCGAGCAAGGGGAGAAACGATCCACGAATTCAAGGCAAATCTCTTCGATGAAGCGAGCAACACCTTGAGGTTTACCGCCGGACAGACGAATGCCTACCAAGAGCTTGTCCCCTATTACACGAAGTTTTTCGCTGAACCGACGACTCGCTTCGGACTCCGTCCCGGAGCAATCACGGACCCGGAGCAGACGCGGCAACTCACGTCCTTCTTCGCGTGGTCAGCGTGGGTGGCCGCAGCGTTGCGCCCCGGACATAATTACTCCTATACCAACAACTGGCCTCCGGAGCCGCTGGTAAATAATACAGTCACCGCCGACAACGTGGTTTGGAGCGTCCTCTCGCTGATCGTTCTATTAGGAGGCATCGGAGCACTGTTCACCGCCTTCGGACGGTGGAACGTCCTCGGATGGCACGGACGGGAGCAAAACACGCTGACGTTTCGGACGCCGGACGAGGTGCTGTTGACTCCGGCTCAACGGGTCACCGCATGGTTCTTCTTCGTGATGGTCATTCTGTTCCTGATACAAACGCTGGTAGGCGGTGCCTCGCAGCATTACCGGGCGGATCTATCGAACTTTTTTGGCATCGATCTGGCCCGCATTTTGCCGTTCAATTTAGCCCGCACGTGGCATCTGCAGTTAGCGATCTTTTGGGTCTCCACCTCATTCCTGGCCGCAGGGATTTTCATCACTCCGATGCTGAGCGGCCGCGAGCCAAAAGTTCAAAAATGGTTAGCAGTCGGCCTGCTCGGCGCTCTGGCAGTGGTCGTTTTTGGGAGCCTGATAGGCGAGTTCGCCGGTATTCACGGCTGGATTCAACGGGGCTGGAGCTGGTTTGGTAATCAGGGATTTGAATATCTCGATCTGGGCCGCTTGTGGCAGATTCTTCTCACGATCGGACTGTGCTTTTGGGTGGCAATGCTCTTTCTGGGATTGCGCGGCCGTCTTCGGACCGAGCACAAGGGCAATATGCCGTGGCTGTTCTTTTTTGCGGCCCTTGCTATACCCGCTTTCTATGGAGTCGGCCTCCTTGCGCGGCCAGAGACCCACTTTACAACTACTGACTTTTGGCGTTTCTGGGTTGTCCACCTCTGGGTAGAGGATTTCCTCGAGTTGTTTACGACCGTCATGGTGGCATGCATCTTCGTGCTGTTAGGCGTGATCGCGGAACGCGTCGCCCTCACGGTCGTGTATCTGGACATTGTGCTGTATTCGGTCGGCGGCGTTATTGGCACGATGCACCACGTCTACTTCTCGGGCACTCCCGCGGAGCACATGGCACTGGGCGCATTCTTCTCCGCGGCGGAGGTCATTCCCCTCACATTCCTGACGGTGGAGGCCTGGAGTTTCCTGCAGCTGGGGGCCCGGCAAGAGGCCCGTTCCCGGACTGCATTCCCGCACTACTGGGCAGTGATGTTTCTCGTCTCCGTCGGATTTTGGAACTTCCTCGGCGCTGGCGTCTTCGGGTTCTTAATAAACCTGCCGGTGGTCTCGTATTACGAGATCGGGACAGCCTTGACGACAAATCATGGTCATGCAGCGATGATGGGCGTCTATGGAATGCTGGCGGTTGGGCTGGCTCTTTTCTGTATTAGATATATTATTCCGGAAAAGCTCTGGTCCGAACGCGCGGCAAAGATCAGTTTTTGGTCTCTGAATGCCGGGTTGGCCTGGATGGTATTTGCCACGCTGTTTCCACTCGGAATCCTCCAGCTTTATGAGTCGGTAAATCACGGCTACTTCGAAGCGCGATCATTGAAGTACGTCGGAAATCCAGTGAACTCGTTTATTGAATGGCTACGCTTTCCCGGGGATGCGTTGTTCATCATCGGCGGGGTTTTACCACTGCTCTACCTTTGCTGGCTGGCGGTCCGGTATAGCGGCAGGCGCAAGACGACCCTGGAGCAACCAGACACGATTCTGTTCACGGAAGTTGCCGAGCCGGCAACAGGACAACGATGAATGAATTTCATCTGGAACCGCTTCTCGCCGGTGCATACATTCTTTCTTTGATGCTGATCGCGCTCGTGCTCGAGTGGATGGCGCGGGCGTCACATAGGAGAGCCGACCAGTACCACACTGGCGGCTTCCGCTTCCATCGGGATCGCGACGCGTGGGAATGCCCCACTGGCATGGCTTTAGAACGGGCCGAAGTAGACCATGAGCTGAGGATTATTCGGTATCGCGCGCCCGCCCACACCTGTAATTACTGCCCGGTAAAATCGCGGTGCACGAGTTCGGACCGGGGACGCGAAATACCAGTCCCGATGGACCCTTGGGTGAAGTCAGCCTCCCTGCGATTCCAAACTGGCATTTCTTTCGTGCTGCTGGTTCTGGCGGGGTTCATCGCGGTGGTCGAGCTCCTTCGGCATGGTCATGGAGCGGAAGCGTGGGTAATGGGAACCCTCCTCGCCGCGATTCTGGCAATGGGTAGAAGCGTGTTCCTCCGCCTCCGGCCTACGACGTCCGACAAAAACAATGGCTATATGAGCTTCAGCCAAACTTGGGGAGGCAAGTGAACACTCTGGTTTCCGGCGCGGTGGCAATTGCGATCGTGCTCTTTGTTGCCTATATTGTCTCGTCCATCAAGATCCTGGCCGAATACGAGCGGGGCGTAATTTTTCGGTTAGGGCGCGTGGTGCCCAAGCCAGAGGGTCCGGGACTTGCGATCGTGCTGGTTCCGTTTCATCGGATGGTTCGAATATCGCTTCGCGTAGAGGCACTCGAAGTTCCCCCCCAAGATCTTGTTACTCGCGATAACGTCACGGTCAAAGTCAACGCGGTTGTCTACTTCCGAGTGGTTGAACCGGTGAGGGCCGTGGTCGAAGTCGCCAACTTCCTGTATGCAACTACGCAACTGGCTCAAACTACTTTGCGAAGTGTCCTAGGGCAGGTCGAATTGGACGAATTACTCAGCCAGCGAGACAACATCAATGTTCGTTTGCAAGAAGTACTCGATCATCACACCGGCCCGTGGGGCGTCAAAGTAACACTTGTTGAGGTGAAACAAGTGGATCTACCTGAGCAGATGATCCGTGCCATTGCGCGTCAGGCTGAAGCTGAACGAGAGCGGCGAGCCAAGGTCATCCATGCTGAAGGAGAATTTATGGCAGCGGAGAAGTTGAGCATGGCCGCGCAGCAAATTCAGAAAGAACCAGTGGCTATCCAGCTTCGATACCTGCAAACGTTAGTGGAGATTGGAGCAGACAAAAACTCCACGATTGTTTTTCCGGTTCCGGTGGATCTGTTAACACCGCTCGCCCGATTGGTCGACAAAATAATAAAGCCAGAAGAAAAACAAGGCTAACGGGCAACACCACCGCCCACAGTTGGACAAGGCCTCCCTGCAACATGCACGCGTTGAGGCCCGACCTTACAAGTTCTTTCGGAAAAGGACGCTAACGGCTGGCCGCCGCAAGCGGCTGACGCCACTCATAAAGCGGGAATTTGTTCGTCAGGGCGGCAACGCCCTTTCGCGCTTCTGCAATTGCGGTCTCGGATTTCACGTTGTCTATGACGTGCGCGATCAGCCGTCCTACTTCTGTCATCTCACTCCCGCCAAAGCCGCGCGTCGTGAGGGCTGGGCTGCCCAACCGGATACCACTTGGATTCAGAGGAGGATTGGTATCGAAAGGAATCGCGTTCTTGTTCGCCGTGATATATGCCTCGTCCAAAGCCTTTTCCGCTTCCTTGCCCTTAACGCCTTTCGCGAATACATCGATCATCAGCATGTGCGAGTCGGTACCTCCGCTGATCACGCGGTAGCCTCGCCCCTGCAAAGCTTTCGCGAGAGCACGGGCATTCGCGATCACGCGTGTCTGATACTCGCGGAATTCGGGCGAGAGCGCCTCTTTGAAACATACCGCCTTGGCTGCGATGACGTGCATAAGGGGTCCGCCTTGTGCGCCGGGAAAGACAGCTTTGTCAATCGCAGCTCCAAACTTTTCCTTGGCGAGGATAAGGCCGGCACGCGGACCACGAAGAGTTTTGTGGGTGGTGGAGGTCACGATATCGGCATGCTCGCACGGATTGGGATAAACGCCAGCCGCGATCAGGCCCGAGTAATGCGCCATATCGACGAGGAATACCGCTCCCACCGAATCGGCGATCGCGCGAAAGCGCGCGAAGTCAATGACCCGCGAGTAGGCGCTGGCGCCCGCCACGATCATCTTCGGCTTGTGCTCTTCCGCAAGCCTCGCGACCTCTTCATAATCGATGGTTTCATCCTCGCGGCGAACACCATAGGCCGCCACCTTGTACAGCTTGCCGGAAAAATTCAATGGGTGGCCGTGAGTCAGGTGGCCGCCGTGCGACAGATTCATGCCGAGGATGGCGTCACCCGGCTGTAGAACGGACGCATAGGCCGCTTCATTGGCCTGCGATCCCGAATGGGGCTGAACGTTTGCGTATTCCGCGTTGAACAGGAGTTTGGCGCGGTCGCGGCCCAGAGACTCCACCTGATCGGCGAACTCACAGCCGCCGTAGTAACGTTTTCCTGGATACCCTTCCGCGTACTTGTTGGTGAAGACGCTCCCTGTGGCCTCCAGAACGGCTTCGGACGTAAAGTTTTCGCTCGCGATCAACTCCAGGCGCGTGTTTTGGCGCTCTGCTTCCTTTTGGATTGCCTCATAAATTTCCGGGTCCTTTTGGGCGAGAGGCATCGCCATCCGCTGCTGGTCGTTGTTCGTCATCTAGTTCTATTATCTTTTATCCGTTGGTGGAGTCCAGGGCTGTTCCTGGCATTGGAGGTTCTCACCACCGGATTGTGGCCTGTGTTAGCATCTGGTGGTTCGCATCTCGTTGGTAACACGCTTGTGGCGATGGGAAGCCGATCCGTCTGTGACGAGTGCGGCAGGGCCCTATTCAACGCGTGTCCATGATGGGAAACAATGGAAACAACACTAGGCATACTGGAATCAGTTCTGCTGATTCTGGTGATTCTCGTCACCCTGGCCGTTTTGGCCGCCGCCATCCTGGCGATCTTCCGCCTCCTAAGAGCGAAGTCCGCTAGCAAGAAGCACTCCGAAACGGAGTTGGAGGTCCAGCACCTCGACACGGAATTGGCCGCTCGCGTTCACGAAGTACGGCGCAATCTGCTGCCGGAAAAGGAGCGCAAAAAATTCCGGAAGCAGAAGCACGAAAAACAATACGACAGCACTGTTTTTGTTCTCGACTTTCACCCCAGCCTGCGGGCCCGAGAGGTGCAGACTCTCCGCAAGGAAATCGATGTCATCGTGCAGGCCGCTACGCCGAAAGACGAGGTGGTCGTGCGCATCGATTCTCCCGGAGGCACCGTGAACGGATATGGCCATGCGGCCTCACAGCTTTTGCGGGTGCACGATGCGGGCATTCCACTCACCATTTGTGTGGACGAAATTGCAGCGTCAGGCGGTTATATGTGCGCGGCCGTCGCGGACAAAATCATTGCTTCGCCGTTTGCATATATCGGCTCTATCGGGGTTGTAGCGGGAATGCCTAACGTCGTGGGCCTCATGAACAAGCTGGGCGTGCGGTATCTGGAACTCACCGCGGGCGAACACAAGCGTACGCTGACGCCATTCTCCGAACCCACCCCCGAAAAGGAGGCGATCGAGGTGGAGCGTCTGCAGGCCATCCATACAGCCTTCAAGAATTTGATCAAGCAGCGCCGGCCCTATCTCGATATCGATAAGGTAGCCGACGGGAACTACTGGCTGGCCCTCGATGCGAAGAAACTAGGACTGGTCGACGTCATCCAGACCAGCGACGAATACCTGATCGAACAGTCGCGCGCGAATCGCCGGATTTTGAAGATTCACTGCGAACGGGAGAAATCCGGAATCGTTTCGAAGCTGTTCGACTCGTTCGGCGATTGATACGGATCCGCCGCAAGGCATAATGAACATTTACGTTCTCATGCTTTGGAGCAAACTTTTCATTCCCACGCTGCGGGAAATGCCAGCGGAGGCCGAAGTCATCAGCCACCAGCTTCTTCTTCGCGCCGGTTACATCCGGCAGCTTTCGGCGGGCATCTACAGCTACCTGCTATTAGCGCAACGGTCACTGCTAAAAATCGAGGAAATCGTCCGCGAGGAGATGAACGCCATCGGCGGCCAGGAGATGCTGCTGCCGGCGCTGAACCCTGCCGAAGTGTGGCAGGAGTCGGGCCGCTGGGAGGTGATGGGCGAGAATTTGTTTCGCTTGAAAGACCGCTTTGGGCGCGATCTTTGCCTTGGCATGACGCACGAAGAGGTGATGACCTCGATCGCCCGCGGGGAGCTTCGTAGCTACAAGCAACTTCCTCAGATCTGGTATCAGATTCAAACGAAGTTCCGTGATGAGCCGCGGCCCAAGTCAGGTCTCTTGCGAGTGCGCCAGTTCCTCATGAAGGACTCTTACACCTTCGACCTGAATGCCGCCGGTCTGGACGTGGCCTACGGCAAGCATCATGATGCATATTGCCGGATCTTCGACCGTTGCGGGCTCCAATACATGGTGGTGGAAGCGGATTCGGGCGCAATGGGTGGCAGCCAATCGCAGGAGTTCATGGTGGCATCGGACGCCGGCGAGGACTTCGTGGTGCACTGCAAGCAGTGCGGTTACGCGGCCAACATGGAAAAGGCCGTTTCCCGCCATAGCGCACCTGCGGCATCCGATCCTGATGGGAACCTCGAGCCCGAAGAGTTCCATACGCCTGGCTTCAAAACTATCGTGGAGGTCGCGCAGTTCACGAATCTCCCCGAAACCTCGCAGATGAAGAGTCTCGTAATGGTGGCCGACGGGAATCCGGTGCTGGTGATGCTACGCGGGGATCATCAGCTGAGCGAGACAAAGCTGAGGTCCGTTCTCGGCGCGACCGATCTGCGTCCTGCTTTCGCCCACGAAATTCTGCAATGGTTCGGCGCGAACGCGGGCTCGCTCGGACCCGTCGGCGTGAAAAACATGCGGGTGCTGGCGGATAGCGCACTCGAAGGCCGCCGGAACATGATCGCCGGAGCCAACAAAGATGACTACCACCTGAAAAACGTGACTCCCGGAGAAGACTTCCAATCGGAGTTCTTCGACCTGCGCCAGGTAAACAGCGGCGATCTTTGTGAGCGTTGTGGCGGTGAGTTGAGCGTCGTAAAAGCCATTGAGCTGGGGCACATCTTCAAACTCGGCTATAAGTACTCCGAATCCATGGGATTGCGCGTCTTAGGCGAGGACGGCAAGGAGATCATGCCGATCATGGGCTGCTACGGCATCGGCATCGAGCGCATACTGACCTGCGCCATTGAACTGTTCCATGACAAAGATGGGATTTCCCTGCCCGCGCCGATTGCGCCGTTTAGCGTTGTGATTACGCCGGTGAATTATGCCGACGCCAAACAAAGGGAAGTGGCAGACATGCTCTATCGTGAGTGCCAGACGGCCGGGATTGACGCGCTCCTGGATGATCGGGACGAGCGCCCCGGCGTGAAGTTCAAGGATGCAGACTTGATCGGCATCCCGTATCGGATCACGGTTGGCAAGAAGCTGAGCGAAGGCAAGATCGAATTCGTCGAGCGCCGCAGTCGGGCTTCGCAGGACCTTCCGGTGCAGGACGTCCTCGCTCACCTGCAGCAGAAGCTTACGGCAGCGACTTTACCGCCAGCCCTCGCGCAACCGAAGTAAACTCATCTCCGGTGCGGATGCGTTCCGCGCCGAATCGTGTTTCAAAGATACGGCGAACAGCCGGTACGAACGAGGAGCCGCCTGTCAGGAATACCCTGTCGATATCTTTCGCATGTGCGCCAGATTTAGCTAGCAGCGCGTCGACGGATTGCTCGATTGCGGCGAGTTCTTCCGCGATCCACTCTTCAAATTCCGCGCGGCGCACCTCCTCTTCTAATTCCAGATCGCCGTCGGAGAACCGGAACACGCTTCGCTCGGCATGGGACAGAGTCGTTTTCACGCGCTGCACCGCACGATGAAGCTGGAAGCCAAGATCGTGCTGTACCAGGTGAAGCAGCGCGTCGATCTTTTCCGGCGCCTCGGCTTGCGCCCTCACACTCCGCAGCATGTTGAACATATCCTGTGAGCGCAGGAACGAAAGATGGTGCCATCGCTCCAACTTGAGATAGACCCAGCTTGGAACCGGAAGCAGCTTCTTTCCCGAGCGCAGCAACGTTCCTGCTCCCAGCGCGGGCGAAACCAGATGGCGAATAATCTTCGCATCGAAGGCATCCCCGGCCAGCCCAACGCCTTCGTTGCCCAGCAAGTCGTTCTCCGTACGGCCGCGCCGGCGAATGGTGGGTCCCACGCGCAACAAAGAAAAGTCGCTCGTACCGCCGCCGAAGTCGCCAATCAGGATCAGCTCATCGTGGTCGAGCGCCGATTCGTAGTGATAGGCCGCACCGACGGGCTCATACTCAAATACAACATCCTCGAAGCCCGCCATCTGTAGGGACTTTGTCAGGCGCTCCACCGCGTAAGCATCATCGTCGGGCGACTCTGCGCCGACAAAGCGAACGGGACGGCCCACCACGGCGCTGATAACGGGAAAGCCGAACTGCTGCTCCGCCTGGACGCGCATATCGCGCAGGATATTCGCGATCAGCTCTTCCAGTTGGACGCGGCGTCCGAAAACTTCTGTCGTTTGCAGGCTACGGCTCGTCAGGAACGACTTCAAAGACTGCACAAGCCGGCCCTTGTCGTCCGACTGCAGATAATGATCGATGCCCGCTGGCCCGCTCCAGGACTTGAGCGTGCTGCGGTGCCCCTGCTTGATTCGTTCCAGATAGAGGAGTGACCGGAACGATTCGGTTACGCCGCCGCTGTAAGAAAATCGTGCAAGCTTAACGCCGCCATCGGGCATGGTGACCGCAAGTGAGCTGTTCGTCGTTCCAAAGTCAAATCCAATTCCCATCCCGCGTTACAGAATCTTCTTGCCCATTGCCGAGGTCACCAGTTCCACTCCCAGCAGCGAAGTCCGGTTACCAGAATCAAGAACGGGATTTACTTCCACAATCTCCATCGACACCATACCGGCACAGTCACAGATGGTCTCCATCGCGAGATGCGCTTCGCGATACGTCATTCCGCCGCGAACAGGCGTTCCCACTCCCGGAGCTTCGTCGGGGTCTACCGCGTCCATATCCAGTGACAGATGAAAGCCCGAGGTGCCCTTGTTGGCAATCGCGATCGCTTCTTTCATGACGTTTGTGAGGCCGCGCTCGTCTATGTCGCGCATCGTAAACGCAGCTATGCCGGATTCACGAACCAACTCGCGCTCCCTGATGTCCACATCGCGAATGCCGATCAGCACAACATTTCGTTTGTCTATCTTTGGCGAGTAATCGAAGATATCCGTAAGCTCTCGCGGACCACGGCCCAGGCAGCAAGCGAGCGGCATGCCGTGAACATTTCCACTCGGGGAAGACTCGGGCGTGTTCATGTCGGCGTGGGCATCAATCCAGATCAGGCCGACCTTTTCGCCGCGTTTGCGGAAAGACTGCGACACCCCGGCCACGGTTCCTACAGCAACGGAATGATCGCCCCCTAAGATCAAAGGAAACTTGCCATCAGACAGCACCTTCTCTACTGCCTCGGCCAGCTTCGAACAGGTTTTCGCAATCTGCGGAAGGTACTTGGCCTGCTCGGGACCGGTGGGAGTGCTTTCCTGCTGGGCGGCCGAGACGTTTCCCAAGTCTTCCACCTGATACCCGAGAGAAGCTAGCTTGCCGTTCAGCCCAGCTAGCCGCAGGGCCGATGGTCCCATGTCCACTCCGCGGCGGCCTGCGCCCAAGTCGAGCGGCGCGCCGAGGATGCAAATCTGGGAATCACGCATACCTAGGGCCGCGTCCGGTACAGCATGCGTGGATACGGGATGGTTTCGCGCACATGCTCGAGGCCGCACATCCAGGCCACAAAACGCTCCACGCCCATGCCGAAGCCGCCATGCGGTACGCTTCCGAAGCGGCGCAGATCCAGGTACCATTCGAAAGCTTCGCGAGGAAGATTATGCTCCGCGAGCCGTTTCTCTAAGAGCGCAAGGTCGTGTATGCGCTGGCCACCGCCTACAATCTCGCCATAGCCTTCGGGCGCAATGATATCAACGCCCAGAGCGACTTCCGGCCGCTGCTCATCAGGTTGAAAGTAGAAGGCCTTGATCTCGGTAGGATAGCGGTCGACAACCACGGGCCGGTCGAAGTCCTGTGTGAGAAGCGTCTCGTCGGTATTGCCAAAGTCGCCGCCCCACTGAATGTCACTTCCCTTTCCCTGCAGAATCGTCACGGCTTCGTCATAGCTCATTCGCGGGAAAGGAGCCTGCACGGACTGCAGCTTCGATTGGTCGCGTTCCAGCACTTTCAGCTCTTCCTGGCGATTCTCCAGGACGCGCCCTACGGTGTAGACGATCAACTCTTCCGCCACACGCTTCACTTCTTCCAGGTCGGCGTAGGCCATCTCGGGCTCCACCATCCAGAACTCCGTGAGATGACGGCGGGTCTTCGACTTTTCGGCGCGGAAGGTTGGTCCAAAACAGTAGACCTTTCCGAAAGCCATGATGTTCGCTTCGTTATAAAGCTGGCCCGATTGCGCCAAGTAAACTTTCTCGTCCCCGAAATAATCCACTTCGAACAAAGTGGACGTACCTTCGCAAGCGGCAGGCGTAAAAATCGGCGTGTCCACCAGGGTAAAACCGTGGCTGTCGAAGTAGTCGCGGATAGCTTTAATCACTTCATGGCGAACGCGAATGGCCGCATGCTGGCGGCGGCTGCGGAGCCAGAGATGGCGGTGGTCCATCAGAAAATCCACGCCATGCTCTTTCAACGTGATCGGATAGGGCTGATCCTCCGGCACGCGCTGAATCACTTCCGCGTCCATGACATCGAGTTCGTAGCCACCCATGGCGCGGGGTTCCGCGCGTATCGTGCCCGTGATGCGCAACGAGCTTTCCTGTGTGAGGCCCTTCAAGGTATCGAAGACAGGCTCAGGCAGGTTGGCTTTGACGGCCACGCATTGTATGGAACCGCTGCCGTCGCGAACGATCGGAAACACGATCTTTCCCGATTTGCGCAGGTTGTAAAGCCAGCCTTGAATCTGCACCTGCTCCCCCACATGTTGTCCTGCTTCACTGACGCGGATTATTGGTGGAGCGGCGACTTGAGGATTACTGCTCATAAATCATTTACCAGTTCGCTGGCGGTACGTCTGGCCTCTTCGATCGGGTTTTCCATGCCTGCTGGCTCGCGCAGTTCCAGCACTAAGGGGAACTGTTCGGGCCGCGACGTGAGAAGACGCATAGCCTTCGGCCAGTCAATGGTTCCCACAGGTGGAAACAGGTGCTGATCCTCTTCTCCGTTGTTGTCGTGGATATGCGTGGAGCGAATACGGTTCTTCATCACTTCGAATTCGGCGTCCACGCCGTTGCTCATGTGCGCATGGCCCACATCGAAGCAGTAGTTCAAATTTAAATGCGTCAGCGCCAAAAAGTAGTTGAGCCGCTCACCGGACGCCATTTCGTTGGGCGTATTTTCTAGCAGGAGTTCCACGCCACGCTGGCCTGCAAATACCTTCAACTCCTCCAGCGAAGAGAAAGCCGCATCCCAGCGGCTCTCGTCCACTTCCTGTCCTGTCACGCCCAAGTGCTGAATTAGGTAGCGGAACGGAATGACATCCGCGATTTCCAATGCACGCTTGATCTCATCCACCATCGCGATTCGTTTGGCCTTCACCGGCTCTGTAATGTCGAGCACAGATTGGGGACCGGTGCGCCCCCAACAGTCATCGTTGTACAAGGGCGCATGAAGCGAATGCAGTTTCAGCTCCGAATCGCGAAACCAGTGGCCCAACTCCGACACTTGGGCCTTGTCGCGGTAGTCAACATGCTGCCGCGCACAGAAGATTTCGACGTAAGGAAAACCGGCATCCCAAACTCTTTCCAGCCAAACGGTGGTCAGGCGGTGCCGGACAAAAAGATGAGTAGAAAGTACGTGCTGCATGAATCAGTATCCGGCAACCTTGCCGTTGAGCCGCGACTCTGTTCCGCCTTCGAGCGTGCCATTGTTATTTACAATCGCTTCCACTCGGGCCACTCCATCGACGGGCTTTAATTGATAGCCCATCTTCTTTAACGCTTCGCGCGTCGCTTCGGAGAAGCCGTTCTCCAGATACAGATAGTCCGGTTTCCACTGCTGATGGAAGCGTGGAAGATCGACAGCATCTTGCGGATTCATGCCGAAGTCCAGCACGTCCAGAATCACCTGCATCACTCCCGTGGTGATCCGTGATCCGCCGGGAGCTCCAACCGCCATGAACAGCTTGCCGTCCTTAGTGATGATGGTGGGCGTCATGGACGAGACCGGACGCTTGCGGGGTTCAATGGAGTTTGCATCGCCACCGACCATTCCGAACATATTAGGCGCGCCTGGCTTGGCGACGAAATCATCCATCTCGTTGTTCAGCAGAAATCCAAGGCCGGGAACAGTAATGCCATTTCCATAGGACCCGTTCAATGTGTACGTCACAGCGACGGCATTGCCCTGCTGATCCACTACATTGTAGTGAGTCGTCTGATTGCTCTCATGCCAGCGAATACCAGCCTCTAATGCTTTGGGAAGGCCCGGGCCGACAGCATCACTGGGCGTAGCACGTCTCGGATCAATGGTAGAGACGCGCCGCGCAATGTACGCGGGAGCCAGCAGCGGCTTGAGCGGGACGTTATAGAAGCCGGGATCGCCGATGTACTCACTACGGTCTGCATAAAAGCGTCGCATCACTTCCGCTTCGTAATGAACCGCTTTCGCCGAATCCGCGCCGGCCGACTGATAGTCTGTGCGGGCCAGCATGTCCATCATCTGCAGCAGTCCGATGCCTCCAGCACTCGGGGGAGGAGCCGTAATCACGTGGTAGCCCTTATAGTTCCCCTCGATCGGCTTGCGCTCTATCGCTTTGTAACTCCTCAAGTCCGCCAGCGTGATCAGTCCGCCGTGTGCGGCCTCGGCCTCGGCGAACTTATGTGCGGTCTCGCCCTCATAGAACTCCTTCGGGCCATTTTGGGCGATCCGCTGGAGTGTATCGGCCAAATCGGCCTGTTTGATCGTCTGGCCCGCTTGATAAGGGTTGCCGTCACGAAGAAAGACGCGCTCGGATACCGGGTCGGTCCGAAGGCGGTTATCGTCCTTGCTGTTGAGCGATTTCGCCAGCGTGGGACTAACTACAAAGCCATCGCGGGCCAGTTTGACCGCAGGAGCAAGAAGACTTGCCCAGGATTTTGTTCCAAACTTCTCGCGAGCAAATGCAAGGCCGGCAACCGAGCCAGGAACGCCGGAGGCACGCCAGCCTGAGATACTGTCGTGGGTGGGCTCACCGTCGGGCCCGAGGTACATGTCGCGGCTAGCCTTCTCCGGAGCAGCCTCACGGAAATCCAGGAAAGCGGTGCGGCCATCGGCCTGGCGAATCAGCATAAAGCCGCCTCCGCCGATATTTCCCGCCGAGGGATGCGTCACAGCCAGCGCAAATCCGACGGCCACGGCGGCATCGACCGCGTTGCCGCCTTCTTTCAAGACCGAAAGCCCCACGTCGGCTGCGACCGGTTCCTGGGCAACTACCATGCCGTGTTTGGACTGTACGGGAGCCTTTGCAGGCAAAAGACGGGCAGAAAAACAGAGGACCGTCAGTGCCAGCGGCACTGAACGGAACCTAAGGCTTGGCATATCTGCAAGCCAGTCTAACAAGCTGGGTGGTTAAGCGGCGGATAACTTACGGAGACGCAAGGTCAAGCGGCTCTTGTACCGGGCAGCGGTATTCTTCTTGATGATGCCCCACTTAGCGGCGCGGTCGACCAGCGAAAAGGTCGTGGGAATTGCCTTGGAGGCATTCTCGGCATCCTTGTGCTCCAGCAGACGGCGCATGGTGCGAATCTGATGACGCAGCCGGGTTTTGCGAACGCGATTGATAGCGGTCTTACGCTCTGTTATGCGGACGCGCTTCAATGAGGAAACTGTATTTGCCATTAACCTTCTAACCTAAAATCTCTTAAAAAGTACAACCTATAGGATAGCCGAGGCCACCTCCGGAAGCAAATGAAAGCGGAGGCAGCGCTTGCAATTGCATGGAATGGACTAGGCTATATCGGTTGCAAAGAACGGGCAAAATCTATAGTAATCTGACGTCCGTTTGCCAGCAATCAGGGAAGAATCCTAACTCATTCGCATTACGGCCCCTCTGAACCATATTAAAATAGCCATACACATTACGAAGAGCTAGTATAGGTAGACTAAAACGCTACCTTCTCGCCAGGAGAAGCCTTGAGCATGCCGGAGAAGTCCAAATCCGCTCTGCCCACATCACCGGACTCGACCGACGCCTTGCGCTGGACGGATGTAAAGGCCATTTTTGAACTGGCGGTGACGCTGGAATCCTCCGAATGGTCGTCCTTTCTCGATCGCCGATGCGGTTCCGATGGCGATTTGCGCCGCGAGGTCGAGTCGTTGCTCCTGGCGCACGACAACAGTTCAGGATTTCTGGAAGAACCCTTACTCACCGTGGGCGCTCTTGCAGAAGTGGGCGGCCCCCCGAAACCTAATGTTCCGGAGCTGGGCAGTCGAATTGGTGCCTACCGACTGGAGCGGGAGATCGGGCATGGCGGCATGGGAACAGTCTATCTGGCCAACCGCGCGGATGAAGAGTTCAGCAAGCGTGTCGCGATCAAGCTGATCCGGGTGGAAAAGCAGAGCGATTTCGCCATCCGCCGGTTTCGACAGGAACGCCAGATACTGGCAAAGCTGGAGCATCCTTATGTTGCTCGGCTGATCGACGGCGGCACTACCGAGCTGGGCATGCCGTATCTGGTGATGGAGTACGTCGAAGGCGAAATCCTGACCCATTACTGTGACTCGCATGGACTTGTCGCCAAAGAACGTTGCGAGCTGTTCCTCAAAATCTGCTCGGCGGTTCAGTACGCGCATGAGCGGAACATCATCCATCGTGACCTGAAGCCTGCAAACATCCTTGTAGAACCGGGCGGCAACCCCAAGCTGTTGGATTTCGGCGTGGCAAAAATGCTGGAGCCGCAGGATGCTGGCTCCAGTAAAGAAGCCACCGCCGCCGGCCTGCGCATGCTGACACCCGCCTATGCCAGCCCGGAACAGATGCAGGGCGACCCAGTCACCCCACAAAGCGACGTGTACTCGCTCGGCGTCATACTCTATGAGCTGCTTTGTGGGGAACGGCCCAGCTTGAAGACGGTTCAGCAAAGCAACTCCAGTTGCGGCCCCAAGGAAGAGCACGTTTCGCCCAACCTGCGTGCCATTGTTTTCAATGCCATTCGACTGGACCCTTCGGAACGGTATAGTTCTGTCGCCGCGCTAGCTGAAGATATCGAGCGACACCTCAAAGGATTTCCGGTTAACGCCGATTCCGATATAACTGGTGACCATGAGCCGGAACGCATCTCTATCGGGGTGCTGCCGTTCCGCGAACTTGGAGAAGACGCTAAGGCCGATCCCTTTTTGCGTTCGGCCATTACGGATGCCTTGATTACCCGGCTGAGCAAAGTCGACCGGCTCTCGGTCCGTCCCACCAGTGCAGTGCTGCGCTACGCCGAAGAAAAGGACCCGGTTCACGCGGCACGCGAACTGCGCGTCAGATACCTGCTGGAAGGCACTCTCTACACCGCCGGAGATGACGTCCGGCTGAATGTGCAACTGGTCTCGTCTGATACCGGACTGGCGGTCTGGGCTGCTCGCTTCAATGAGCAGAGCACCGACCTATTGCGCCTGGAAGATTCCATTTCAGAGCAGATCGCCTACGCCCTGATTCCGCACCTGACGGGAGAGGAGCGATGGAAGCTTCGCCGGGTGGGAACGGCAAGCGGAAAGGCCCACGAGGCTTATCTCCGCGGCCGGTACCACTGGAGCCGCAGTGCCGGAGAACCGGAAGAACTGGCCAGGGCGCTGGTCTGTTTCATGCAGGCTATCGCAGAAGATCCAGGATATGCGCGAGCCCACGCGGGCGTTGCCGATTACTACCTTCGGCTGGGGCTGTGGGGCGGAGTCCCGCCCGCGGAAAGCTTTGGGGCTGCCCTAAACTCCGCAAGGACCGCGCTACAGCTCGACGGGAGCCTGGGGGACGCTCACGCCTCCTTTGGATTCTCTACCTGGGCCTACGAGCGCGATTACGAGACGGCGGAGCGGGAGTTCAACATTGCTCTGGCCTACAATCCCGACTCTGCTAACGCCCATCATTGGTGCGGGTTGCTGAACTCCGCCCGTGGCCGCCCGGAGCTTGCGCTGGCGAATCTGGATCGCGCCCACAAGATCGACCCGAACTCTCCCGTGATCGCCACAGCGCTCGGCTTCGTTCATTACAATGCCCGGCAGTACTCCAAGGCACTGGAACTGATGAGCATCGCTGCACGCGAGCGGAAAGGCTCGGGAGTCATGCAGGAGATGCTGAGCTGGTGCTATCTCCAGCTGGGAGATGCGTCGCACGCCAGGGAATGTGCCCTGAAGGCAGCAGAACTGGGCCGGCGCAACCCATCTTCGCTAGCTGCGCTGGCTCGCGCCGAAGGGGCCGCCGGAAACCATTCGGCGGTTCTGGGGCTGCTCCGGGAACTCGATACATTGCGGGCACAGCGCTATGTTTCTGGTTACGACCGCGCCTCAGTTTTTCTCGCATTGGGCGACATCCCGCAGACATTGACCTGTCTCGACGAAGCCTTTGCTGCGAAAGACTGGTGGGTTTACTGGGTAGGCGTGGACCCACGTTGGGACAGTCTCCGCACCGAACCGCGATTCGAAAACCTCGTAGCCCAAACACAGCCCCCCAGAACAGAGGTGAAAACGGTAACTACGCCAGCCGCAGCACCTGGACCCAAGCTGCGCAGGCTGAATGTTCTTACGTGGGCGGCCCTGTTTCTGATTGCCCTAACAGCTTTCGTTCTGCTTTACGTTCACGCGAGAAACGCATCTCCGCCGTTTTCAGACCCGGAATTTACCAGAGTGACGGGTGACGGCAATGCGGGAATGACCGCGCTGTCTCCGGACGGCCAATCTATCGTCTACACTACGTCCAGCAAAGGATGGACACATTTTTGGAAGCGTAAAGTTGGTTCAGCCGTATCGGCAGCTCTGACTCCGCCAATGCAGGGAGAAATCGCCAGCCTGGAATTTACAGCGAATGGAAGCCAGGTTGCATTTGCGCTTCAGCCGACATTGGACCCTTATCACGGGCGCCTGTTCCTCGTTCCCTTCGGTGGCGGAACACCGGTAGAGATCATGCGAGCGCTTTCAGGTCCAGTGGGTCTTTCGCATGACGGCAAGCGGGCCGCCCTTATTCGGGCGAATCGGCCCCTGAATCGCGACGAGATGTGGATTGCCGACCTGTCAAACGGTAAAGAGACGCTCCTGCTCTCCCGTGAGTATCCCGAACGGTTATCGTGGCAGGCGCCCCCAGTCTGGTCCCAGGATGGAAAACTGCTTGCCTTCCCGGTTGAAACGGCAGACCGGTCGGGCTTCCTGATCAATATAGATACGGTGGAAGTCGCCACGGGCAAAATACGCCACACCAACTCTCCCCGCTGGTTGTGGGTGGAACGTGTGGCGTGGGTAAAGGGGACATCGGGGTTGGCGGTCGTCGCCCGGCCCCAAGGCTCATCGTTCCGGCAGATTTGGTACGTACGCTATCCAGAAGGTCCCGCCAGGCGTTTGGGAAATGACATCGACAGTTACACCGGCGCAAGCGTGTCCGACTCGGGCGAGGCTATCGCTTCGGTGCGGCTGACGACGTTTTCTAACATATACGTCGCCCCCTCTTTGAAGAACGTGGCGAACTATTTTCAGGTCACGCCCGGAAACGGGCGCTACTTTGACCTTTCCTGGAGTCCGGACAACCGAATTCTATACGCATCCGACGCCACGGGCGAAGCAGACATCTGGTCGATCAATCCGGACGGAAGCGATCAGCGCCAGATCACCTCCGGCGGCGGCCTGAAGTGGGCACCTGTTGCTTCTCCGGACGGCAAGTATATCGCCTTTCACTCCAACTGGTCGGGAAGCTGGAATATCTGGCGGGTGGATATTGACGGAAGTCATCCCGTTCCCCTTACTCACGGCCCCCGCGACAGTAACTGGCCCCACTTTACGCCGGATGCCAAGAACGTCCTATTCCATCGAACCGGACCCAATGGCTTGTTTAGTATCTGGAAGACTCCCACGGCGGGCGGCCCCCCCGTACAGGTCACGCGAGGAATGACTACGCACCCGGCCGTGTCTCCGAAAGACGGAAGAATCGCCGCCTGGTATAGTGAGACCGCAGATAATCCCAAATGGAAGCTTGCGATCTTCGCATCTGATGGAGGCGAGCCGCTGAAAGTCTTCACGCCCAACGTAGCCATTACCCCGGATTCTCAAATTGCCTGGAGTCCTTCGGGGAAAGAGATCACTTGGCTGGGCCAGGAGAACGGTGTTTGGAATCTCTGGATACAGCCTATCGACGGGCGTCCGGCGTGGCGTCTGACGAATTTGACATCGGGGCAGATCTACTCTTTTGACTGGTCGAAGGATGGGCGCCTCGCGTTCTCTCACGGTGTCACCACCACTGACGTGGTCATCGTCCAGGACAAGCAGAAGGCTGGCCGAGCCGAATGAGCGCTTCACCACAGGAGGTCACCAGCTTACTGATTCGCTGGCGTGAGGGTGACCGAGCCGCGCTCGACCAACTCACTCCGCTCATCTATGACGAGTTGCGCCGGCTTGCAAGGAGTTATCTCCGGCGGGAGCGGCCCGATCACACACTGAACGGAACCGCGCTTGTTCACGAAGCATATCTCCGCCTCGTCGATCAACGCAATGTGGAGTGGCACAGCCGCAGTCACTTTTTCGCGTTGGCGGCCGAATCCATCCGCCGTATCTTAGTGGACCATGCGCGTGCCCGGGTGGCGGCTAAGCGCGGCGGAGCGAACGTCAAACTCTCTCTTGACGAAGCACTGGCTCCCGCGGACGAGAAGGATCTGGACATGCTCGCTCTGGACGATGCGCTAAAGGCATTGGCCAGTGCCGATCCACAGCAAAGCCGTATTGTCGAACTTCGCTACTTCGCGGGGCTGACCATCGAAGAAACTGCGGACGTCCTCGGTATTTCACCAGCGACAGTAAAGCGTGAGTGGACCACGGCAAAGGCCTTCCTGAAACGCGAGATGTTGCGCAAAGGCCGCGTATAAATTTCAAGCCGCCCTTGCTACTTTTTTCTTCCTGCTGAGCCAATTCGGCTTCCTGATTTCGCGTAAAGAGACAGCACGGCTAAGAGGCCGCAATGCTCTTGAGGATTAACAGAGGAGTTACAAATGGTAAAGGCAGTCACGTTCTTTTTATTTGCTGGCCTCGCGGCAGCTGAAGTCACCATCCCTGACGGCACCAGGCTTCGAGTTCGTCTGGATCAGACGCTCACGTCGGCCACCGCAGAGCAGGGCCAGGCTGTGGAACTCAGCACCACCGAAGCCGTCAAGGTTCGCGATCAGGTAGTCATACCCGATGGGGCGCGGGTAACCGGCACCGTCACCATGGCCCAGGAAAAACGCCACATGGGCCGTGCGGGCAAGCTAGATTTTTCTATCGATCGCGTACGAGCGGCCGACGGCGAATGGATACCAATTCGATACACGGTGAACAAGAAGAGCGGAGGAAGTCACGCTGTCAGCACTGGAGTGCTAACGGCAGGAGCTGCAGTCCTGTTCTGGCCGGCGGCACCCGCCTTCCTGTTAATCAAAGGCAAAGATGTGACCATCAATAAAGGCGTGGTCTTCGATGCGTTCACCGATTCCGACCATGTAGTGGCCAGTCTCGGCTCTGGTCCCTCCGGCACAATCCACGCGGCTGGACAGGCGGGCTCCGGATCTGGTTCGGCATCAGTGGCGGTTACATCCAACATGGCCGGTGCTGACATCGAAGTGGATGGCGCATTCGTGGGCAGTACGCCAACAACTCTTTCTCTCCCCTCGGGCATGCATCAGATAACTGTTCGAAGTGGAAACGGCCTGTGGCAGCGTAATCTGCAAGTCAGTCCGGGAAGCACAATCAGTCTCAATGCGCGACTTGAAACCAATCAACTGGCAGTCTCCCGCAGGCCGCGATAACCATAATCGCTTTGCTTCGCTTCAAAGCCCGGACCGTAACAGCGGAGCCGGGCTTTCGTCGTGCTCAAAACGAGTAATCGTTCTGAGATTGCCAGACGCTTCGGATAACAATAGTTATGTCTGTTTAAGCAGAATTCTGGAATAATGATTCGACGTTATTTGGTACCTTTTGCGGTGGGGACAGGTTTAACCGCAATCGCCGGACTTGGATGGGGATCGTCCATACCGGCAAACGACTGGAAAATTGCTGGCCCGTTTGGTGGAACAGCAACTTCAGTCGCCATCGATCCGGAGAATCCCAAAACGGTGTTGGCCGGGGGACGAAACTCCTTGCTGTTTCAGAGCACGGATGCGGGCGCGAGCTGGGAACTGCTCGATTTTCCAAAGAGAAATTTCGGAGAGGTTACCTCGCTGCTGGTGGACCCCGACAACTCCCAACATTATCTTGCTGGCATGATCGCCTCCGACCGGCCCGGACTTTTTGAGAGCTACGACGGGGGCAAGACGTGGACAGCGGTGAAAGATATTGACGTGGGAGTACGCGCGCTTGCGGCTTCACCGACCAACCCGAAGCGCTTCGTAGCGGGCACGCTGCGGGGGGTGATGCTCAGCGAGGACTCGGGCAAAACCTGGACGCGGATCTCCGATCCTCAGAACCTGGAGATGCAGGGTATCACGGCTGTCGCGATCGACAGTAAGGATCCCAACATAATTTACGCCGGAACGCCGCATCTTCCATGGCGCACAACCGACGGCGGGAAAACCTGGGCGTCGATTCACAGCGGCATGATCGACGACTCCGATGTTTTCTCTATCTTCATAGATCCTTCAAAGCCGACCGATGTTTTTGCCAGCGCCTGCAGCGGAATTTATTCGAGCCTGAATCGGGGCGACGAATGGCACAAGCTGATGGGAATTCCGAACGGGTACCGGCGCACTCACGTGGTACGACAGGATCCGGCCAAACCCGACACCATCTACGCGGGAACAACGCTTGGGCTATTTAAGACGACCAACAGCGGAAAGACCTGGAAGCCCCTGAATACGAACCAGGTGAATGCACTGGCTTTCGATCCGTCGCAGCCGAAGGCTGTTTACATGGCAATGGAGTACGCAGGGGTCGGCAAGAGCGACAACAGCGGGGAGACCATTCAACCGATCAACAACGGATTTGTCGATCGCCGCATCAGCTCCGTTACGGTCGCTGGCAATAAGCTTGTGGCCATCGAAACGGGCGTGGGAGATACAACCGGCGTTTACATCAGCGGCGACCAGGGAAACTCGTGGGAACAGGTACCGAATGCACGAGGCTTGGGCGGCGTGCATCTGAAGACGATTGTGGGAACGCCAACGGATTCGCAGTTTTTGCTGGCGGCCGGCCCGCATCAGATGTATAAGTCTACCGATGGTGGCACGAGTTGGAAGCCGATAGCTATCCGACAGATTGTCGTAGAGCAACCGAAGCCGGTGCCCGCCTCGGTGAGCCGGGCCAAGACACGCACCTCTGCCCGTGGAAAAGCGGTGGCGCGCACAAGAGTTGTCAGACCCGCGAAGCCCAGAGTGATCACGCATGAGGTCTCGCCCTCCGATATCGCGGGCCTTTATGCCATCACGAACGGGACCAGGACTTTGCTGTTCGCTGCTACCGACCGCGGGCTGCTGCGAAGCGATGACATGGGCGAGCAGTGGAAACTGGCGGAACTCCCTGGTTCCACCGGTGCGTTCGCACTCTATGCAGCACCAAATAATACCGGCTTTTTGATCGTTCGGGCAGCGGCAGGACTATATGCATCGAAAGATTTCGGCGAACATTGGGAACAATTAATGTTTCCGACGTCACCTTCGGAAATCAACGATGTCGCTGTCCCCGGTGACGACAAATCACCTCTCCTGGTGGCGACTACATCGGGATTATTCAGTTCCCCCGATGGCGGCAAGCAGTGGTCGCATGTAACGAGTGGATTACCCTCTTCCACTTTCAATTCAGTCACTTACAGCCCTGCGAATCCCTCATTGGCCTATGCCGTGGAGTACGGGCAATTGTTTCAAACCAGCGATGCCGGTGCGTCCTGGGCAGCAGTCCCGACAACACTTCCGGCTTTGCGTATCCGCCAGTTATGGATGCCGGATAAAAACACAAACCGGCTTTACGGAATCACAAATGACTTAGGAATTCTCTTCCGTAATTAGGTCGTTTTCCGCTAACATCAGGAGTTGGAGTCAGTTACCAAGTTTCAGGGAGGGAAAGGATGAAGACTCGGCACAGGATAAGGCCGATAGGAAAGGCGGTATTGGGGGCGGGGTTGTGTTTGGGCACGGCGTTGTACGCGCAGGATACAAGCCCCGCTCCGGCCAGCAGTACCGGCAATCAGGACACGGCGGCGCAAACCAGCACCGGCGCGCCCCCCAGCACAAGTAATAAGGCCACCACCACGGGTGGCGGCGGCTCCTCGGCCGATCAGATGCCCGACATTGTGGAACTCAGCCCCTTTGGCGGTCTCAGTTTGTTTGGCCAGGTCAACCGGGGCTTGGATTCCAAGCTGATTACCGGCGGCGTTTGGGGCGGTCGCGTCACCTGGAACCCGAGCCTCCATATCGGCATCGAGTTGGCCTACGATTATGCGGTCAACAATGTGCGGCTGATCACGCCGATCCGGCCGGGTCTGCCCAGCTACGATTTCGGCAACCGGATTCACAACATCATGTTGAATCCGATCTTCAACCTCACGCCGCGCGGCTCGCGCGTGCAGCCCTACTTGACCGTAGGCGTGGGCGCAATGGACTTTTATCCCACCAGCGATGCTAAAAAGATCGCACGCCTGTCCAGCGTGAACGCCACCTACGGCTCGCAGAACTTGAACGATAACCTGCAAGTGGCGTTGAACTACGGTGGTGGTGTCAAGTTCCACTTGAGCGATCACTTCGGCTTGCGGTTCGATGCGCGCGGCTTTTTTTCGCGTAATCCCACCTTCAGCCTGCCCAACTATCCGACCGGGGGCATTTACATTCCCCGCGGCGATCATCTGAACGGTTTGCAGGCCACGGCAGGCTTGGTGTTCTATCTCGGCCAAAGCAAGTGCCCGCCGATGCCGCCCGCTCCGCCGCCACCGGCGCCGCTCACCCAGGGTGCCATTACCGGAACCGAAGGCGTCACCATCTGCCAGGGCAAGCCGGTAACCTTGCATTCCACTGCCACCGGACCGGCCGGTCACACCCTGAAGTATGCCTGGACCTTGAACGGCCAACCGGCCGATGCCACCGGTCCGGACTTCACCTTTACGCCGAACAACTCGGGCACCTTCAACGTGCAGGTGACCGTGACCGATCCGACGCCGCCTCCGCCGCCGATGGAGAAGCCCAAGAAGTTCCCCGAGCGCTGCTGGGTGCAACCGCCCACGCCGCCTCCGGCTGCTCCGGTAACGGCGACTGCGACCGTGACCGTGACCGAAAACACGCCCACCATCGCCAGCGTGACCGCGACGCCGACCGAGCTGACCTGCGCGGCCGATACGACCGGAACGCATACGGCGCAACTGGCAGCGCAAGCCCAGCCTTCGGCCTGCGGCGGCAATCTGACCTACAAGTGGACCGTCAGCGAGGGTAGCGTGAGCAACGATACCAACGCGAACGCCACCTTCGATGCTTCGACCCTCAACTTCGAGGGCGGCGCGCAGGGCCAGACCAAGACCGTGACCGCGACTGTGACGGTGACCAGCGAAACCGGCCAGACGGCCACCAAGACCGTCGACATTCCGGTGAAGTGCCCACCGCAGTTCGTACGCTTGGATGACGTAGTGTTTGCCAAGAACAACTCGCGCGTCAACAACTGCGGCAAGCGCGTGCTGATCGATGAAGCGGCTCCGCGCGTGGCCAACGGCGATTACAACATCGTGCTGGTGGGCCATCGCGACAGCGACGAGCGCGAGAATGCGGCTCCGACCCGTCGTGGACGGCGCCGGGCAGCACCGACCCCGCTCGATGAGCAACGCGTGCTGAATGCAGCCGCGGTGTTGAGCGGCGGCACCGGTACCTGCGGCAAGGTCGATCCGTCACGCATCAAGGTCGACTGGGTCGGCACCGACCAGACCTCGGATCCGCGTCCGGGTCTGTGCGGCACCTCCAACATCCCGGCCACCAAGGAGCGCCGGGGCAACACGGTCACCGAGGCGGACAAGAACCGCCGCGTGGAAGTGTACCTGGTTCCGGCCAACAGCACGGCCAATCCGCCGGCGGTCAAGAACCTGCAACCGCTCCCCGAGCAGCAGGTCAAAGCCCTCGGCTGCCCGCGCTAACCACGCACCAACACCAAACACCTCAACAGAACGGGCCCCGCTCCCCAGCGGGGCCCGTTCCGCGTTTACAGAGCGTGTGAAACGGATAACTTTCCCATTTCCGTGATGGGCTGAACAATTAAGTCTTTTTAGGGCGCCAATTTCAACGTAATGGAAACTATTGTGCCCGCATCCACAATCCGATGTTGCTTACCACGGTTTGCGGAGGGAAAGGATGAAGACTCGGCACAGGATAAGGCCGATAGGAAAGGCGGTATTGGGGGCGGGGTTGTGTTTGGGCACGGCGTTGTACGCGCAGGATACAAGCCCCGCTCCGGCCAGCAGTACCGG
>Ga0308175_100000433_pt1 | contig 29162 bp, 24 predicted proteins | sample PhyCR1_3_FD_203893 | JGI IMG/M metagenome (GOLD analysis project Ga0308175, IMG submission 203893) | Soil microbial communities from UC Gill Tract Community Farm, Albany, California, United States - DLSLS.C.R1 | ecosystem: Environmental > Terrestrial > Soil > Agricultural land | place: USA...
GCCGATCAACCGTTGGCTCCGGGAAACGCAGCTCCCCCACCGCCCCGTCGAGCACGCGGTGGCGTCGTATCGCCCGATGACGCGCATGCAGGTCCGGATCCTGGACCACCGCCGATTCCTGGAGGCGATCCACTGGACGCAGCACGCCAAGGGTAAAGCGGTCGTCGCGGTCCGCGAATCCGAAGGAATCGTGGCGAAGTTCGAACTGGACGTGAGCCGCGGGCGGGCCGGCGTCAAACCAACCAATGCGACGGCCGAAATCGAATGCTCCGACCGCCTGTGGGCTGCCGTCGCGTGCGGCGATCTTCCCGCCAGCGTGGCGCTGCGGATGGGCTTGCTCGAAGGTACGTCCGGGGCCGCCGCACTGCTCGACAATCTCTCTTACGGCCCGGCGCCCTTCTGTCAGGAGTATTTCTAATTCGCAATCCGCCGCCGCAAATTGCGTAGCCTTTGCCGGTCTTGCCGTCGGCGGCGAGACGCCGGACCCACTCCCCGGAGACGGCCTAGAATGAATCGCGGCAGTCGAAACGGGGCTCATCCGCGCCCGCCGTACGACGGGAGGAAGGGGGCGACTTTTGGCCGCCGTCGTGGTATTTTCTCTATGATCGAGGACTGCCCCCCGCGAGCATTCCCACCCCCGCCCAAGGAGTGAGCGATGGCGCTTGACCCCGTCCATCAATTCCCGCCGCCGGCGCCGCAGGCCCCGGCCGCCAATCCGCCGCAACCACTCGTCCGCCCCGCCGCGCACAACGCACCCCCCCCGCCCCGGCCTGCCGCAGAACCCCACAGCGGCGCCACCATCGACGAGGAAGGCGGGGCGCCGCCGGTCCACCTGACCTTCTGGCAGCAGCCGTGGGTGCAGGACGTGCTCCCCTTCCTCACTTCCCTGGCCCTGCACGCCGGCATCATCCTGGTCGTGTGGATGACCGCCACGGCCGTGGTCAAGGTCGTGCAGGTGGTGAAGGAACAGATCATTATTCCCGACGCCACTATCGTCGAAGGGGCCGAGATCGGCGGGATTCCCCACCCCGGACTCGGCGGCGACCCCACCCGCGACGCCGCCCAGGACAAGATCATGGACGTCCCGCCCGACTCCCAGGGCTGGTCCGAAAAGCCGTCCATCAACCTCACCAACACCCTCATGGGCGGCGGCGGCGGCGACACCCCCACCGACCCCACCATCGGCATCGGACTCGGTGGAAGCTTCGGCAAAGGCAAGGGCATCGGCTCCGGCGTCGGGTCCGGCGTAGGCTCCGGCGCCGGCGACGGCTCGGGCGCCCTCGCACCCTTCGGCGTCCCCGGCGGCGGCGGCGGCATCGGGCCCAAGGCCCCCTTCATGGGCATGAGCGGCAACGCACGCTTCGTCGCCTACGTCTGCGACGCCTCCGGCTCCATGATGAACCGCTTCGACAGCCTCCGCGTCGAGCTCCGCAAAGCCATCGACAACCTCCGCGTCATCCAATCCTTCAACGTCATCTTCTTCCAGGAGACCAGCGCCGCGGCGGTGGACAAGAACCTGGTGGTGGCCAACCCGGAGAACAAGCGCAAGGCCTACGACTTCCTCGAAAAGACCGCCCCTCACGGCAGCACCGACCCGATTCCCGCGCTGAAGATCGCCTTCGATTCCAAGCCCCAGCTCATTTACCTGCTCACCGACGGAGACTTCCCGGATAATGAGGCCGTCCTCAAGTACATCCGCGAACGCGACAAAGACCATTCGGTGAAGATCAACACCATCGCCTTCGTCACACGCGGCGAGGAGTACGAGAAGGTGCTCAAGACCATCGCCACCGAAACCGGCGGGTTGTTTAAATACGTCTCGGACAAGGAGCTCGAACAGTAAACCCACCACCACCCCGCGGCCACGAGAGTGAGATCGGCTCCAGCGCGGCTAACGGGTCGGCAGGCGGTGTGGACCCGCGGCGTAACGTGTGCCCCGCGGCCGGCAGTGTTCGAGGCTGAGGATCGATACGAAAGGACCTTTCATGCGTCGTTATGCTTCATCGAAGTGGCGGATTATGTTGATGATCGTGATGCTCGGTGCGGCCGTCTTCGCCGCCAGCGTCGGTTACGCCCAGGCGCCCGCCGGCCCCGGGACCGGCGCCGCCGCGCCCGCCGGCACTACCGCAGCGCCCGCCAGTCCCCACGTCAACCCCTTCTCCCTCGTCCTGCGCAACCTCGATTTCGTCTTCTTCATCATCCTCATCTGCTCGATCTTCGGCGTGACGCTCATCATCCAGGGCTTCATCAAGAACCGCGCCTCGGTCATGATCCCCGAGAGCAGCACGAACCACATCCGCGAGCTCATCGGCGCCCGGCAGTTCAAGGAGCTGATCGAGTTCACCGAGACCGACCCCAGCTTCGTCAGCCGCGCCCTCAACCCCGCCCTCAAGCACGCCCCGTCCTTCAGCAGTATGAAGGAAGCCATGGAAACCGCCGTCGGCGAGCAGACCGCCGAGCAGTTCCGCAAGATCGAGTACCTCAACATCATCGGCAACCTCGGCCCCCTGCTTGGCCTCCTCGGCACCGTGCTCGGCATGATCGAGGCCTTCAGCGCCATGGAATCGCAGGGCGGCCAGGCGAGCCCCGCCCAGCTCGCCGGCGGTATCTCCAAGGCACTCGCCCACACCATGCTCGGCCTGCTCCTGGCGGTCCCGTGCCTCGCCGCCTTCGGCGTCCTTCGCACCATTGTGGACCGCCTCACGACGCAAGGCGCGCTCATTGCTGAGGAGCTTCTGCTCATGATCAAGCCCGCCGAGGCCAAGCCCGCCGCCGCCGCGGCAATGCCCCCGCGGCCCGGCGTGACCATACCCCAGCCCGGCGCGGCCCCGGCCATCGTCCCCGCCGTCCCCCCCGCCAAGCGACCGGTCCCCGTGCCGCCGTCGGCCGTCTAACTCAGCACCCGGCAATCAGAACCCAGCACTTATTATGCGAAAACACCGCATGCCCGAGATGAAGGAAGGCGGCGTGAACGTCACGCCGCTGATCGACATTGTCATGTGTCTGATCATCTTCTTCATGCTCGTTGCGAAGATCGGCGTCACCACCGGCGCCGATCCGACCATCGACATCCCCGTCAGCGAGCTCGGCCAGGCCATCAAGGAAATGGGCAACACCCTCACGCTCAACGTACGTCCCAAGGCCGGCGCCAACGAGCCGCAGGTGACGACGATCGTCCAGGGACACGCCGACACCGAGATCAAGCTCCTCGACCCAACGACCGGTCGCCACGAGCTGCGCGAGCTGCTCACTCAGCTCCGCAAGCAGAACCCCCAGCTCTCGGTCATCATCCGCGGCGACGCCGACATGGCCTACAGCTACCTCGAACCCGTCCTCATCACCTGCGCCGAGGCCGGCGTCAAGAACGTCAACTTCAATACAAAGAAAGAAGAGCGCCAGGTCACGGGCTCCTGACGCACTAGTCGCGGGGCAACGTCCTGCGGTCCACCCAATGAAACTCAAAGGCGCAAAACAAGTCCATTACGACAGCGGCCCCAACATGACCCCGCTGGTGGACGTCGTCATGGTGATCCTCATCTTCCTCATGCTCGCCGGCAGCTTCGGCGGGGCTGAGCACTACCTCGTCAGCAACCTCCCCATCAAGCAGTCCGGCCCCGGCGGCGCGCCGCCGCCCCCCGGCTTCGTCCCCGACGAACCCCTGGACATCCGCGTGGACAACAACCGCACCGGCGACGGTTACGTCGCCCGCACCACCACCGGCAACATCGTCGCCGCCGACGCCACCACCCTCGGCGCGAAACTGGTCCGGCTTCGAGACGACCTGGAGAAGGCGGGCAAGACGAGGGATAAAATCCAGGTGGTGATCAACCCCGGAAAGTCGGTGAAATACAAGTACCTCGTCCAGGTGTACCAGGCGGCGCTGGAGGCACAGTTCACCAAGGTAGCCTTCGCGACCGCGCACTAGCATTCTTCGGAATCAGGCATGATGCAATTCAGTAGCGGGTCAGCCCGCCCAGTCGCCGCCGAGCGAGCTTGCTCATCGCGGAGTTTTTCCACGAATCTGGTCGACCCGCTTCTGGCCGCGCTGCTGCTGACAATCACCGCAATGCCGGCAGGCGCCCAGCAGCACCCAGCCGCGCGAACCGCTCCACCCGCCCAACCCGCCGCGACCGGCTCCGGGCTCGACTCCCTCCCCGAAGACCGCGTCATCACCGAGCTGGTCACCCGCGACCTCCAGACCCTCCTCAAGCGCGAGTTCGAAGTCCAAAAAATCCCCAAAGAGCAGCAGGACCAGATCCAGTCCCTCGCCGCGCTCGGCGAGCTGGCCGACCCCAAGGCCAAGCTCTCTCCCCGCGAGCGCCAGGATAAGACCGCCCGCGCCGTCGCCGGCGTCGTCGCATCGCTGCCCCGCCTCAAGGACCCAAAAACCCTCCATCGGTACGCCCTCACGCTCCTCGACTCGACGGAGCGCGGCGTCAACGCGCTGGAGTATTGGGGCGAAAACGACCGCACCAAGGCCCAGCTGCAACCGGTCACTGACGCCGTCGATAAGCTGCTGGAGAAGTGCTCGACCGAGGCCAAGGCCGCCTCCGATGAAATTGCCAACAAGCTCCAGGGCCGTGACGACCCCCGCCTCAAGCAGTACACCGAGCTGGAAGAGCTCTCCACCAAGGCCGAGTACGAACGCCACATGGCGGACTACTACCGCGCACTTTCCCTGGACAAGGCCGACCCCAAGCGCAAGGAAATCTGCGCCAAGGCGATCGAATACCTCAAGCAGTTCGACAACCCCGACAGCCAGGTGATGGCGCTGGTCCAGAACCGCATGGCCAAGCTCCACATGGCCGCCGGCGAGTTCGATAAGGCCAAGGCGGTGTTCAAGCCCGTCGCCGATAACGACAAGTCCGTTCAGCCCCCGCCCGACGTGGGCCAGCAGTACGAGGCCCAGTACTTCATGGCCCAGTGCGACTTGCTCGCCAAGGACGCCGGGAAGGCCCGGAACAGTTTCGCCGCGCTCGAAAAGTGGCAGGGCCAAAATCTCGCCGACCTCGAGAAGTGGCAGAGCGAGGCCCCCCGCTACGTCCCGCCCGAGGTCACTAGAAAGGGCGTCGAAGCCGCCTCGGCCATGCTGCGCTACCGCATCGCCGCCCTCGAAGCCGACCAGTCTTCCGACCCCGCCGAAAAGAAAAAGGCCTCCGACCAAGCCGTCGCGGTACTCCTCGATCTGGTCAAGAAGCAGCCCGGGCTGCGCTCTATTATCTACGAGCAACTCTCCGACAAGCTCACCAACCAGGCCGACCTGAAAAGCATGGACCCCCTGCTCCTCCAGGCCGTCGTCCAGAAGGGGGACCAGGAGCGGCTCAAGCCCGACACGGAAAAGGTGGACCGCCCGACGATCGAGCGCGCCATCGCCGCCGCCCAGGAGCTGCTCCGCCGCAAGGGCCAAGGCGGCGTCGATGCCGAGACAGTGGAAAGCGCCGCCCTGCTGATCGGCGTGCTGGAAGACCGCATCGACCGCGACGCGGACGCGGCCAACGCCTTCATCGACTACATCGAGCAGTTCCCCGGCGCCGACCAGCGGAACATCAAGTACGCCTTCGAGGCCGCCGGCTCGCTGGTCTTCACGCTCCGAAAATCGCAGGTCACCCGCGACGACCCGACGGTCGTCCGGGCCTACGAGCGCTTCCTCCCCATGGCCGTGGACAAGTTCGGGCACAAGGAGCTCGCCTTCGAGTACGCCCGCCGCCTCCAGCAGCAGGGCAAGTACGCCCAGGCCGTGGACTACTACCGCAAGGTGCCGGCCGACGACAAGCGGTCGCTGTACGCCCGCTTCTCCGAGATGATCGCGCTCAACCAGGAGCTGACCGACACGTCCGGCCAGCGCGTCCCCGACTCCGCCCGGCCGCGCATCCTCAACGACATCCAGCGCCTCGCCTCCGAGGTCAATGGCATGGCCGACGCGGCCTTAAAATCGGCGAGCACCGGGGACGAGCGCAAGCAATACCAGTCGCTCCAGATCCGCACCACGCTCCTCGCCGCCGACCTCGCCCGCTACGAGATGAAGCAGCCGCAGCGCACGCTCGACCTGCTCGCCGGCTTCGAACAAAGGGCCAAGGGACTGCCCGACGAGGACGCCCTCGACACCGACGCGCTGGTCCTCCGCGTCCACTCCCTGATGGACCTCGGCAAGCTCACCGAGGCCACCGACACGCTGCTCAAGCTCCTTGCCAGCAAGGGCGGCGAAAAGGGAGCCGAGATCGTTTACGGCCTGCTCAGGAAGCTCGACGCAGACCTCGACGTCGCCCGCTCGCGCAACGATACCAACGAGATGCGCAAGCTCGCCGTCGCCCGCGCGGGATTGAGCGGCCACCTGGTCAAGTGGGCCGCGGAAAACCCCGACCCCAAGATCAGGCAGTACGCCTACCGCTACCAGGTCTTCGACGCCGCCACGCAGCAGCAGGCCGCCGCCCTCGAGACCGATCCCGCCAAAAAGAAACAGCTTCTCGACCGCGCGATGAAGGTGTACACCGACCTCGCCTCCCCCGCCAATTTCCAGAAGTTCCTCGCCGCCAACCCCGGCCGCGCCGGGCTGGAATACGACCCGGCGGTAATGCTCGGCATCGCCCTCGTCCAGTTCGACCGCGGCGACTACAAGGACGCCCGCGACAAGCTCGGCACGCTCCTCCGCGACCGCAAGCTCGGAGAGCCGCTCACCCCCGTCGAACGCAACGACCAGACCGAGTACGTGGACAACGACCAGTACTGGGAGGCCACCTACAAACTCCTCCGCTGCAATGTCGAACTCGCCAAGACCGGCGACAAGGAGGGGCTCGACGCCACGAAGAACTACCTCAAGGAACTCTACATCCGCCACGGCGAGAAAGTCGGCGGCGCGAAGTGGCACCCCCAGTTTGAATCCCTCCGAAAGGACCTCATCCCCGACTTCAAGCCCGAAGACCTGAGCGCCCCCGCCTCGCAGCCGGTGGCCAAGACTCCGTAGCACGGGCCACCGGCCAGTGTCTTTCCCGTTTAGCCATCACCCCGGCCGCGTCGCCGGCGGGTTCGCCTTGAGAATGTCGATCATCACCCCGTGCAGCTTCCCCTCGACCGCCTTGCGCGCGTCGTCCACCGTCGCGTACCGGCCCTCGCCGATCTCCTTCGCCGACTCCGCCAGCGCCGCCGTGACCCGCCGCAGCATCGTGAGCTGCCGCGGGAGGTTCTGCGGCGTCGCCCCCGCGTACTCCATCACCCGCAGCCGCCACTTGCCCCCCGATTGTTGAAACACCATCGGCCGCGACTGCCCCGGCAGCACCAGCGTGGCCGTGTCGCCCGACCGCTTCTCCTCCGCCGCGTCGATCCGCGCAGGCTCGTCCTTCCCGACCATCGCCTGCCCGATATCTTCCCCCGCCTGGCCGAATTTCTTCGACGCCGCGTCCGTCAGCGCCTTACCCGTCACGAGCAGGTCCGCGAACGCCGCCGCCAGCTCTCGCTGTTTCGCGTCGTCCGCCTGAAAGACCTCGCGCACGGTCGCCGCGTCGGACGCCTCCACGGCCCGGTACAAGCTCTTCGCCGCCGCCTTCGGCGAGGAGAGGTCAGCCTCCACCGCCGCAGTCCCACCGGCGACCAGCGCAATCATGCCAAGCAGGATCAATCCTCTCATCCGGCGCATTGTATCCCGCCCGCCCCGCCGCCGCGACGCACGCTGGCACGCGCTGGCATCCGCTCCCTTGGATCGCCCGATCATTCCGCTATACTCGCCGCCCCACCGCCATGTCCTTCATCAGACCCTTCATCAAGCGCTGGCTCCTCCGCCGCGACATCATCATCAGCCGCCCGCCGGGGCAATTCGAGATCGGCAAGGTCAAGCTCGCCCGGCTGCGGGACCGCGGCTTCAAGTGCCGCCTGGCGATCGACGGCGGCGCCGACGAAGGCGCCTGGGCCGCCAACTTCCTCTCCACCTACCCCGACGCCCAGGTCCTCTGCATCGAGCCCCGCGCCAACGCCCAGCCCGCCCTCGAATCCCTCGCGAAACAGCGCCCCGGCATCCACATCGCCCGCACGCTCGTTGGCGCCGCCGAAGGCGAGGTCGAGTTCAACGAATCCGGCGCACAAAGCTCGATGCTCAAAAACAGCCGCGGCGATTCCTTCGGCCAGACGACCCGCCACCCCATCACCACCCTCGACAAACTGATCGAGCGGAAAGGCCTCCCGCAACCGGACCTCATCAAGCTCGACCTCCAGGGTGCGGAATTGGAAGCCCTCCGCGGCGCGCCCCGCTCGCTGGAGGCCGCCCAGGCCGTCCTCCTCGAAGTCAGCTTCATCGCGTTCCAGGAGGGCACGCCGCTGGCTGCCGAGGTCATCGCCTTCATGCAGCAGCGCGGCTTCCGCATCTACGACATCTTCGCCCTCTGGCACCGCCCGCTCGACGGCGCACTCGCACAAGGCGACTTCCTGTTCATGAAGGAAGGACACTCCCTGCTCGCCGACCGCCGCTGGAGCGCCGACACCGGCTGGGCCTGACCATCGCCTATTCCCTCTCTACTCCCCAACGGGGCGGCGCAGCACCGCAAGCAGGTGGTCGCGCGCGTCGGTCGTACGCGGAAACGGCCCCCGCCCAATCTGTCCCAACCGTCGCGGCAGCGGCAGTCCGAGTCGCGTCGCCCCCCGTATCAGGCAATATACAGAGTTGTAGATGGCGTTCCCGAGCACCGCCGCGGGCGGCATCTCCGTGTGAACGGTCCGCTCGACCGACGCGACCTCCAGCCCCCCCCGACGCCCCGCCTCGCGGATAGACGTTGGATTGAAAAACCCCACGTGATCCACGTACGAACAGTACTGGTAAAACCGCCCCACGCGACGCCACATCCGCGCGTCCGTGTTGCCCGTTTCGACCAGAACGACGCCCCCACGCTTCAGCAGCCGTCCCACCTTCCGCAAGACGTCCACCGGCCAGTTCAGGTGCTCGACCACATCAAACACGGTGATCGCATCGAACGGCTCGGTCACGGCCGGATCCACCGCATCGACCGTCGCCCCCAGAATCCGCACCCCGCGCCCCCGCGCAGCCTCCGCCGCCGTGGCCGAAGGCTCGATACCCCACCGGTCGTAGTCGGGCCCGAGATAACCCAGGAAGCCCCCGTCGAAGCACCCGAAATCCAACACGCGCCGCCCGGGTGCGAAACGGTCCAGGACCGCCTTCTTTCGCGCGTACCCCCGTGCCCCGGTCACGTTCCCATCGGTCTCCCACCGATCCGCCGCCGCCGTCCGGTAACACTCCAGCAATCGCTCGTCAGGAATCGGCGGGAAAATAAACTCGTACCCGCACGCCCGGCACCGGCAGTACGACAGATCCAGGTCGCTCAAGTCGATCGGCACGCCGGCCACGTTGTGCGGCAGGCGGTACACCGGCGGACCGAGGACTTCGCATTCCTCCGACCCGCACACCCGGCACCGCGCGGCGCCGCCCGCAACCGCGCCCGCCACCGCCGATCGAGTCGTCTCCCGCGTGACTTTCACGGAACCGCCCCCGAACCGGCCAGTTCCCCCGCCGCCGAAGTGCCCGTCACGCCGGCCTCCGCCGCCACGGCCGCCGCAGGATTTTCGCCCGCCATCCGCACCGCCCCGCGCAAATACCGGTGCACCATCCAGGGGTACCCCCACGCCGTCGATACCAGCCCGCTCACCACGATCGCCCACGCCACGCCCTCGACGCCCAGCCACTTCCCCCCCGCCACGGCAGCCGCCAGATTCAGCACCGCTTGCACCCCGATGAACAGCATCTGCGGCCGCAGCACGCCCGCCGCGTTCAGCACGATCGACTGGCACCCCATCCAGACCCACAGCGCGCAGGCCAGCGACATCGCCACCACGAGTTGCCGCGACACGTGCAGCCCCTGCCCGCGCGTCCACAGCCGGATGACCGTGTCGCCGCCGACGAGCATCACCACCCCGCACGCGAACATCGCGCCCACGCCGCCCATCACGCTCCACCTCAGGGTCCGCCGCACCCAACCGAGGTCCCCCCGCCGCAGCGCTTCCCCGAACGCCGGCCACAGCGGCGCCAGCACGAGGCCGAACACCCCCCAGACGATCAGGAACAGCCGGCTGAGCACCGCGTACGGCGCCACCGCCGATGGCGAAACCACAATCCCGACCACCAGCTTGTCCGACTGGAAGATCGCCACGGCCGCGCTCTGGATCACGAACAGGCACACGCCTTCGCCGAGCAGCGATCGCAGGACGGCGCGGTCATAGTCCCTCACGGTCGGCCGCAGCCATGGCCTCTCCCACCCGAACTGGTACAGCACGTTCACCAGCCGCACCGCGCACGGCGCCCCCACCGCCGCCGCGGTCACGCCGACGAGCCCGAACGGCGTGAAAACCGCCCCGACCATCGCCGCCAGCGTGAGCACCTTCGTCGCGCCGTCCCACAGGTTGCTCCGGTGCGTCTCCTGGTAGCCCACGTACACCGCCCCGGATACGCTGGCGACCAGCCCCACGACCGTCGCGACGCCCGCGACCAATACCGACCACCCCACCTCGCGCCCCATGCGCGCGTCGCTGACGCCGAACAAGTGCGCCCAGTTCACTGCCAGCGCGAGCACCGCGACCAGCACGGTGCCCGCCGCCGCCAGCGCACCCGTCGCCAGCACTACGTTCGACACGTACCGCCTGGCCAGCGCTCGGTCCCCCGAGACGTGGCATTCCGTCAGCCGGTTGACCAATCCCAGCCCCAGCCCCAGGTTCATCAGCCCCAGCCATGCCGACAGTGCCGTGACGGACTCGTAAAGCCCGTACCGCTCCTGTCCCAGATACCTGAAAAACAGCGGGATGGTGAGCAACGGGATCGCAAACGCCAGCGGCTTGGTCAGTAGCGAGGAGAAAACCGATAGCCAGATCCGCCGGGCCCGCTCGTGGCGGAATTGAACGTGCGACCGCGCACCGTCCGCGCCCCCCGCGGCCACTCCGGTTGACAACTCCTGTGCGCTCATGCCGCCTCGGACCCCGCGTCGCCGTAAACCTCCTCCAACCGCTTCCCCCGCAACCGCCACGTCTCCAGTCTCGCCCGCGGGTAGCGCCCGCTCAACACCTGCGTCGCCCGGTACGCGCTCTTCCCCAGCCAGCCCTTGATCCCCCGGAGCCGGAACGCCGGATACTTCTCGTCCAGCTTCCGATCCTCAGAAGCGTACTTGCCCTTGTGCCATTCGGCCGTCTTCGTCTCCTCGTGCAACCGGTACGCCGCCAGGTGCTCGCGGACGTGGCCCCACTTCGCGCCCGCGGCGAGGAAGCGGATCCACAACTCGCTGTCCATCACGCAATGCAGCGAAAGGTCCAGCCCCCCCACCCGCTCGTAGAGGCTTCGCCGAAAGAAACACGCCTGCTGCGCCACGTGCAGGATCCCCCACTTCAGCCAGGAGAGCGTCTGGCCGGGAATCCGGTGCACCGCCGTCAGCCGACCCTCCGCGTCGATGTTGACGTGGTAGCCGAGTACCACGTCCCACTCCGGGTGCCGGTCGAACGCCTCCCTCACCGTTCGCAGCGCCCCCGGCAGGAACAGGTCGTCGGAATTGAGCCAGCACAGCACGTCCCCCGTCGCCCGCGAAAACCCCTTGTGAATCGCGTCCGACTGCCCCCGGTCTTTTTCCGAAATCCAGTAGTCGATCCGGTCGGCGTACCGCCGGATCACGTCCACCGAACCATCGGTGCTGCCCCCGTCCATCACGAAATATTCGTGAACGTCCGCCCGCTGCCCGATCACCGAACGCAGCGTCTGCTCGACGTACTTGACCTGGTTGTAGCTCGGCGTAACAACCGAGATCGTCGTCGCCATCAATTCACTCCGCCGTGACGAGCCGACCCCTTCGCCCGCGGCTTACCACCCCCCGAACCCCGCCGGATATTCCGGCACCACCGCCACGGGCACCTCGCCCGCCATTGCGCCCTCCGTTGCCACCAACTCCGCGCCTTCGGTTTCACTCGCAACGCGCCGCGCCGTCAGTTGAATCGCCCGGACCTTCAGCACCACGCCGCAAACCAACCCCAGCGGGATTGCGCCGCGGAGCTCGTTGAAAGATAGCGTGCTCAGCCCCCAGATCAGCACGTGCGCCCCGGCCATCGCGCCCAGCGCCCCTATCAGGACCGACTCCCGGTCCCACTGGTCCTTGACCATGCGCCGGCCTGCGAACAACATGCCGAACACCACCAGCGCGTACGTCGCGAACCCGAAGATGCCGCTCTCGGCCAGGACGGACGTCCAGGCGTTGTGCCGGAACCCGAACTCGAACCTGCCGTCTCGCCTCGACTCGGCCCACTGGATGCCGTAGCCTTGCCCGAGGAGGGGGTTCTCCCACCAGAGCTCCAGTTCGCGGGTCGCGGCAGGCAATCGCGTGTCCCACGCGTGCACGTCGACGTCGTCGCCGCTGCTCGGCAGCAGCGTTTCCACCCGGCCGGCCATCTTCCCGAAAAAGTCGGTCCCGGTCACCTCCGAACCCACCAGCAGCCCGATCCACCCGAAAACGAGCAACACCAGCGGAAAAAATATCGCCGCGCGTACCACCTTCCCCCACTGAAATCCCTTGGGCAGCAGCAGGTAGATCATGCAGACGCCCGCCGCGATCGCCACCCACTCGCTGCGCGACAGCGTCGCGCAGTCGCCGATGAAGCAGATCCCGGCCAACGGGACCGCCAGGCTCGTGGGGAGCAGGCGCAGGCCGATGACGAAGGTGAAGATGAGCAGTTCGGCCGCCAGCCCGGCGTACGCGGTCTCGTAGTTAATTGCGCGCAGAATGTTCAAGTTGCTCTGGCTCGCCGCCGTCCCCGCGTTGGAGCCGAAGTAGAGGCAGTTGAGCACTGCCGCCCCCAGCCCCGCCAGGACCAGGACGTACATGAACCACCGCGCGGACTTCATGTTCTTGATGAACGCGTACCCCAGGTACACGCTGAGCGGAATCGCCACAAAGCTGCGTAGCGGCGGCAGCGCCTCGCGGAAATAAGCCCCGTTGCCGATGATCCCCACCGCGCCGGCCGCCAGCGCCAGCAGCGACGTCCCGAAAATCCACTTCAGGAGCGGATGAGCGCGATCCGTAGGTGCCAAATCCGGCGAGGAACGCCGCCGCATCAATGATACGAGCACGCCCAAGCCAAGGGCCACGTCATAGATGTTGATCGGGAGGTTCTCGAACTCCAGACGATACTCCAGGACGACGCTCCGCTGGTCGGCCCAGGCATTCAGCAACATCAGTATCGTGAGAAACCACATGTGAACCTACCGGTCTATCGGCCATCACAGCACATTGGTACCGTAAGCACGCTCACAGGCAAATGCCACGGCTCGGAACGCTTGGAGCGACCGATAAGAATTCTTCGCCGCTAAGATGGTTGACGGCAAGGGTAAGACGAATCAAGGCGACCGTGGTTCGCCACTCACACCTCGGCACGACATTCCGGATGATTCGCCCCCACTTCCCCCTAACAGTATGTGAGATTCGATGACCGCGACGGAACACCCCATCCCCACGCCGATCGACCGCTTCAACCAACGATGCAGGCACATCGCCCTTGCCTGGCTCGGCATCACCCTACCGCTCAGCCTCTGGCTCCGTCCTACCTATCAGGACCTTTCCGGTATCTACGTCGGCGGGCTGGTGGCGCGCCTGGGCGCATGGGACGCGCTCTACCCGGTCCCCGCCGAGTCCAGCCCGTATTACGTCGGCTTCGAAGGCTCCAATAAGCCCGCGCTCGAGCGCCTTGCGGCCGAGCACCACGTGATCGCCCTCACCCCGTACATCCAGCCCCCGTGGCAGGCGGTGCTCTATTACCCAATGGGATGGCTCACTTTCGCGCAGGCCCATTGGGCCTTCGTCGCCGTCCTGATCGCCTGTACGTGGCTCATTTCCGTTCAGGCGGGACGCACTTACGAGCTCTGCGCCGGCGGAACGTCGCGCGCCTCGGGATGGATCACCCTCGCCGTCGCCTTCTCCGTACTGGCTTACCGCTGTGTCCGAGTCCAGAACATGTCCCCCATCGTCGCCGCCCTGACCGGCGTCGCGATACTCAATCTCCTGCTCCCGGCCTCGCCTCGGACCGGCTTAAAATCCGCCGCCGCCATCGTGATTGGTGCGGTGATGAAAGTCGCCCCGGCCATGCTCCTGCCCCTCGCCGCCGCACGCCGTCGATGGAGACTGCTCACATGGTCCGCCGTCCTCGGCGTCGGATTCCTCGCGCTTTCCCTGGCCGTAGCCGGCCGCTCCACCTTCCACGAATTCTTCTTTACGGTCGGGCCAACGCTCGGCGGCTCGGCGACCAATCCCGGCAACAAGTCCCTCCAAGGCGCGCTCCTCCGCACCGTCGGTCACGCGCCGCTCCCCCTCTCGATCATGCTCCCCTTCCGGGCGGCTCAAATCGCCACGCTGGCCGCGATCCTGTTCGCCATCTTCCGCCGGCCCGACCGCCTCCACCTGCCGCCCTACCTCTTCGCCGCCGCCCTTGCCCTGATTGCCTGGCTCTTGATCTTCAGCCCCCTTTGCTGGGAGCACTATTTCGTCTATTTCTGTCCGTTGTGGGGGTGGCTCTGCTGGGAAGGGACCCTCGGCCCCGTCCGTCGAATCACTTCCGTCACAGCCATCGCCTGCCATTGGCTCCCCCTGCCGGCCCTTCCCGGACTCCCCTGGTTTCACGCCCCCGAGCCCCTGAACTCCTACATGCTCATTGGCCTGATCCTGATGCTCGGCCTCGCGCTGCTTCGCCTCTATGATCGCGCGGCGCCCCCGACGATCTCCTGATAGTGCATCACCCACCGCCCGGCGATTTCGCGCCAGCCGTACCGCTCCCGGACGAACGCAGGCGCCTTCTCCGCGAAGCGATTGCGCAACGCGCCGTCCTTCAACCACCGGTTCAATTCACGCGCCAGCGCATCGGCCGACACGGGCACCACCCCCCCCACCCCCGCCGCCGAGATCTCCGCGTGAATGTTCACCTGGTCCGAAATCACCACCGGCGTTCCCGCCGCCAGCGACTCCACCACCGCGATCCCAAAATTCTCCTGGTAGCTGGGCAGCACGAACAAGTCCGCGTCCGCCAGCGCCGCCACGCGGTCGGCCCCCCGCAGCATCCCGGTGAACACCACCCGCGCCTCCAGGGCATTTTCCGACACCGAGCGCCTGACCGTCTCGGCGTACCCGTCGCTGTCCGGACCCGCGATCACCAGCGCCGCCTCGTCGCAACCGCACCGGGCAAAGGCCGGCACCAGAACGTCGAGCCCTTTCTTGGGATGAATCCGGCTTAAAAACAGCACCATCGGCCGCTGCCCGATCTGCGGATACCTGGACCGGAACGTTCCCCGCGCCGGCAGCTCTCGAAACTCCTCCAGGTCCACCCCGTTCGGCTCGACGACGGCGCGCGTCCGAATTCCTACGGGCGCAGCCAGGTCTCGCTCCGCCGCCGCCGTGTAATGGATCGCCGCCGCGCGATTCAAGTCCCGCCGCAGCCGCCAGGCCAGGTACAGGCGCTTTTTCCACCGGCCTCGCGAGAGGCTCCACGGGTCGAGCATGCCGTGCGGCGTGATCACGTAAGGCCTCCCCAGCCGCCGCGCCGCGCGGGCGGCCTGATGCTGCACCTCCTCCCACAGCGCGTGGATGTGCACCACGTCCGCGCCACTTACTGCCTCCGCCGTCGCCGCCGCCAGTTCCGGGTGGCGCGACAGCGGCGCCTTCGCCGGGCCGACCTGCCGCACCGTGATTCCTTTCCCTTTCAGCGCCTCGCCGGCGGCGAGCGCGCCGGGCGTCGTCCACGTCGCCAGCATGCTCACGTCCAGACCCGCCGCCGCCTGCGCCGCGGCGAGGCCGGCGGCGGCGGCGGCGGTGCCGCCCGCCTCCGGGTCCAGCCCCGAAATCACGTGAATGACGCGCATGCTCCCCCTAACGCCCCGTCGCGCAACACGGCGTCTTGTTAAACTCCCGCGGCTTGATCGCCCGGCACGGATTCCCGGCGCAGATCATCCAGGGGGGCATGTCCTTAGTCACGACCGAGCACGCCCCCACGACCGCCCCTTCGCCGACGGTCACCCCCGGCATCACGAACGCCCGCGCCCCGATGAACGAATCCGCCCCGATCACGATGTCCCCCACCACCAGCGGCAAGTCCGGCGTCGAAAAGTCGTGCGTCCCCGCGCACAAATACACCTGCTGCGCCACCGTCCCCCGCGCCTTAATCGTCACCGTCGAGAGGTTGTACACCTCGCTCCCCGGCCCCAGGCACGCCCGGTCCTCCAGCACCAGCTTCCACGGCATCTTGACGATCGCCGACGACGCCACAAACGGCCGGCCGGTCACTTTCGCTCCGAACAGGCGCAGCAGAAACACGCGCCACCGCCCCAGCGGCTTGGGCGTCGTCCGCCCCAAAACCGCCCAGACCGCCGGCCAGAGTGCGATCTTGATCCGCACCGACAGCGGCCACGGCGACTCATACGCGGTCGCCTGGGCCATCGTCCGCAGCCCACCCGCGGGGGGCGCCTGCGGCGGAGGATTATGTGCGACGTCGGTCATGCCCGAGCAATTCCTCGAAATCCCGCAGGTACATCTTAGCGACGTTTTGGTTACTGAACGAGCCGGCCTTCGCCGCCGCCGCGCGCCCCACCTCCGCCAGCCGAGCAGGGTCCGCCAGCGCCGACCGAAGCGCCGCGGCCAGGTTCGTAGCCGCCGATTCGCCGCGATGGTCGAACACGAAGCCCGTCACACCCGGCTCAACGTAATCCCGAAACACCGCCAGATCCGACACGACCGGAACCAGCCCCGTCGCCATCGCCTCCAGCGGCGCCACCGGCAACGCCTCCCCGCGCTCCGCCCGCGACGGGTAACAGTACACGCGCGCCTCCCGCAGCTCCCGGCACAGCGCCGCCCGATCATACACCGGCCCCGGCACTTCGATCGGCGCCCCGCCGGCCATCTCCCGCAGCTCCCGAACGTACGCCTCCCCGCCGCCGCCCCGCTCCACCTCCACCGGACCCACCAGCCGCAGCCTCACCCCCGGCACGACCCGCCGAAGCTCGGCATACGCCCGCACCAGCAGGTCCAGTCCCTTCTCCGGGTGTACTCGCCCGGTAAACAGCACCACCGGCGAATCCCCATATGTCCGCGGCGACACCGGCGGCGAAAACACTCCCGTATCGATCGGATTCGGCAACACACGCGTGATCCGCGCCGCCCGCGGGTATTGCTCCACCGCCGCGTCCCGCACCGCCCGCGACACGGCCGTAAACCGCGCCGCCGCCGCGTAAAGCCAGAGCTGCCCCTTGGGGAACCGGTTGAGGTTGACCACCAGCCGTCCCGCCGACCGCCGCGCCACCCCCGCCACTGCGGGCATCCAGAACGCGTTGGTCACCAGGATGTCCCCCCGCGGCAGCACCGCCGCCGACTGTGCCGAATACGCCAGGTCCTTGACCAAGTCCCACTTCAGGCTCCCGGTGCGGGCGTAAGAAAACCGCCGAAACACCCGCACCCCCTCCCGCACCTCCTCCCCCGGCAACCCCGGATACGCCCGCGCCGCAATGCTCACCTCGTGCCCGCGCGCCGCGAACTCCCGCGCCAGATCAAACCAAACCCGCTCCACCGCCCCGCACGGGGCGGGCGGCACGGAGTAGAAGGGGCCGGTCATGATCGTGATTTTCATCGTACCGAGCGAAGTCCGCGGCTACGACAGAACAAGCTAAATCCACCAATCCGGCAGCACGATCCGCGCCACGTGCCGCGCGGCGTCCACCGCCGATCGCTTGGCACCCTGGTATGAGAAGTCCTCGAACGCGCTGCGCCCGTGCGGCGGCACGTGCACGGGGAAACGCAGGATCGCCCCGGGCCGGTCGCGGTACTTCATGAACGTATCGTACAGCATCATCTCGATCGGATAGTTCCCTCCCGGCAACCGATGACAGATGCCCCGCAGCGCCTCATCATAGAATGGCCCGGTCGTGATCAGAAGACGCGTGTGCGCCCAAAGCTGCGGCGGCGAGAAGATCGGGATCGCGTTGCGCAAGTCAACGGCGAATAGGTAATCGTTCGGTAGCCGGTCCAGCAGCCGTCCCACGTTCGGAAACGTGAGCCGCCCGGTCACCTTCATCCAGTAGCGGCACCGCTTCGCCAGCCGGCTCCGCGCCAGGCCTGTATCGAGCATTAGCAGCTCGGAGTAGCCGTAATGCTTGTCCGGCGGATAATCGTTGGTCCGCATCGAGACCAGCTCGACGTCCATGTACAGCGGGCGATGGCGGTCAACGAGGTCCTGCACCTCGTCCAGTGGATAGCCGGAATTCTCCAGAAACAGCACGTTGCGCAAGCGCCGATCGCCCAGCGTCAGCCAGAACCGCATCGCCGACAGGTAATCCTCGAGCCGAACCTTCGGATCGGCCCGCGCGATCCGGGCGGGCCCGGTGCTCGGGTCGATCGTCGCGGTCATTACCACGAGGTAGTCGTCACGTGCGGTGCGTTGAGCCATCGGCAAACGCTCTGACTATCCGGCGCGACTTCCCAACCGCTTGGCGGAACATGGTATTGACGCACGCCGCATAGGCCTCCAGAGTATGCCTCATGTCCGACCCGACGACCACTGCCGGCTCCGACGCTGCACGCGACGACGCCACCAACGACGTCACCGGCGGCGCGATCCCCGAGCGGATGGTGCCCGGACTGTCGCACGACCCACTCTACCAGGAGCACGTGCAGCGCTACGTGTACGCCGCGACGTTCGCCGCGGGCAAGGACGTGCTGGACGTCGCGTGCGGCGTCGGCTACGGCACTCGCACGCTGGCCGACGCCGGCGCCGCCTCCGCACTGGGGGTTGATCTTTCCGAGGCGGCCGTGCGGTACGCGGCCGATCATTACGCCGCCCCGAACGTCCGCTTCGCCGTCGGCAACGCGCAAGCCCTGCCCCCAGACGCGACCGAGTCATACGACCTGGTGGTGTCGTTCGAGACGATCGAGCACCTGCCGGACGTCGGCGCGTACCTGGCCGAAATGCACCGAGCCCTTCGCCCCGGCGGCACGTTCCTGTGCTCGACGCCCGACGCGCGACTGTGCTCGTTGCTCAGCCGCTTCCGCGGCGGCCGCCCGCGCAACCCCCATCACCTGCGCGAGTACACGTTGGAACAATTTCTCGACGTGCTGCAGTCGCGGTTCGAGGTCCGTGAGGTCCTCGGCCAGCAATTCATCAGCTCCGCGCTTGCCTTCTGGCCCGTACAGGTGGCGCTAAAGGGCTCGGCCAGAGCGATGCGCGGCACGAGGATTCCGGCGGCGGTCGCTCGCCTCTATAACATGGACCGCGACTACGCCGTGCGGCCCCGGCCCGTTCCGGCGGCCGTTGCCCGGTATTGGGTCGCGCATTGCGTCAAGCCAGCCTAGTTGCCGCGTCCCCTGCCGATCGGGTGGTCCGCGCCGGCATGCCCAACTCCACTGCGTGCCGCTGGGCCCACACCAGCTCGTGGTACTTCGCCACCGACAGGTACTCATAAATCCCCAGCAGCCGGCAAAGCGTGTACCCCGCCCGCCCGTCCAGAAACCCGCGCTTCAGCACGTAACTGTAAAGGAACCGTAGCGTCGGCCGCATCGGCAGCCTCCGCGACAGTTGCTTGATCCATCGCCGACGCGCCACGTCCGGATTCCCCGGCCCGCCGTGGGCGGCGGAGCCGCGGAACTGCACCGCCGCCTCCCAGTTACTGTAGCGGTTGTGCTTCTCAATAAAGGTGTGGATGGTGGGGTAGGCGAAGTGGAGCATGTCGGACTTGAGGTAGCCGACCGGGCCGTTGACGACGATGTGCTCGTGGACCTCGTTGTCGCCGCTGCCGGTGTCCTCGACGTCGGTCAGCCGCTCGAACTCGCCGCAGCCGCGCTTGAGCAGCCGCAGGTTCCAGCTCGGGTAGTAGCCGCAGTGGCGGATCCACCGGCCCATGAACATGAACCGCCGATTGATCCAGTACGCCGCGACGGATTCCGACCGGATCGCCTCGGCGATCTCCGCCGCCAGCTCCGGGACGATCCACTCGTCGGCGTCCACCATCAGCACCCACGGGTGCTTCATCGCGACGTTCCGCAGCGCCCAGTTCCGCTTTTTCGGCCACTTGCCGTCCCAGCGGAAATCCACCACCGTCGCGCCGTACGACTCGGCCACCTGCCGCGTCGCATCCGTCGAGCCTGAGTCGATCACCAGCACCTGATCGGCCCAGGTCAGGTGGTCCAGGCACCGCGGCAGGTTCTTGGCCTCGTTGAGCGTGGGGACCAGTACCGTCACCGGGACCTTGGTGGAAGGCGGTATGACGGCCGGTGCTTTGACGGCCGGCGCCGTTGAAATGCTCGTGGCGGGGTCGCCTTGCATGCGTCGTGACATGCTAACGCCACCCGCACGCGTGTAAATAGACGGCGCCGGCGGCGTCCTCGCCTTCTCGCCTTTCCCGCCGCCCGGCTGTAACGTGACGCCGCCCCGCCCCATGCCGCCTTCGCCATTCAACCTCCTCCTCGCCATCATCGACCTCGGCGGCGGCTCGGGCGTTTACTGCCGGCTGCTGGCCGAGGGGCTCAAGGGCTGCTTCCCCGGCGAATTTCGAGTCTCGCTGCTGGTCTGGCGCGACCGCCACCTGCTCGACTCCGACCGCACGCTGTTCGACCAGATCCACGTCCTGCGCTGCGCCGTCAACGAGGACTGGCGGCGCCTCACCGGGACCGCCGCCAACACCTGGCGCCTCCGGCGCGCTCTGAGCGGGATCGAGTCCGACGCCATCCTTACCGTCGGCACCTACGCCAACCTGCTCGTGCCCTTCGCCGCTCCGCGGCGTCGGGTGCTGCTTAGCGAGCACATTCACCCCACCCGCCGGCTCCGCGAGGCCCGGGCCGGCCGGATGCTCCGCACGCTCATGCGGCTGCGTTACCCCGGCCGCACCGTGATCTGTCCCTCCCGGGGCATCGCCGACGACCTCCGCGCCAACTTCGCCGTCCACGAAACCCCCGTCATCCCGCACGGGGTCAACGCCGCGCGGGTCCGGCAACTCGCCGCCGAACCAGCACCCGATCTTGCGGTCGGCAAACCGTACTTCGTCGCCTGCGGGCGGCTCACGCCGCAGAAGGATTACCCCACACTGCTGCGCGCCCACGCCGCGGCCCGGGCGGGCGGCCTCGCGCAGGACTTGGTCGTCCTCGGCGACGGCCCGGACCTGGACGCGCTGCGTTCGCTGGCCGCCTCGCTGGATCTCGCGCCGCACGTCCGGTTCCTCGGGCACCGCGACAACCCGTTCCCCTACGTCGCCGGCGCCGACTTCCTTGCGCTGTCCTCGATTTTCGAAGGCTTCGGCCTGGTCCTGATCGAAGCGATGGCGCTTGGCGTGCCGTGCGTGGCCACGGACTGCCCCTCCGGACCGGCGGAAATCCTGGGGGGGGGCGAATACGGGCTGCTCGTGCCGCCGGCAAGCCCCGCGGCGCTGGGGGAGGCCCTGGTGCGCTTCGCTTGCTCGCCCGAGCTCCGCGAGGGTTATCGGACGCAGTCCCTCCGCCGCGCCGGTGAGTTGAGCCTCCAACGGATGGCGACCCGATATCGGGAACTTCTTCTACAATCGTCTTGACGGCCAATGGAACCCACCCCCTCCCCTAATCCCGAGACCTGGACGAGCGACCTCCAGCACGGCGTGAAGTGGCCGTACCCGCTGCGGGCGTACGCCGTCCGCTTCCTCTGGCTGATCGTCTGGGCGACTGTGTGGAAGGTCTGCTTCCGCCGGCTGCACCGCCTGCGCCCCGCGGTCCTCCGCCTTTTCGGGGCCAAAACACCCGGGCCGGACCTGATCGCCGGCTCGGTCCGCATCGAGCTCCCCTGGGCCCTGTCCGTGGGCCCGTACTCCGCCCTGGGCCCGCGCGTCACCCTGTACAACCTGGGGGGGCTGGAGATCGGCGACCACACCATCCTCTCGCAGGACGTTTACGTCTGCGGCGGCACGCATGACTACACCCTCCCCACGATGCCCCTGGTCCGCAGGAAAATCGTCATCGGCCACCACGTCTGGATCGGTGCCGGCGCGTTCATCGGCCCGGGGGTCACGGTCGGCGACGGGGCGGTCGTGGCCGCCAGGGCGGTGGTGACCAGGGACGTTCCGCCGTGGACGGTAGTCGGGGGAAACCCGGCCAGGCCGATCAAACCGCGGGTCATGAAATCGCCTCCGGGCGGTGCTTCCTGACGCCTCGGCCCGGTGGGTTCGTTTTTTCGCGGGCGCGCGGGGGGAACAAAAGGGCACATTTTGGAACATTTGGGAACAGCGGGAACCGCGAAGGGGCCAAGGGAGCGAAGGCGGAAGCGAAGCGAGGAGAGAGTGCAGTGGTGGGTTCGTTTTTTCCCGGGGGTGCGTGGGCGGGCAGAATCGGGCATTGCCGGACATTCCCGGGCATCGCGGGGCGCGCGGGAGCGGCGGCGGGTTGGATTGGTTGTTATGTTCGGACTGACACCCCACCGTACCCCCTGGTCACGAGGGTAATGATAGAGAATCCGCCGAGGATGTCAAGGAAAATTGGTGAAAGGGAGCAATCAATCAATACAGCCGCGTCGGCTCGGTCTCCATGGCGGGCTTGGTGAGGGATTGGCTCGTCAGCTCGACCTGGAAGCGGACGTCGTCGGGGCGCAGGGCCTTGGCCTGGAGCTGCCAGGTTACTTTTTCGCCGGCCGGGAGGGTGGGGACTGGCGGGAAGGTGATCTTCTTCCCCTCGACCCTGGGCTGCTCGGCGCCGGCGGGGCCGGTGGCGCTGACGTATTCGAGCTCGTCGGGGAGGGTGGCGACGATCCGCACGTCCCTGTCGGCGCCGGTGCCCTGGTTCTTGACGGTGATGAGGTAATTGACGGCGTTGCCGACGCGGACGGGGTCGTCCTGGTCCACGACCTCCAGGCGCAGGGCGGCGATGGTGAGCACGCGCGTCTCGAGGGACGCCGGCGCCGAGCCGGCGCACGGGTCGGTCGCGGTGATGCCCACCTTCATGGTGCCTTCTTTGGTCGGACGGATCGTCAGGTTGAGGTGGCGGGTCTGGCCGGGCTCCAGTGAGCCGAGGTCGCGGAGGTCGGCGTCGGTGGAGGGGCCGCGGCCGGAGGCGAGGCGCGCTTCGCCGGGGCGGGCTTCCTCCGCGGGCGGCGCGTCGTCCACGGCGGCGGCGAGGAACTGCCCGGCGTCGGCGGTGTCCACCTTCAGCGCGACGTTTTTCGCGGTGCCGTCACCGGTGTTGGTGACGGCGACGCGGTAGGTGGTGGCCTTGTTGATGTACTCTTCGTCGGGGCCGCGCACGTCCACCGCGAGCTTGGGCGCGCGGACGATGGTGCTGAGGGAATCGGTCTCGGCGGTGGTGCCGAAGGAGTCGCGGGCGACGGCCTTGGTGGAGAACTGCCCGGCGTGGGTGGGGCGGACCGGCGCCACCAGCTCGCGGCTCTGCCCCGCGGGCAGGTCGCCGATGTCGGCGGCCAGTGCGTGCTTCCCGTCCAGCGTTTCCAGGCCGTCGGGCAGAACCTGCTCGACGTGCACGCTGCGCGCGGTTCCGACGCCGACGTTGGCCACCTGGTAGCGGTATTTCAACTGATCACAGACGTCCACCGAGGACGGGCCGGAGCCCATGATCCGCAGGATCGGGTTGATCACCTGCGCGGTGGAGCACAGGGTGGGGTTGTAGCTCACGACGACGCAGGAATTGAGCGCGCCCACCTCGCTGGGCACGCCGTTCACCTTGATGGAGCGCGACTCGCGGGGTCCGAGCTCGCCGATGACGTAGCGGTGCGCGCCCTCGAGCCCGTCCTGCCGGGAGGCGGCGCGTGAGCCGTCGGAGGCGGCCGCGACTTCGCCGCTGGGCGCGGTCGTGCTGGCGGCGGGGTCGGAGGTGGTCACTTTAAAGGTGTCGGGCAGCTTCTCGCGAATGACGACTCCCGCCAGGGGTCGGTCGGTCAGGTTGGTGACGCGGATCTCATAGGCGTAGGGCTGGTTGACCCGGACTTCGTCGGGGCCGTACTTCTCGACGAGCAGCACGCTGGAGGACTTTTCGCCGGTCGGGTAGGCCAGGGAAGCGAGGGGCCCCTGCGCGCCCGCCGGCCGGGGCGCGGGCGTTTCGGTGCGGCGCGCGGGGGGCCGGTCGGCGGTCATGGTCTGGCGCGGGGACTCGGCGGCCGAGGCGGAATCGGTCGTGCCGCGCGGCCGCTGGGCGGCGATGGGCTTGACCTCGGGGTAGTCGCGGCGCGAGTAACCGGAATACCGCTCGTCGCCTTGCGGACCGGAGCCGTAATGGGCGGTGTCCACGTCGCCGGAGGAGTAACAGCCCGCCGCGGCCGCCAGCGCCGCCAGCGCGATGACCCGAACACCCGCACCGATCAAAGAGCCGCAGTACCGCATGACAGTCTCCCTGGTTCGGGGAAGTGACTTGCACCCGATAAACGCCGGCCGACGGCGCGGCGCATTTTGTTATCCTGCTCACCCAAGGCGGTGCCCGTCAACGCCGAAACCACCGGGCAAAGCCGGCAGCGGCGTCGCGGCGGGCGGGGCACTTCCCATCAGGCGTTATATCCCCTACATTCTGTCCACCATGGCCCCTCTGCTCGCCCAGGTGCCCGTTGCCCAGCCGTACGTCGGAAACCCCCGCTCGGCGTGGGCGCCGGTCGTGCTGATGATCGTGATCGCGGTGCTATTTGCCGGCGGCAACCTGGTCCTCTCGCTGATCATCGGACCCAAGCGCACCGGCCCGGGAAAGGCGCAGACGTACGAGTCGGGGATGGTGCCGGTGGGAGACGCGCACCGGCGGTTTAACGTGCGGTTCTATATCGTTGCGATGATTTTCCTGGTGTTTGACGTGGAAATCGTCTTTTTCTACCCCTGGGCGACGCTGTTCCCCGTCGAAGTCGTCAAGCGCGGTGGTGGCGCCGGCACGCTGCTGGTGGAGATGCTGGTGTTCATCGCGTTACTGCTCGTCGCGTACGTTTACGCGTGGGCGAAGGGCGTGTTCCGCTGGGACTGACCGGCCTATGGACGAGCCGAACACCGCCGCCGTCCGTCCGGCAATTACCAACAAGCAAGTGGCAATCGTGCTGGTCGCGCTGACCGCGGCCGCGGCAGTCTTGCGCTTCACGCGGCTGGACCTCCCGCCGCTGTGGGGGGACGAGGCATTCACGTATTCGCGGGTCGCCGGCTCTTACCGCGACCTGCTGGACATCCTCCAGTACAACGGGTTCGGGCCGCTCCATTACGAGCTGTATTGGGCGATCGGGCGGCGGTTCTTCCTGTCGCCGCTGGTGATGCGTTTTCCGACGGCGCTGGCGGGGACGCTGATGGTGCCGGCGATGTACTTCCTGGCCGCCCAGCTTGTCAGCCGCAACACGGCGGTGCTGGTGGCGCTGCTCACGTGCTGCTCGGCGTACATGATGACGTATTCGCGCGACGCGAAGATGTACATGGAGCTGTGGCTGTTCGTAGCGCTCAACGCCGGGTGCTTTTTGTGGTGGATGCGGACGGGGCGGTCGCCGGCATTTCTCGCGTGGGTTGCGACGGGGTTGGCGGCGACGGGGCTGCATCCGCCGGGCGCGATCGCCTTCATCCCGCAGCCGATCATTCTGCTCACCCACGGCAAGGCCCATTGGAAGAAGACGGTCCTTTTCTTTCTGGGGACGGGCGTCATCGCGTCGGGGATCGGCGGGTACTACCGGTACTTCAACCGGTGGGGAAACCGGATCGAAGAAAACGGATGGAACTCTGCCAGCGGGCTGGTCTGGGTGCCCGGGTACAACCAGGGGCGTTCGGGGCCGAACCTGCTGCTGTACACGGCGACGGCGCACCTGTTCTCGTGGGAGTATCCGCGCGAAGGGCCGGGGGCGTCGCTCGGGCTGTTCCGCTCGGACGTGGGCACGAAGCAGGGCATCGACCCGCGCGTGCTCACGTGGCTGCGCGTGGCGACGGTGGTGCTGCTGTGCATCCTTGGCGCGGGACTGTTCCCGTGGCGCTCGCGGCACCACTCGTTTTCTGATCCCCAGCCTTGGCCGCTGCGGGCGATCTGGCTTGGGCTGTGGATCATCGTTCCCGCGTACGGGCTTTACTGCCGGTCCGTGTGGCCGTTCGATCGGCCGTCGGACTGGCACGAGGCGGTAAGGACGTTCGTTCACGAGAATCCCGCGTCGCCGGCCACGTGTGTTGGGGCTTTGCTGATCCTGCCGATCCTGTTCTATTTGTCCGGGCGCACGTTCGCGGGGCGCGCGAGAAAGCTCGTCTTGACGGTTGCCGTGGCCGCGGCGCTGTGGGGCGCTTGCGTGCTCACGTCCACGGTGTTTACCGCGCTGCACGCGCGGGCGGTGGCCACGGGTAAGGGGGATGAATGGGTGTCGATCTGGGTGCCGCGGTATCTGGGGGCGTTGTGGCCGGCGGAGGCGATCGTGGTTGCGGTGCTCATCCGCCGGCTGCCGACGAAGGCGGTGCGTGCGGTCGCGGTGGTGGTGTTTCTCGCGGTGAATCTGGGGCAAGCGGGGGCGCGCGTGTTTGCCGGGACGGAGCCGCGGATTGACCTGATGGCCGCCGACGTTGCGGCGTCGCAGCCGCGCGGCGGCCAGCCGTCGGGCACGCGGGCGTACACGGCGCTCCAGCCGATCGGCATGGCGCATCCCGGTGAGGGGACGCTTATCGGGAACCAGGGCAAATACTACCTCGCCACCGCCCTCCACATGGTCGTTCCCCCGCGCGACTACCGGACCAAGAGCGCCGCCATGCTCGGCGTCCAGCTCTGGAACATCGCCGACCCCGCCTACATCGCCCGCGACGTCGAGCAATCCAAACGCCTCACCCGCATCATCGTCTGGGAACACTTCGAGCCCAAAAACCTCCCCCCGCCCGCCGGCGACGAGCTCCTGAAAAAACTCCAACCCCTCGGCCCCTGGACGCTAGCCAAGGAAAACCTCTACCCCGTCCGCGTCCACTGGACCTGGCAGCACCTCTACACCAGCCGCCGCCGCGAGTACGTCCGCGCGGGCTCGTAGCAACCGTCTGCTACAATCTCCAGCGTGAAATGCTGCCTCCGCGCCCTGCTTTGCACCCTCGCGGCCGCCTCGCTCCTCCTCTCCCTTACGCTCGTCGCCGTCTGGCTCTCGCACCTGCTCCCGCTCCGCTACTGGGTCCGCTCCTCCCTCCGCCCGCTCGATAATCCCCGCCGCTCGCTCGAAATCGCCCCCGGCAACAACATCCTTTTCTTCCAGTTCATCCGCTTCGACGACCGCCCGACCCCCGGCCCGCTCGCCTCCGACAAATCCGCATCCGCCGCCTTCCAAAAACAGTTCCCCCCGCCTACCTACCGCGTCTCCGCTCTCCGCTTCAAAACCGCCAGGGAATGCGTCTTCCGCACGAGCGCCGACGGCCGTGTCACGATGGCCGGCACGCTCACGTCGTTCGGCATCCCCTATTTCCTGCTGGTATTCGCCTTTCTCCTTCTCCCCGCCTTTCTCTGGCTCCCGCCGCTCATCCGCTGGACTCGCGCCAAGCTCACCATCCCCCCCGGCCACTGCCAATCCTGCGGCTACGATTTGCGGGCCTCCCCCCATCGCTGCCCCGAGTGCGGCCAGATGCCCAGTGGATAATGTTCCCGGCACCGCCGTAATTTCATTGTCATCCGTGATTCCCGAAGTACAATTTCTTGCGTCACCTCCGTTCCGGGCTGGAGGCATGCGCAACAGCCGGTGAAAAAACAGAGCTTTCGGGAAGAAAGGTATGGCCATGCGCCCCCCCGCGTGCACGCGCGCTTACCCGCGCCCCCGTTCCGCCCTGGCGATTTCCCTCGCCGCCGCCGCCGTGCCACTGGCGATGGCGCCTTGCGCCGTCGCGGCGACGGACAGCTACAACAACGGCGGCACCGGCGTATGGAGTGACTCCACCCACTGGTCCCTCCTCCACCCCCCGCAGGCCAACGACGACGTCTCGCTCACCAACAATGGCGCTGCTGGCAGCATCAGCGTCATCTACGACGTCACCGCCCCCACCCTCAATTCCCTGACCATCCAGGGGACCAACGGCGGCACGGTCACGCTCGTCCAATCCGGGACCAACACCCTCACCGTCTCCTTCGGCGACGAATTCATTGGCTCCTCCTCCGGCGGATCGGGCGCGCTGAACCTCAACGGCGGGTCGCACACCATCCTCAACGGCCAAGATCTGTACGTTGGATTTAACTCCGGGTCCACGGGCCTGATCACACTCGGCGGCGGCACCCTGACGGGAAGCAACGAACACATCGGGTCCGGCGGCACCGGCACCTTCAACCAGAGTTCCGGCACGCACGTCAGCGACTTTGTCGCGATCGGCGAGAACGGCAACAGCGTCGGCACTTACACGCTCTCCGGCGGCACCTTCTCCAGCTCGGAGATTGATGTCGGCGAGGGCTCCAGCGCCGTCGCCACCTTCAATCACTCCGGAGGGACCAACACCGTCTCCAACCTCTTGCGGATCGGCGCCTCCGGCAACGCCCGCGGCGTCTACAATCTCAGCGGCACCGGCGTCCTCACGGCCAACGGCACCGCTCGGGTCGGCGACAGCGGCGCGGGCACCTTCGCCCAGACCGGCGGCACCGCCACCTTCGACATCCTCTCCCTCGCCGACGCCGGCGGGAACTCCCGCGGCACCAATTCCATCTCCGCCGGCGCCCAGACCGTCACCGGCAGCGAGTACGTCGGCCGCACGGGCGCCGGCACACTGCTGCTCTCCGGCGGCACGCACTCCGTCACAGGCACCGGCACCAACGGCCTGTTCCTCGGCTTCAAGGCCGGCTCCAGCGGCTCCGGGACGCTGTCGGGCACCGCCACGCTGAACGTTAGCGCCGCCGAAACAATCGGGTCCTCCGGCTCCGGCAACTTCAACCAGACCGGGGGCACCAATTCCATGGGAAGCCTCTTCCTCGGCGACCAGGCGGCTGGCACCGGGACCTATTCCTTCTCCGGCGGCCGGCTCACCGTCACCAACAACGTGATCGTCGGCCTCTCCGGCTCGGGCGCCTTCAACCAGACCGGCGGGACCAATTCGGCGGCCCAACTCATTCTGGGCGACAACGCCGGGTCTACCGGGACTTACACCCTCGGCGGGGGGACCCTCTCGATCAACAACCAGGAGATCATCGGCGACTTCGGCACCGGCACCTTCACGCAGACCGGCGGCTCCAACTCCGTCCCCGCTACGATCTTTCTCGGCTTCGGCCCGAACG
>Ga0308175_100000434_pt1 | contig 29117 bp, 20 predicted proteins | sample PhyCR1_3_FD_203893 | JGI IMG/M metagenome (GOLD analysis project Ga0308175, IMG submission 203893) | Soil microbial communities from UC Gill Tract Community Farm, Albany, California, United States - DLSLS.C.R1 | ecosystem: Environmental > Terrestrial > Soil > Agricultural land | place: USA...
TCTGATCTTGGGGGGGGTTTTTATGGTCGTAAGCGGTCTGTCCGCTCACGACCTGAGCAAAGCAGAAGAGCTATATCGGCATACTGCCTACGAGGAATCGCTCAACCTCTTAGACAAGAAAAGCTCGGACGCCGCTACTAACTTCCTTGTAGGTCGCGATTATTTCATGATCGGCGACTTCAAGAGGGCCGTAGACTACCTGGGCAAAGCGACGGCGATCAGCCCGGAGAACAGCGAATATATGGATTGGCTGGGGCGCGCTTACGGTCGCAGGGCAGAGATGGCTAACATCCTGAGCGCTCCTGGTTTGGCTACCAAAGCGCGGGACGCATTCGAAGCCGCTGTCCGGCTCGATCCCAAAAACAGCGAAGCGCTGAGCGATCTCTTCGACTATTACCTGAACGCTCCTGGATTCATGGGGGGAGGCTACGACAAGGCTAAAAATGTAGCCGACAAGATCGCGGCGATAGACCCGCCTGAGGGCTATCACGTGAAAGCTCAACTTGCTCAGCATCGTAAGGAGTACGGGGACGCTGAACAGGCATTGCGCAAGGCGGTCGCGGTTGCGCCCCATGAAGTAGGCCATATGATTACCCTGGCAAAGTTTCTGGCTAATCAAGGCAGAACGCGAGAGAGTGATGCCGTCTTTGCTGCTGCCGAAAAGGTGAGTGCCGGCGCGCCCCTAGTCTGGTTCGCGCGCGCCGATACTCTAATCAAAAACAAACGCAATCTGGATGAAGCCAAGAACCTGCTCCAGAAATATGTCCAGGCGCCGATCACGGTGGATGATCCTCCCAAAGAGGAGGCCGCGCGCCTTTTGAAACAGGTAGCGCAATAACGGCTTAGCTCTATCCTCGTCAGATACGGGCACGCTTAAGCCGCTCATGCCGCATGCAAATCTCTGAAGCGATTTCTTTCAGTCTCCAGGCCCTGCGGGCCAATCGCTTCCGGACCTTCCTCACAGCTCTCGGATTGATCATCGGCAATGCCTCGGTGATCCTGGTCGTCACTATTTCACTCGCATCGCGGGACTTGATCCTTGATCAGATCCGCGGCATCGGGTCTAACCTTGTCTATGCGAGCTACGAATCGGGCGGCCAGAATACCGCTAAGGTAGAGGGCGACTTCGTCAAGATCTCAGACGTCCAGGCGCTCCGAGACACTCTGGGCGACAAAATCGTAGCCGCGACCGCTGTGATGCCGATGAACAGCGAAATCGTTGTCAATGGCAAAATTCGGACAGTCGCAATCGACGGCGTCGACGAGAGTTATGCCACCGTCCGAAACTTGCTGATCCTGGACGGCCGTAGCCTGGACGAAAGTGATGTCACCCTTCGCGCCCGGGTCGCTATGGTGACCGACAAGCTCGCGATCCGCCTCTTCGGGAGCAAAGACGCCGCCATAGGCCAGACTCTGAAGATCAGCCAGCTGCAGTTCACAGTCATCGGCGTATTCCGTGAAAAAACCAGCACCTTCGGCCAGGGTGAGATCACGGATGAAACCATCCTCATTCCGATCACCGTAATGCGCTATTTTATGCAGTTTGAGCGGGTCGAGCCTGTCTATCTGCAGGTGCGAAATGCGCAAGACGTTCCTGCCGTCACGGAACAGGTAATCGATATTCTGCACCAGCGCCATCGCGCCGGAGCGAGCTACAACGTTCAGAATCTGAAGGCCATCCTAGATACGGCCGATACTATTGCCACGGTCCTCACGATTGTGCTGGTGATCGTCTCTGCGATTGCGCTGGTCATTTCCGGCATCGGCATCATGAATATCATGCTCGTGACGGTGACGGAGCGAACTCGCGAGATCGGGCTACGCATGGCCGTCGGAGCGTCCCGTCGCGAGGTGCTGCTTCAGTTTCTGGTGGAATCGGTCATGATCAGCCTGGTCGGCGGAACCATGGGGATCGTGCTTGGGCTGGCGCTTCCGCTCAGTGTCCGGCTATTTACCAGCCAGGTAAACGTGCCGATTTCTCCGATTTCGGTGATCGTTGCGTTCGGTGTCAGCTTCGCGGTGGGAGTTGGATTCGGGCTGCTGCCCGCGCGCCGCGCTTCGCAACTGAACCCCACCGAAGCCCTTCGTTACGAGTAGATTCCCCGGCAGCCCACCAACGCGGCGTTCTTACCAGGCCGAGGGTGGATCGCTCGCTGGAAAGCTGTCCTCCACGGTAATGTCATGCGCCTGATCGATGTGCCCTTTTCTGCTGATACCGGGAAGCCCGTTCGATTTAGCCCAGATTGCCAGTCCGATAATCGGGAGTGCAATGCCCATGAGGAAGTAAGCGAACTTCAATCCGCGGTCTTGTGCTTCAGTCATTTCTGCCTTCCCCCCTTGGACGCAATTATCGGATAAGTGCTTCACCCGTCTCAGGACATTTTGGGTTCGACTCCCCGTCACGTTACTGGCCGTAGCAACCCAGTGCCCAGCCGTAGAGAAGCGAAAAGCCCTATACTTCGGAATCCGGTTGCCCCCACGTGGAACGCCAGCATTCTTTCGAAGAGTTGACGATCGTCGGAGAGCGCCCTGATCGCGCGGCTGCGAAGACCGTGATTGCGGCTCAGGGCGCAGAGTATAGAGGCCATGAGAGCCGGCCGGCGCATAATTGCCGCATGCTTCCCTCCGTACGTCCCGAGATCCCCGGCCTGTATCGCAGTGCCGATTGCCTCGGCCTGTTGCAAGGCGAGGCAAATACCCTCTCCGGTAATTGCATCGACCGATCCGGAGGCGTCACCAACTAGCGCGAAGTGCCCGGTCGATACTCGTCGAAGCCGGCGTGAAGCCGTTAAACTCCCGCGCATCGTACCCGTTGCGCAGGATGCCGGCAGACGGCCATTGATGGTTGGGAAGCAGGAGAGCAGTTTTTCATATCCCACGTTTCGGGTATTTGCGATCACGGCAATGGACATCTCGGCCGGTCCGACGGGAGTGACATAACACTGCCCCGCTTCTCCCCACATCACCTGCACATAGGGAGAGAACGGGCGAATTTGGAAATGTTGCCGGAAAGCTACGCGTTCCCGGCTCCAAAGATACCGGTCGAGACCAGCCCAACGCCTTACGTTAGAGTGCAGCCCATCGGCTCCAATGATCCAGCGGGCTTGAAACGTCAGCTTTCGACAAATCACATCGTGCGCCTCGATAGTTCTGACCGGCGTACCCCAAAGAAGGTTTACCCCGATCGCCTCCGCCCGCGCGGCGAGCAGACGGTGAAGCGTTGTCCTTCTTACGCCCCAGCCGTCGCCGCACGGGAACTGGGCAGCCACGCGGCTGCAGTCGTCGCTGAACTCGATCCCCTGAAACGGGCCTCTCTCATCAGGTCCGATGCTAATGCCGATTCGAGCAAGCCGCTTAATGGCATCAGGCATGAGGCCCTCGCCGCATGCCTTGTCGATGGGGGGATGCCGTGCCTCGAGAACAACGGTACGGAAACCGAGGTTCGTCGTTTCAATAGCGGATGCGAGCCCCGCCGGCCCTCCGCCGATGACAGCGACGTCATAGTGGGTAGGCATCTCGGCTCAATACGGTGAATCTTATCGTGTCACCACTGCAATAGGACCAACTCAGAACAGAAGCCAGGTCCCATGGCCGCCAGAATGCTGTAGCTCGACGGAGGTGGCCGCCGACGGAGAAGATAATCTTCCAATACGAAAAGCACGGATGCGGAAGATAAGTTGCCAATGCGGCGCAGGCAGTCCCACGACGCCTCGAGCGCCTGCTTCGGAAGATCCAATGCATCTGCAGTAGCCTCGAGAATCGCCGGACCGCCCGTGTGCATAATCCAACTTGTGATGTCACTGCGGTGGAGCCCGTTTTCTGCGAGAAAGGCATCCACGTCCGGTCCAAGATGCTGGCGCACGATATCCGGCACCTTGGGAGAGAGAACAATCTCAAAGCCGTTGGCGGTCACGTCCCAACCCATGGCGTCTTCGGTCTGCGGATAGAGATTGGATTGCGTCGCGAGGATCTTCGGTCCTGTTGCCGGAACATCGCCGCCGGCTACTACGACTGCCGCCGCGCCGTCGCCGAACAACGCAGTGGCTATCAGGTTCGGCATCGAAAGGTTGTCCGCCTGAACCGTCAGCGAGCAGAGTTCGACTGAAAGTAAAATCGCCGCTTGGTCCGGATAAGCGCGAACGTAGTCGGCGGCACGCGCGATCCCGGCTGCTCCCGCCACGCAGCCCAACCCGAAAATAGGGATCCGTTTCACGTGCCGGGGCAGATCCAAAACGTTGAGAATGCGCGCGTCGATCGATGGATTCGCAATCCCGGTGATCGAGACGAAAAACAGTGCACCAATCTGTTCGCGCTTTACCTGCGCAGTTTCGAGCGCTTGCCTGAGAGCATGGCACCCAAGTTCCCGGGCATTCTCGATCCACGCGTCATTCTTTTCACGAAAGGTCGCAAGCGCAGGATACGCCTCTAGCGGCAGGCAAAGATGCCGCCCGTCGACGTCCACTCGCCGAAACAGCCGGTCGAGGATGGGAGGGTTGTCAAGGTGTTTATCCCACGCTAGATGTGCAGCCTGGAGCAAGATCTCTTGTGGGTAGCGGCGTGAAGGGAGAGCCGTCGCCAGACTTCCAATTCGCATTTTTGAGGAAATGATCTGATCAGAACAGGCGTTGAAAGTTCGTCGTTCGGTAAAAAGACGTTCGGATGTTTACCGCGCCCGTCTGCTCACGCACTCGACCATAGCATACGCACAACGATGTCACTGTCGCTCAGCTTCCATGCGTTATGCATGCTCAAGATCTCAGATCCAAACGGACTGCGTGCTTCGATGGTGGCATTCTCTATATGTGGACGGGACGATGGACAATCCGCTCGAGGCGAGTCCTGAAGCACAGAAACTGGTCGAGACACTTCGCCTTCGTATCCGAGATCTGGAAGGACAACTGGGTGCCATCACAAACACGGACTCGCAACCGAATCCTAATTCCGTCAAACTGCCCGACACATCTCCCGAGACCCGCGACATCACGGGCATAGGTGCTTGGGATTGGGATCTTGTCACGAACGAGGTGACTTGGTCGCCTGAACTCTACCGCCTGCTAGGAATTCCAGAAGGGGTCGAGCCTTCCCTATCTTATTGGGAAAAGCTGGTTCACCCGGAGGACAAAGAGCGTACGTACGGCGACCTCAGGAGAGCGCTGGACAACCGAAGTCTGATCGAAACGGAATTCCGGATTGTGAGTCCGGATGGCAACGTGCGCTGGATGTCGAGCCTGGGCCGCATCTTCCGGGATGAGGTTGGCAGGCCAATTCGTGTTTCCGGTATGAATATCGACCTGACTGCTCGCAAACAGGGCGAGCAGCGAGCCGCTTTTCTCCTGACACTCGAGGACCAAACTCGTCCCATCACGGACTCTCACGAGATTGTCCAGACCGCAGCCAGGCTATTGTGCGAGCACCTGAATGCGAGTCGCTGCGCTTACGCCGACGTAGAAGAGGATGAGGATACATTCAACCTCACCGGCGATTTCAACCGCGGGGTTCCGAGCATTGTTGGCCGCTATACGTTTTCTCAGTTCGGGGCCGAATGCTTACGGCTGATGCGCCTGGGACGTCCTTACATAGTTAACGATTCCGAAACTGACGGAAGGACCGAAAGCGTACGGGATTCTTATCGCGTCACTTGTATCCGCTCTGTCATTTGCGTTCCTTTGCACAAGCGGGGCCGCTTCGCTGCCGCGATGGCAGTGCACTCTGCGATTCCCCGTACCTGGGATCCGAACGAAGTTGAATTGACCCAGGTAGTGGCAAACCGCTGCTGGGAATCTCTCGAGCGAGCGCGAGCTGAGACTGGAGTGCGGAGCCAGTGGCACACCTTCGACACGCTCATCTCAAACGTTCCTGATCTCATGTGCACCTTTGACGTCCAAGGTCGCTTCACATATGCGAACTCCGCGCTGCTCCAGGTCTGGCGTAAGTCGCTCGCTGACATTATCGGAAAGAACACATTTGAGCTCGGATATCCGATCGATGTGGCCAGCCGTATCCAGCAGGAAGTAAGGCAGGTCGCAAGAACTGCGTTCCCCGTGCGCAATCACACTCCGTTCACGTCTGCCGACGGGGAGACGCGAACCTACGAATACATCCTGTCGCCGGTGTTCTCATGGCGAGGGCCGGTGGAAGCGGTCACCTGCTCGGCCCGTGACGTTACGGATCGGGACCGTATGGAACGGGCACTCGCTGACAGTCAAGCACGCCTGCAGCAGGTGTTTCGCCAGGCGCCCGTTGCCATAGTGGTCCTTCGAGGCCGGGATCTTGTCATTGAACTTGCCAACCCGTCCTTTGAAGCGATGGTCCAACGGAAAGATTTGACCGGTCGTCCTTTGGCGGTTGCAATTCCCGGATTGGGCCGCCAGGTTTGGGATGCCCTTAATCAGGTACTCGACAGTGGTGAGCCGTTTATCGCCAACGAGTGGCTGATCCCTTTCGACCGGGATGAGGATGGTTACCCGGAGGATCATTGGTACAACCTCGTGTACCATCCGTTGCGCGAAAGCAATGATGAAATCAGCGGAGTGGTTGCGGTGTGCAGTGAAGTCACTGCTCAGGTCATTGCACGCAAGGAATTGGAGAAGGCCAATCGCGAACTGGAAGAGTTCGCCTATGTGGCGAGCCATGACCTGCAGGAACCGCTACGCATGGTCGGCATCTACACGCAAATGCTATTGTTCCGGCACCTGCCCGATAATCCGCAAGCCAAGGAATTCGGCGGATACATCCAGCATGGCGTTCATCGCATGGAGCAACTGATACAGGATCTTCTGTCGTATTCACGGACAATCCATACGGACGGACCCGAGGCTGGTACGGCCGATCTGAACAAGTCGTTCGAGCAGGCTCTCGCGACGATGGAGAACCGTATCCAGGAAACGGGGGCCCAAATAAGGGCATCGCTCCTGCCCCTTGTTCGGGGCGATGGCACGCAATGGGCCTTAGTGTTCCAAAACCTGCTCTCGAACTCGCTCAAATACCGGCAGCCTGACGTGCCGCCCACGATCGACGTGTCTGCCGCGAAAGAGGATGGTACCTGGCTGATTACGGTGCGTGACAACGGGATCGGGTTCGAGCAGCAATACGCGGAGCGCATCTTCATGCTCTTCAAGCGGCTGCACAAAGATGAGTACCCGGGCACGGGACTCGGCCTCGCCATTTGTCAACGTGTCGTGGAACGCTTCGGCGGGCGTATCTGGGCTGAAGGCGCCCATGGAAAGGGCGCTACGTTTTATATCTCCATCCCCGCAGCTTGACTGCTGGCTGTCGCAGCTTTACGCCGGGGGCCGCCCGTGGCGAAAAATTCCCGTGGGCCTGCGAAGATGCAGGTTCTGCGATCAATCCATGCGCGCTGCTGCATCTCTTCAATCATGACCGGCAATGAAAATGCGGTGAAGGCTCTTCACGATCTGATCGCCACTTCCAATGATGCGGCCGAAGGTTTCGGAAAAGCCGCAAAAGGCGTTCACGACAGGGAATTAAGCGATTGGCTCGCTGCAGCTTCCAACCAGCGGGAAGCTTTCTCCGCCGATCTGACGAAAGAACTCAAGAACATGGGCGAGGAACCACGAGTCGATCTACACGTCGGCGGGATCCTGCACAAGGGATGGGTAGACCTTGAGCAGCGCCTTCGCTCGACAGCGCCTCATCTGGGTTCGAAAGATGACGGAGAGATCATTCGCGAATGTATCGCCGGCGAAAGTGGTTCCCTGCGCCACTTTGATCATGCGCTCGCGCAAAACCTCAACGAAGATGTACGGGCTCTCGTCCTCCTACAAAGGACCACCGTTCAGGACGATCTGAATTATCTGCAAAGCAGAGTCAACCGGGGTCAAGGACATTCCGCGTGATTTTCGTCGTAAATCACGTGGTTAAAGAATGGCCAGCCGTTTAGGTTTGCCCTTCCGATGTCCCTGTACGAGAGTTTCCTTGGTACGGTAATTCCTTTGGGGAGTGGGCATGAGTTGGACGCGTAGACATCTGATTGCAGGGACGATCGCCGCTGTGGGCAGGCGAGCCGCCAGCCAGACGAACGCTCCGGAGCCGGAGAAGGGAATCGCCATCCACCCCGGTCCTTTCTCGGCCAAAGATGAGTCATTTGCCGCCTACAAGTGTCCCGATTGGTTCCGTGATGCAAAGTTCGGAATCTGGGCGCATTGGGGTCCCTCTTCAGCGATCGGAGATGGAGACTGGTACGCGCGCAACATGTACATCGAGGGAAATCCCCAATACGAATACCACCTGAAAACCTACGGACATCCGTCGAAATTCGGATATAAAGACACCATCCCCCTCTGGAAGGCCGAACGCTTCGACGCCAAAGCACTGATACGCCTGTACAAGGAAGCTGGTGCGAAATACTTCGTCAGCATGGGCGTTCATTGTGACAATTTTGACCTTTGGAATTCGAAGAATCACCGCTGGAATTCTGTCCGGATGGGCCCCAAGCGCGACATCGTTACCGAATGGCGAAATGCTGCTCGCGATGCGCGCTTACGGTTCGGGGTAAGTGAGCATGTTTGGGGAAGCTATAACTGGTGGGAGACCAACAAGGGTTCCGACAAGCGCGGCCCATATGCCGGAGTCCCTTACGACGGGGTCGAGTCCGTCAATTACGACCTGTACTTCCCACCTCATCCTCCCGCCAAGAAGGCCTGGGCGGAGCAGGGTAACGAGCCCGAATGGTGGAAACGCGAGTGGTTCCTTCGTGCTCAGGATCTCATCGACCAGCACCATCCCGATCTCTACTACGAAGATGGCGCAATCCCGTTTGGTGTCTGGGGGCGATCTCTTGCGGCGCACTATTACAACAGCGGCCTTCGCTGGCACAATGGCGAACTCGAGGTCGTCTATACCGGCAAGAGCCGCCGTGAGGCCGAACTGGGCGCCTGCACCCTGGATGTGGAACGAGGCGTTGTTGACGATATCGAACCGCGTCCGTTCCAGACGGACACGTGCATCGGAACTTGGCACTACAAACGTGGCATCACTTACAAAACACCAAAGCGTGTGATCGATATGTTAGTCGATGTCGTAAGCAGGAACGGCAACTTACTCCTGAACATTCCATTGCCGGCAAGCGGCATGCCTGATGACGAAGAGTTGCACATCTTGTCTGAAGTCACTACGTGGACGAAGACTAACGCCGAGGCTATTTACGGTACCCGTCCGTGGAAAACGTTCGGCGAAGGTCCCGGGGCGCAGAAGGCGAGTTCGGGAGCCGGAATGAACGGGACGGCGGAGCACTTCAATGAGAAGTCGAGGAAGGATCTGACGGGTGCAGATGTTCGATTCACGTCAAAGGACGCCGTTCTCTATGCCTTTGTTATGGGCCACAACGCAGTCGAGACCCGAATTGCGGTGCTAAGTCCCGCCCGTAGACTAGAGACGCGAGGAGTCACGCGTGTGGAGTTGCTTGGTTCTTCTGAACCGCTGCACTGGAAGATCGCGGACGACGGACTTGTCATCGCTTCGCCGCGAAGTTGGCCCGCGGATCACGCCGTCGTGTTCAAAATCCGGTTCACCTAGGTGCGCCTCGTGCCTCGAACAAAGAGGAAAGCCCTCCCGGCGGCCATGCCGCCCAGCGGGAAGCCCGAGTTTTCTCTCTCTTGCGCTCGGCTAGAAACGCAGCTTCAAAGCCAATTGCAACTGTCTTGATGATCCCGCATCTCCCGTCGGAAACCGCGTGCTGTTGATCAATCCGAACTGGGCCGTTCGTACCGTTGTCCCGGGTTGGCCGAAGTTCGTTTGGTTTAAAAGGTCGAAAGCATCGGCGCGAAGCTGAACATTAAATCGTTCGGTGATCTTGGTGTTCTTGACCAGCGAAAAATCCAAGTTGGCAAAGCCCGGTCCGATTACGACGTTCCGACCAAGGTTCCCAAACGCATTGCCTTGGTCGAAGAATACCGATGGATTCTGCAGATAACCCACGAATGTGGCGCTGCCGTTCGAGGCTGGAGTGTAGCCGGCCAGAACCGGACCGGTGATGCTCGCGCGAACGGTCTGAACTCCGGTCAGTGCCGTGTTAGACGTGCGGAACGTGACGGGGTTGCCACTCTGCAGAGTCTGGATGAGCGAGAACTCCCATCCTTCGACGAGCCGATTGCCGTGTAATGGCAAGTCGTAAATGCCATAAAACACCAATCGGTGCCGCGCATCGAAGTCCGACAATCCGCGATCATTCCGGACGTTGTAGCTGTCCTGTACAACGAGACCCTGGAAATTCCGCGAGTTCAAGTCGATTGACTTCGACCACTGATACGATCCATTGAACTGCAGGTTGCGCGAAAGGTGCTTGTCCACGGTCACCCAGAGAGCTTGGTAAGACGAATTGCCGATGCTCTCGTTGACGGTAATGTTGCCGAGTGCAGCTCCGGGACTGATCGGGCTGTTTGCCGATAACGCGCGATACGGTCGAACGCCATTGATGGGCTGGTTGTAGTTGCGAGCAAGGTTCAGGTTGGTTCCCTTACTGCCCACGTAGCTCGCAGTAAGAACCATGTTCTGGCTCAATTGCTGCTGCAGATTGAAGTTCCAGGATTGAGCGTAGCCATTGCGGTAATTATGCGAGACGGAGGTGGGCGAAATTGAGCCACTCGCGAAATTGTAAGCATTAGCGAACGTGACAAACGGTGTAGCCGTCGTAGGCGAGAACGTCACCGGCAGTGAATAGGGAGGGTTGCCTACCAGCCCGCTGACCACACCGTTGTTCGGCTGATCAACAAACATAGCGTACGCACTCCGGATCACTGTGCGCCCTGTCCCGAAAGCGTCCCAGGCGAACCCAAAACGCGGCTGAAAGTTCAACGCGCTCTGATTGTATGCATTTTGCGGCCCGCCATCTGTTCCCACTCTCACGAGCGACACCGTGGTCGGATCGAACACCACGAAGTGGTTCCGGGTATCGTACGGTGTTCCATTCCAGTCATAACGGAGCCCGAGGTTCAACGTCAGGCGCGGCCGGATTTTATAGGCGTCCTGAACAAAAGCGCCTGCTGACGGCGTATAGATTCGTGCCGCTCGGTTGGAGCTGTTCGCCGTGAAAGCGTTGGCTCTGTCCAGAAGGAAATTATCGATGCTCGAGAACGTGAAGGTTCCCGGCGTCTGAGTGGAACTGTTCGCAATCGTTTGCCGGTATTCGCCGCCAACCCTAATCGTATGGTTGCCGTGCACCCAGCTGACCGTATCCGAACCGATCATGGTTGTATCTCCGCGACCCTGCGGAAATCCGTTGATGCCGCCAAACGCGAACGCGCCCGTAACGGTGATCTGCGGCAGTCCAATGGGAGCGTTTACGCCGCTGTTGATCCCTAAGTTAGCCGCGTTCAAAGTATTCTCTGCCGCAAAGGTGATGTGGATTCGATTAAACCCGAGCCGCGCCTCATTCACGAGGGTTGGGCTAATTGTGTGCGTGTCGTTGATTGTCAGCACCTGCCGCACGCCATGCCGTGAATCACCGTATCCCGGCAGGTTATTCGCCTGTGTCGTCGGCGGCTCATTACGCTGATCCTGCTGCATTGCGTAGTAGGCATTGAAGCGATTCTTGGTACCGAAGCTCTGGGTGAAGTTCGCCGTCCCTTGATAAATAGAAACCGGGGCAATTGCGTTTCCGGTGAATACCGTGCCGTTGTTCGAATTGCCAGCTGGTATGAGCGGAAGCAAGGCTCTGATGATCGGGTCGGTTGAGTTCCCAGCCTGTACTCTTTGAACCGGACTCAGAACCGTCTGTGACAGCGGTATGCTCTGGCGCTGTTCAAGTTGCTCGTAACTGAGGAACAGGAACGTGCTGTCTTTTTTGATAGGAAACCCGCCCGCCCCTCCGAACTGGTTCCGCTTAAAAGGGGCCTGCGGGATCCCGACAGGATTGATGAAGTTCCGTGCATCGAACGCTTCGTTGCGAAGGTAATCGTACAACTCGCCATGGACCTGGTTCGTGCCCGCGCGCGTCGCGATGTTTACAATCGAGCCCGAGTTTCGGCCGTATTCCGCGCTGAAGGTTGAGTTGTCTATTTTGAACTCGTCGACGGTGTTCACCGTGGGCTGAAACGTGATCTGGTTCTGTGCCAGGTCGTTCATGTTTACACCGTTGATCATGAAGTTCACAGTGTCTTCGCGAGCTCCGCCCGAGTTGAAGCTGGAAGTCCCTTGTCCGCGGATTGGCGCGGTCAGAAATCCGCTCTGAGGCGGCGTCACCGTCCCTGGAACCAGCAGCGCCAAGTCCACAAAGTGCCTTCCGTTCAGGGGCACCTCCTGCACGGTGCGTTTATCAACTACTGCTCCCATAGAAACGCTCGTCGTTTCCACTACCGGGCTGCCACCCTGGATCTCAACAGTCTGTGTGCTGCTTGCCACTTGCAACGTAAAGTCTTGCCGCGTGACCGTGCTGACCGCCACTCTGATGTTCGACGCTGTGGTCGTCTGCATACCGGGCGCCTTCACTTGCACCGTGTAAGTACCTGTCTGGAGTGAGGGTAAGAGATAGACACCGGCATCGTTGGTCGTGACTGTTTGGTGCTGACCGGTCTCGACGCTAGTGATGTCGACGTCGGCATTGCTCAGGACCGCGCCGCTCGCGTCCGTTACCGTACCTTGGATGCCTCCGGTGGATTGCGCGAAAGTTACGATGATGAATAAAAGTGTAAGTGCACTTACTCGCAGGAAGGAAATAAAGTTCCGCCCGTCTCTAATAACAAAGTTGTGATACACGTAGTGCCCCTAATGCGGTAGTTAGCACAAGTGTAACAAGGCTGAGGTGGTAGCGGGTGTAAACGGACTGTGATTTCCAGCGAGTGTTGCTCGAACTATGGCCGTGCGGGATCAGACAGACTTGAGCCTGCCTGACCGCCGCTGCTCATCTAGAAACTCAGGCGCACCCCGAATTGCACTAATCGCGGTAAGTTCAATTGGGATGTGACGTTGCCGAAATTAGGATTGCCGAGTGAGGTATTCGGATCGGCAAACTGAACCCGGTTGAACAGGTTGATAAATTCGGTCCGGAAATCGAAATTTACACGTTCGGTAAGCGCAGTCCGTTTTACGACGGAGAAGTCCCAGTTCGCGATCCCGGGCCCTCGCAGTACGGGATTCGTGCGCGACTCACTTCCGAAGGTAAATGCCGCGGGTTGCGCGAACGCTGCCCGGTTAAACCAGCCACCGATCCGGCTCTGCGCTGATCCGGGTACGGTGACGTTTGGAGTCAGAACGTTGGGCCTTGATCCGCCCCCGAATGAGTTGGTCAAGTTCGTTGCCGTTGTGAACGCGAGTGGAAAACCGGATTGGAGAGTCGTCACGCCGTTGAACGCCCACCCGGAGATCAGTTTGTCGGCGACCCCATGAACGCCTCCGAGCATCCGCTTCCCCTTTCCGAAGGGCAGGTCGTAGACATAGCTGATTACGAGACGCTGAGCGGCGTTAAAGCTCGCGAGTGACTTCTCGAGTCGCAGATTGTTGTTGTTTTGTATGGTGCTTAAAGACTTTCCTGCCTCGAGCCAGGTAGTCAGTGCATCAGTGTCGCTGATCAGTTTTGCCCAGGTATAAGAACCAGTGATGGTTCCCCCTGTGCTAAATCTCTTTTCGACTCTCATCTGCAGAGAGTGGTATGTGGAATTCCCAACGTCCGGAGCACTGTTCCCGACATTTAAATACTGTGGATACGGGCGCAGCAGTTGACCTTGCGTGACCGTCGGCAGACCAAGCGTGCCGGCGCTGGCGGGGATTACTCCATAGAACGGATTTGGAACCGGATTCAGGAGCGCGGAGCCTAGCGCACGAGATTGATCAGGAAGCTGATTCATCTGGAGTACGGAAAATGCCAGATGTGTTGCTTTCGAACCGGCGTACGCAATGTTGTAGATCATTCCCGCCGGAAGCTCGCGTTGAATTTCCGTGTTCCACTGCTGAATGTATGAGTACGGAGGCCCCGGTACTGCGGCGTTAAAGGTCTGTCCCTCGTAATTTGTGAGGAGCGCAGGGTTATGTCCGATCGGCTGAAGCAACCCGCCGGGGAATGGGTTGCTGAGCCGGTTCAACGGGACATAGCCGCTGCCGTTCACGGAAGTGACCATGGTCGTCGTCGCCGCGTTGACAAAGGATTGGAACGGCGCCAGGCTGTAGTTGATCTGCTCCGGCGAAACCCAGCTCAATCCGTAGCCGCCGCGGACGACCGTCTTGCTGTTGGGGCTCCATGCATAACCAAACCGGGGCGCGGGGGCATATTTCGCCGATCCTAACTGATTGCGGCTGGGATATTGTGGCGTGTTGACCAGCTCCAGCTGACCCTTCAGAGGTAAGCCGGTTCGCTGGCTGAGAGGATCCGGTGCAGCAGGATCGAACACTGCGATTCCGTCGTATCGTTCCGAGAACGATCCGATAATGTCCAGTCGCACTCCCAGATTCAAAGTCAGTTTATTAGTCACTCGGTACGAGTCCGCCAGATAGTAACCCTGGTAATAGAGTTGCTGCCATGTTCTGGCGGCGCCCGCCACACTACCGGTCGCCGGCGTGCCGAGCATGTATGACGCGAACGGATAACCCGTCCCGCCCGGAGACAGAGGATTGGCCGACGTAAAGACGTTGTCGAAATTGAATTGGCCCGCAGCCGTATTGCTCTGGACGAATGCCCAATCCCAGCGGCGGCCTTCGCCCCCAAACTTCAGGTTGTGACGTCCCAATACCTTCGTGATATTTCCCGAGACCGCATACCCGTTGCTCACGCTGTTGATATACACTCCGCTGAATCCGTAGAAGCCCGTGACCGCGGGTAACGGAGCTTCGGGAATGCTGAGCTGCGGTGCTAGCGCCGCCCAGGCCGGTCCGAATTGGGACAAGTCGGTCCCGGTCTGGAGCGGCAGGAATGAATGCAGCGCCCGCAGGTACGAAGCGCGAACGTCGATCACTGTGGTCGCATTCATCGTGTAGGTATCGCCCAGCACTCCGCTGTTTGCCCCGTAAAGCGTCGTCAAGCCACCGAAATTAACATGAAAGGGATCGGAAGGCAGGCTGTTACCGTCCCAGTATGTATAACGTCCGAAGATCCTCTGCTTGTCGCCGAGTGCGTAGTCGCCTCGCGCGTTGACCTGCGTCTGGTTTCCGCCGAGATTGGTGTTGCCGGCGAAATTGTTCACGTTTCCCGGTAAATTGGGAGCGCCCCAAACCCGTAACAGTGCAATCGCAGTCGGATCAAGCCTCGACGCCGGGATGACATTGTTCGGGAATGGCAGCCGCACCGGCTGTCCGGAGGGACATGCCTGTAACCCCTGCAGCCCGCACGTAGTGTATGGATCGTAAATCGTGGGCAGCCCGGCGAAGTTCCCGGACCTCATCGCCGCCGTCGGCACGGTCGTCAAAGTAGGCCTTCCGTTGCGGAGAGCGAAGTTCTCCCACGAGGTGAAGAAGAAGAATTTGTCTTTGACGATAGGACCGCCCGCTGTAATACCGTATTGGTTCTGTGTGAAGGAATTCCGCGGAACGCCTGACCGGTTATTGAAAAAGTCGTTCGCATTCAAAACTCGGTTTCGTAGGTACTCGTACGCGCTTCCATGGAACTGGTTGGTCCCGGATTTGATCGCCATATTGACCACGCCTCCGGAGAAACGCCCAAATTCCGGCGTGACAGAGTTACTGTCTACTCGAAATTCCTGAATTGCGTCCTGGACCGGCACAATACCGGGCGAATTCGCGTTCACCGTGTTCAGTGGCGCACCGTCCAGGTAGAAGGCACTCTGATTCGCCATGCCCCCACCAATCTGGTAGTTGCCCCAACCCGTGTTGTTCGTGAATGTGCCGCCCGACTGATTGCCCAACGGACTCCCGGATGTCGAACCCTGGGGAACTACACCGGGAGCGAGCGCAATGAGGTTCAACACGTTCCGTCCGTTCAGCGGAGTGTCCTGAACCGTTCGTCCTTCGATGACCTTCCCGATGGTTCCGGACTGCGTTTGCAGTAGCGGCGCCTGATCCGACACGGTCATGACCTCGGCAACGTCGCCGACCTGTAAGGCGGCATCCACCCTCACGGCTGATTCGACTTGGATGCGGATCGGTTCACGGCTGTAGCGCTTGAATCCGGGCTGCTGGATCTCCACCCGGTACTCTCCGGGAAGCAGGTTCACGAAGCTGAAATTGCCGGACGAGTCTGAGGTCGCGGTCCGGCGCTCGGAGGTGCCGATATTGGTGAGATCGACAGTCGCTCCGGCGACCGCGGCGCCGCTTGGGTCCATAACGGTTCCGACGGCCGTACCGAACGACGTTTGGGCAAAACTCAAATAACTAGAGATGGTGAAGAGGAGGACCAAAAGGCAGCAGGGCCGGACCAGATGAGTGGATCTCATAGATTCCCTTCTAAGGCAAAACAGAGTGTTGTAAGTTGCTTCGAGGGTAGACCTAAATAGAGTAGATTGAAAGTCATACGTCCGATGTGTCCGGGCATATGACGTCCCCGTGTCTCCCGGGTCGATCGCCATAGGGCCGGCCTGAGTCTGGAGAACAGATGGCAAGCCCTGTTGCGCAAGAATTCCCACCGCCGTTCCAACTGCACCCTGAAAAAGAGGAATCACCGCTCGCCGAACTGGTGCTGGGTCAGCTCCGGACGATCCTTGCAAGTCCCTCCTTCCGAAACAGCAAGCGGTACGCGGCTGTGCTCCGGTACGTCATCGAACAGGCTCTAAATGGGAACGCAGATCACCTAAAGGAACGCACAATCGGGGTCGATGTCTTCGGGCGGAAGGCTGATTACGACACAGCTGCCGATCACGTCGTCCGCAGTGCCATGGCCGAAGTTCGGAAGCGGCTTACTCACTACTATTCCGATTCCGGTGCCTCGAGCGATGTACTGATCGAGCTTCAGCCTGGTTCGTACGTCCCACAATTCCGGACGAGCACGGCTGTTGCGGAGCCCTCCCGGGGCTCGGTCCCTCTCGTCCCAGCAGTTGAGACAGCCGGGAAGAGCAGACGGTTGAGATGGCGGGTGGTCGGTTTACTGTTTGCACTGCTCCCCGTTCTAGCTCTCGGGACCCTGGTCCGCAGTACATGGGGGAGAAACGATCCTTTGAAGAGCTTCTGGGGCCCGGTTTTCGATTCATCTCGCGATGTCTTGCTGTGTGTCGGGAATCTCGAGGGAGGGCAAGCGCCAGGCAGAAACGTATCTCCAATAGATATGCGGCTGCTCAGCATGGGTGATTTCCATCGCCTGCCGGGTGAGACGATTCATGTCTCCGATGCCATCGCGTTGGCCAACATTGTCAGTCTGCTCGGGAAAAGCAACAAGAGGTGGCGCATCGCCCACCAGACCGAAGCAGATTACGGTGATCTCCGGAGGGGCCCCGTCGTTCTGATTGGGTTGATGAATAACCAGTGGACGGAACGGTTCACTGGTAAGACTCGGTTCCGCGCTGAAAGGATCGCTCCGCGGACGGTGGTAATCCGGGACGCGCGAAATCCGCAGAACAACAGTTGGTCTATGGATTACGCGACGCCGCTCCTGAACATTACGCGCGATTACGCTCTGATCTTGCGGGTGTTTGATCCGAACAGTGATGAGCCCGTCATTACCGCAGCCGGTATCTCTGTATTCGGCACGTTAGCTGCCTCCGAGTTTTTGACGAATCCTCGGGATCTCAGCGAACTCAGCAGAGTAGCTCCCGGATGGCAGGGCAAGAATCTGGAAGTTGTGTTGTCGACGGAGGTTGTGCGGGCCAAAACCGGTCGGCCACATATTGTCGCCGCTCAGGTCTGGTAATGTCCCGGCGCGGCCGGGGCAGGTTAAGAGGTTCGGCTGAGTTGATGTGGCCAGGGACGGAATCGAACCGCCGACGCCAGCCTTTTCAGGGCTGCGCTCTACCGACTGAGCTACCTGGCCGCGACGAAAGTCTAATTCTAACAAACCGGTCCAGCCGGTCTGTTCGCGAGCTCAGAAGCTCCGGGCCATTGTTGCGGGCCGGGAAGCGGGTCGCTCTAGGCGGCGAGTTTCTCGACCACTTGAAGCTCAACCGGAGCTTCCGCCGGAGAATTCTGTTCCGCGAAGTCTCGACCGATCTCAGACGGGCGGAGGGAGCAACGCAGATTGGTGAAGTGTTCGGAGGTCGGTTCGAAAGTGCCGCAGTAAAGACACTGTATGGGTCTCATGGCCAGAAAGTGCGCCCCCGGGCTGTTTCGTCTCGGCAGAAATTGCTGGTTTCTGTCTTTTTTACCGATTCGATCGCGTTTGGCGTTCAGATGGGCTACTTGAACCCGGCAGCCAAACCGAGTAGCCATATAAGTCGGCCTTAATGTCGGGTTTCGTCTCCGGGTCTGCGTACCACCGGCCGAGATTGGCGAACGGGCTCAAAGCAAGTTCTGCCGGTGTTCCGTCCTTCAGATTGGCATCGGCGCTATAGAAGGGTCCGAGTGCTTCCTGGGGGGCCTTTGTTTCTTCTGCTTGCGTCGGGACGTTTTGCCCATCGGATGCAAGCGACAAACCGCCTTGTGCACCCGCGACCCCGTCGCTCGCGGCTAACCTGCTGCGGATGTCAGGTTTCTGCCAAACTCCATCCACGACATAAACCACGGGGCCCCGTGTAAGCGCCCAAGAACCTTTGTTGCCGTGCTCGCCTCTCGTCCATCTGGCATCCATGGGCAGGCAGAGTTCGACGACATCGTCCCTACCCCAAGTGCGCTCGATAGACGCATAAGTGCCAGGTTGAAGATTAGCGACGACGTTAGCGTTGACAGAAACGGAGGGTTTGTCGCACCAGGACGAAAGCCGTATTTTCAGTTGGAAGTGAGCTGGCCGTGGCGCACGTACTTCTAAGACTACCCGTCCTCTTGTCGGGTACTCGGTGCGTTGAACGATCTGAACAGTTCTGCCGGAATCGAACTGGATCTGCGCGGTCGAATCGACAAAATGATTGACGTAGATGGAGTTTGCCCAGCGGCCATAAATCATACCCGGCAACAAGCCGAGCAGTCGCGGCCCGCTACTGCTGCAACAGTTCGGGCCGGTAAAGTACAGCGCAGGTTTCCAGCCTGCCATCGGAACACCATAGCGGAAACCATCACCGTCCCAAGTCTGTGTAGCGTACGCGTGATTCCACATCGCTCGTTCGATCACGTCCGCATGCGCCGGATCTCCCGTCGCGTCGAGCAGTGCCTGATTCAGCTGAATCCAGGACATGACGCTGCAGGTTTCTACACCCTCGCCTTCGTTCGGCAGAACATAGTCTGCCTGGTAGTATTCGCGAAAACCCGGAGCACCCGTGATGTAGGTGCGTTTTGTCGCGATGTCCTTCCAGGCTCCGCGAACCTTATTGAGGTACGTTGAATCGCCCGTGGCGGAGTACATCCGCATCAACCCGAGCGCATTCATCTGGAATGTGTGAACGTGCACCTTGGGCAGTAGTTTATTAATGCCTAGTTCGCCCCGCGCTACGTCATCGAGTCTGGAGTAGTAATTAGTCCCGCTCCACTTGTCGATATTGCCAACCACCCATTGGCACCAACCCAGATAACGCTCTTCACCGGTATTCTGGTACAGCCTCATCATCGGGTCGATCAGCAGCGTCCCTTCGAGACCATGATGAACTTCGTGGCCGGCAATCGTAACGTCTTTTGCCTTGGGCCAGAATTCCGCTTTCCCCGGCCCTATGTAGCGAATGAGGTAATCACCCAGGCGCGCGGCCGAACTCAACGCCGCCTGGCTATTCCACTCGTCGTGAGCCGTCAAGAGTCCGTGAAGTGTGAAGTAGAGCTCGTAAGCATCCATACCTCGCAACGGGTGTTCGGGTGTGCGCAGAGCGGTGTCGGTTACCCCGACATAGCCATCCCGCTGTTGCGCCGCGAGTATGCGCCTTAGGACCGATGCGGCCTGATCATGCAGCTGTTCATCGCGGGCAGTCTCGGAGCAAAGAATCGCCGCATCCAGCCATTTGCCGGGCTGTTCGCCGACCCAACTCCAATCTCGCCACCGCTGCGTCTCGATCAGCCGAACGTAATATTCGATGTCGAATGTAAGCAGCCTGGCCGTGATGTTCAGGGCCATGCGATGACCCGCGAACCCGCCGATCTTTGTGATCGCTCCTGGCCGAAGCTCAGTTTGAGCCGGCTCAGCCGCGGCCCCACGGATGGTCTTGCTCCCAGTTCGACCGAGAACGGGCAGCGCAGCACCGGCTAAGCTCGCAATTGCCTGGCGGCGATTCATAGGGCAGGGCGGTGGAAATTACGAACTGATTCTACCGAAGCTGGCTTCCCCCCGTCGATTCTAAGGTGAAGTGTCCAATGCATTGTGCCTGCGAGAATCGAGGAAGAAATATGAGCCTTTCCCGTTCGGCCAAAGCCCTCTTTCTCGGTCTGTCCCTAATCTGTTTCCTGCATGCACAAGAGCAGAGGCCCGAGCCGAAATCGGAGGCGGGTGGAGTCAAATGGCCACTGCCGCCCAGTTTGCCTGCGGATGCGCATGTCGATCAGACGATGCAATTGAACGGCAAGACCATCAAATACACCGCAACCGTCGGAACATTGCGCGTGAAGAACGCGGAGAATAAACCGACCGGCGAAGTCGTTTTCACTTCCTATATAGTTGAAGGCCCCAGCCGCCCTGTCACTTTCGCTTTCAACGGAGGCCCGGGAGCCGCTTCGGTCTATCTGAATCTGGGTGCGATCGGTCCGAAACGCGTTCCCTTCGGTACGGGGCAAAGCCCTTCGGATCCGGCAACCCTGAGCGATAACCCTGGAACATGGCTCGATTTCACTGATCTGGTGTTCATCGATCCCATCGGGACAGGATTCAGCCAGTCGCTCGTTTCTCCAGACGAAACAAAGAGACTGTTCTACGGGCCAGACCAGGATATTGCGTATCTGTCGCGCATCGTCTATGACTGGCTGGTGAAGAACGGCCGGCTGCAGTCGCGCAAGTACCTCGCAGGCGAAAGTTATGGCGGGTATCGAGGTCCCCGACTTGCTCAATATCTGCAATCGACGACAGGTGTGGCGATCAATGGTTTAATCCTGGTTTCGCCGGCGCTGACACCGGGCGGCGGGTCTGCTGACATTTCACCAGTTCCGTGGATGCTGACTCTGCCGTCCATCGTCGCTGCGAATTACGAGCGTAAAGGAAAGCTAAGCGACGAGACCATGGCTCCGGTGATTGACTACACGCGCGGCGAGTATCTGACGGATCTCATGAAAGGTAATTCTGACCCGTCCGCAACGCCGCGCATAGTCAAAAAAGTGACGGAACTAACCGGTCTCGACCCGGCCTTCGTACGCGAATCCGGGGGGCGATTGGAAACACAAGCATTCCTCCGTGAAGAGTTCCGTGAAACGGGGAAACTGGGCAGCCGCTACGACCCGAATGTGACTGCATACGATCCGTTTCCGTACGATCCCAGGCAGCGAACGAACGACCCGATCCTTCTAAGTATCATTGCGCCCACGACAACCGCGATGGTTGATTTCGTCACTCGTGTGGTCGGGTGGAAGACTGACGCACAGTACAACGCTCTGTCTTTCGAAGTGAATGCCGCGTGGCAACGCAACGGAAGAGGTGCCTTTGGAAACGAAGCTGCGTCAGCGACGGACCTTCGAGTGGCAGTAGCGACCGATCCGAAGTTGCACGTACTGATCGCTCATGGCTGGGCAGACTTGTCATGTCCGTTCATGGGCTCAATCCTCACCGTCAGTCAGATGCCGATCATGGGTGATGCCAAGCGCGTTCAGGTGCATATGTATCCGGGCGGCCATATGTACTACTCACGCCTCGAAAGCTCGCTGGCCCTGAGAAAAGATGTTCTCCAACTCGTCAACGCACACTGACCGTGCGTAACCGATTACGAGGTGCGCATCCCTTGATGTAAAGGAAGATGCTGCGCTGTATAGCTGCCATATAATGTTGCCCTATGGCCGAAGTCGCGAACACATTTCCCTGGACAGATGCGCTGCTCGAGCCCATGCGAAACGTGGGTGATCCGCTTGCAGATGCGGTTGTTGCCGAACTGTTCGCGAAGGCTGAAGTGAGCGCCGTGAATGAGTTGATGAAGAATCTCATCACGAACGAATTCCCTGAGCCAGCAAGCCTGCCAGCATCGGTACGAGACTATCTTGAGCATACGGATCAGCTGCCAGACTGGGCCGATCGCGACCTGATTGAGCGCGGCGAACGCGTTTTCTGGCGTTATGGCCCGAAACTCGTGCTCATCTTCCATTGCTACGCACTTCCCTTCGACTATCTTGGCCGAAATGGAGTGCAGGTACTTGCGCTCACCACCAGGCTCGTCAGTAATCCGAGCCGGCGCATCCTCGAAGTCTCTCAGTTCCTCGTGGACATCATGCAGAGCGGTGGACTGACATCTGACGGCGGAAGAGGCCGGCGAACAATTCAGAAGGTACGACTGATGCATGCAGCGGTTCGTAAGCTTGCGGCCGCAGCCCCTGGTTGGAAGCCCGAATTTGGGCTCCCGGTGAACCAGGAGGATTTAGCGGGTACGCTCATGTCGTTTTCCTGGATCGTTCTAGACGGCTTGGAGAAACTCGGCGTATCACTGTCCGATTCTGATCGCGAAGCTTACCTGCACTGCTGGCTCGTCACCGGGCATCTGCTCGGGATTGAACAGGACTTGCTTCCCCAAAGTGTTGAGAGTGCCGGCGCTCTCGCCGGAGCCGTTGCACGACGCCAGTTCGGGCCGACAACTGAGGGTCAGGAGATGACACGCGCTCTCGTCCACATGATGGCAAACACGTTGCCAGGAGATGTATTCCGCAACGTGGCCCCGTTTCTGATCCGCTACTTCCTTGGCAAAGAACGAGCCTCCTGGCTTGGGATTGAGGAAGAACACTATCTTTCGTTCCTGTCTGCCCCGCTGCGTTTTCTTGGCGTCGAAACAAGCCGGTTACTAGAGGATTGCGGGGCTCTGAACCGGGTGGCCGAGCACGTCGGACGTTTGTTGCTGCAGTCGCTCGTCTTTATCGAGAGGGGCGGGAACCGGCCCAGTTTTGCCATTCCGGCAGATCTGCGCCAGCAGTGGGGAGTGAACTGGGTATCGTAGTTGGTGCCGCTTGCGATAGCCGGCTCAAAGCTGGGACAGGAATGCTCGTGCCCAACGAACGCTTGCTTCCACGTCCTCGAGCTCGCGTGCAGCCGCCTGATCTTTAGGAAGTTGCGTGAGCGCCGGGTGGGGTGAACCTTTGTCGGCCAACGCTACGAATTGAGCGAACTCCCAGGCAGGTGTCTTCTTGTAGGGCTCCCAGAAGCCAGGGTCAAGGTAATTGAACAACCGGGGCCCAGTGACGATGACCTCGAGTGACAAGGGACGCCCTGGACACTTTTGCAGGAACTCGCGGATGTAGCCTTCGATATCCACGTTTCCCTCTCCCATCCTGGTCCAACTCACGGCGGCTCCATGCTCGGTTCGCCAGACAGCGCTATCGCGTACATGACTGGTCAGAACGTAGGGGGCCAGCGTGGCAAGGGTCAGATGCGGATTCTCGATCGTCCAAAGAGGATTGCCCGAGTCAAGACAAACTCCAACGAAATCCGGACCCGCTTCTTCCACCAGATGTTTTAATTCGCGTGCCTGCATGTCGCCGGCATGATTCTCGATGGCTACCTTCACTCCTGAATCGAGAATGCGGGACCGCGAGTTTCGCAGCACCCTGACGGTGTCCTCAATATGGCTCTCGATGCCGCCCGGGCCACGGCGGTCTTCCGAACTGCCGAGTACACAGCGCACAATGGGGGACCCGATAATGCGCGCAGCCTGGGCCATTCGCTCTAGCTGTTGCTCGGCCGTGCCCGAGGTTTTGTCGAATAATGTGGAGCTCGGACAAATGGAGCGCATACCGATCTCGAGCTCGATACCGAGCTGTTCCGCGTGAGCCCGGATGCGCTTGAGGTTCTCAGGCTCGAGCCCGCCCAGAAAACGGATTTCGCTGAAGTGAACCAGCTTGAGCTTTCGCTGGGCGCACCAATCGAGTAGTTGAAATGGTGTCCAGCCCTGTGAGCGCAAGCTAAAGAGATCTAACCCGAAACGCAAGGTTCGAGCATGTGCATCGTTAGTCTGTGCGTCCGATGGCAGGCTGCCGATCGTCGTGGTCGTTCCAATCGCCTTCAAGATAGACCTTCTCGAGAAAATCATGGGTTCGAAACAGCACATTCAGGTTATCCTGCCTCGACCGCATCCCCCTGGAATCAAGCGGGATCGGGGCAAGAGAAGGGGGCTGTGTATACAGGGGGCGGTGGGACGTTGCGGGTCGAGTAACGTGGGGAGCTTACGCGCGGCAAGAGGAGGTGCGCACGTGGGGCAAACTGATATTGGAAAAGATGAAAGACAGCGCCAATCGGGCGGCTCGGCGCTTTAAGGAACGAGAGGGTGAACTCGGCAGTAGCTCCGGAACCGTAATTTGCCCCGATACGAGGTCAGGGTCGGAACCGCTGCTATGCAGATTTATGCATCGGGTGGTTTCGAACCTTGTTCGCCGGAGCCACTGCCTAAGTCTCTTCAGTGTTTAGAATAAATTCTCCTTATCGCTATGCGGCGCTCCTTTCGTGGTTACGAATCTGATTCTTAGACGCAGAATGTTTGAGCGCGTAACCTGGAATTTTTGGAGGCCGGTTGATTTTCTTCGCACGTTGGAGGAAGCAACTGTCTGACCTTGCGCGAACATGGAATCAGGTGTTCCAACTGTTTCAGAAACGCACCGGTCTCCCCTCGCTTCGGTTTGGTTAGAGTGCCTCCGGTTCTTTCACCCTTGCGTTCCAACAGCCAAGTCTTTCTACTCTCTCCCGCCAGAGCAGGTGGACCGAGGTATTCCATGCTGGTACGGAAAGAGGCTGATTTCGACCTGGCGCGAAAGCTAAGGGAAGGGCAAGCCAGCATAGGCGAAGTCTACAGCTTCATTAGCGGTCTGTACTTCCGGGGCAAGATGGCATACGCGGAGCATTTCGCCGCTGCTCCGCCGGGAGTTCCGTCCTCGGTCGTGATCGTGCCGGGTGCTGGCCTTGTCCCTCCCGAAACCCTGGTGACGGTGGAGAACCTTGCAGCTATCTCAGCGATTCCAGTGGCCGAAGAAAATCGTGCGTTCCGGGATCCTCTTACGAGTGGTGCGCAGATTCTGAAGCAACACGCCGGAGATTGTTCGTATGTACTGCTCGGCAGTGTTGCCAGTGCCAAGTACACGGCTCCCCTCCTCGAAGTCTTCGGCGAGAGACTCGTCTTCCCGGCCGATTTCGTTGGCCGCGGCGACATGAGTCGCGGAGGGCTTATGTTGCGCCACGCTCGCTCGGGTGTGGAACTCAGCTATGTTCCCGTGTTGGGTGCTCGATTGCACGGGGCACGGCCGCCGAGGTTGAGCCGTGGCTGAGGCTGTCATCCTTATCGGTTTGCAAGGCTCGGGTAAGACGACATATTTCGAGAAGTATTTCGCGGCCACGCATTCGCACATCAGCCGGGACGTTCAACGCACCGCCGATCTCGAAGCTACTCTCCTGCGCGATTGTCTCCAATCGGGCCGGTCTTTTGTCGTTGACAATACCAACGCCACACGCCGGGTACGTGCGCCTTACATAGAACAGGCCAGGGCCGCCGGATTTCAGGTCCGGTCGTACTTCTTCGATACACCGGTGCGAACGGCAATCGGGCGGAACAACCACCGGATAGACAAGAAGCCGATTCCGGTGCCCGCGATTCTGCGGGCCGCAAAAACGTTGGAACGGCCTACCCGCGACGAGGGCTTTGACGAAATTCAGATTGTAAAGGTCGAATCTGATCCGAATGCCGGAAATCGTGGTCAGGCGCGCACGGATTGAACGGAAATCTTCATGTCTTTAGCCCATCTGAATCGACGCGATCTCTTGAAGAGTTTCGTTGGAAGTGCTTTAGCTTCTCCGGGCCGCGCGCAACCATCGCGCCCGATGAACTTCGTATTCGTCCTGATCGACGATCTCGGATGGCACGACACGGGTCCGTACGGCAATACCGTCGTGGACACGCCCAATCTCGATCGCTTCGCCCGGGAAAGTGTACGGTTCACGAATGCCTATGCCGCTTGTCCGGTTTGCTCGCCGACTCGCGCCAGCATTCTCACCGGCAAGTATCCTGCACGTCTGCAATTGACTGACTGGATTCCCGGGCGCAAAGCGTGGCCGACTGCGCGCCTTCGTACGCCCGCGTTCAAACAGGCTCTTCCATTAAAGGAAATCACCCTCGCTGAGGCGCTGAAATCAAAGAGCTATACCAGCGCGGCCATCGGCAAGTGGCACCTTGGCGGCGATGGATTGGGACCGCTTCAACAGGGATTCGACCGCAACATCGGAGGAACCGCGGCCGGATCGCCCCCCACCTACTTCGGCCCGTTAGAACTCCCCAATCTGCAACTGAAACCGGGGGAGTTTTTTACGAAACGTTTGGCCGACGAGTCCATCCGGTTCATGGATGAGAACGTCGCGCGGCCCTTCTTCCTGTATCACGCAAGCTTTTCCGTGCATATTCCGTTGCAAGCTCCACCAGAACTGGTTGCGAAGTATAAGGACCGCGCTACTGAAGATATCGATCCCACTTATTGCGCGATGATCGAGAGCACGGATCAGTCGATCGGAGCCTTGCTGAAGACCATCGATGCCAGTCCGCTCGCCGACCGCACTGTAGTCGTCTTCTTTTCGGATAACGGCGGCGTGCGCTTTCAGGAGAAACGGCGCGTCCCGATCACCAATAATGCACCACTTCGGGCAGGGAAAGGGCACCTCTTCGAAGGTGGAATTCGGGAACCCTTGCTGATTCGCTGGCCCGGTCTCACCAAAGCCGGACGTTCCATTGATACTCCTGTTTGCAGCGTCGACTTCTTTCCAACGTTTGCGCGGGCGGCGGGTGTGGAACACTCTTCTGTTGATGGCGTCGACCTTCGACCTCTTTTGAGTGGCCAAACAATCCCGGAACGGCCATTGTTCTGGCATTACCCCCACTACAGCGATCAAGGCGGGCGTCCGTCGGGAGCCGTACGACTCGGTGATTGGAAACTCATCGAGTTCTTCGAGGACGGACACCTGGAACTATTTAATCTTGCATCCGATCCCGGCGAACAACGGAACCTCGCCCGGAGAGAAAAGGGGCGAGCGATACAACTGCTTACTCTTCTGAGGGACTGGCGATCTTCGGTGAACGCTGCTATGCCGACTCTCAATCCACAGTTCGATCCTGCCAGGGCCAACGAGAATCTCAGCGGGTATGAGCCTGCGACACCAGCCGTTTAGCGGCGTTGAACAAAGCGGAGGGCGTCGTCCTTCGAGTAGATATTGTTGAACATGACATAGCTGCGCCGGTGAACTCCTTGGTGCCGCCGTAGCTTGTCTTCGAGTTCCGTCAGGTCTTCTTCCGTGTAGCGGTATCGGTAGCCTGTCTTGCCGTGCAGGCGCCAGTAAAGATCCTTTCCGTAAGCAGGCTCAGATTGGAAGGGGTCCACGCAATGCACGAGATCGTTTTCCGCGCATAGATCTTGAACGAGATCCGCTGACCAGCTTTCGCCTCGCGGCTCCCAGGCGAAGGTGCGTTCGCGGTGATGGACGTCGCGGAAGAACGTTCTGAGATTCCGGACGTTTTCGCGCGTCGGAAGAAATGATTTAGGGCACTGAAACACAATGACCTCAGCATCGAGCACATCCGCAATTTCCCGCGTGCGCTCCCAAGCTAACCATACCTGTTCGGTGGGACGGAAGCTTCCGTACAGGTCACCTTCTTCCGCGCTGAGTTTCGATTTCAGGCGTCTATACGTGGGGCTTGCGGGAGTGTGCGTAATGAGTTGCCAAGCCTTCAGGCAGAATCGGAATTCAGGCGGGGCCAACGCCTTCCATCGTTTCGCGACGTCCGTTGATGGCATCTGATAGAACGTGGTCTGCAACTCGATCGTGTCAAAGTCCTTCACGTATCGCGATTGAGCCTCGCTCCATCCGCAGCAGCCGACCAGGAGTCGAGATTCCGTCATTCCGAACCAGCGTATCGACACTCGCCCGTTCCAGGCATATACAAACAATTCCGATATAATTCGCGCTCGGGGGATCTTTTTGCGAAAGCGAATTCTTGGCGCGCTCCTGCCTGACAGCCGATCGAAGTTTTTTCAGATTCTCTGTCTACATTGTCGATTTGCGTTTCCGTCGTTCGCTACCGATATGAAGCCGGATCGAGTTAGGTAGCCGATCTGGCGTAAAACGAAGGGAAGAAAAACCAATGAGATTCATGGTGATTGTGAAGGCGAGCCCGGAGTCCGAGGCAGGGGCCCTGCCCAGCACGGAGATTTTAGCCGCGATGGGTAAGTACAACGAGGAGTTGGCGAAGGCGGGGATCATCCTCGCCGCAGAAGGTCTTCACCCGAGTTCGAAGGGAGCGCGCGTCAAGTTCTCAGGTGGCAACCGGACCATTACTGATGGACCGTTTACCGAAACCAAAGAACTGATTGCCGGATTCTGGCTCTGGCAAGTCAGGTCGAAAGATGAAGCGATCGAATGGCTGAAGCGGGCACCCTTCGACGGGGGTACAGAAATTGAACTTCGCCAGGTGTTTGAGGCCGAAGATTTCGGCGAGAAATTCACGCCTGAACTGCGCGCCCAGGAACAGCGGATCCGGGACGAAACGTCCGCCCGATCGGGCCAGAAATAGCTCAAATTTGGTCGATGTAAACGCGTGGCCTGACCGCCAGGCCGCGCTCTCAATCGCGAGAGATCCCGGCATGTGAACCTTGCAATTGTTCCGCCGCAAGCTGTGCGATATCGAGTAATCGTGGCGGCTCACCGGGAAGCGAAGCCAATGAATCGCGCAGCATCGTGTTGCAGAACGGGCAGGCGGCTCCAACCGTAGTTGCGCCCGTTGCGGCCAGTTCTTTGGCTCTGGCCGCGTTGACACGGTCACCAGTCTCCTCGCCGAGGAATACTAAGCCACCACCAGCACCGCAACAGAATCCACGTTCTCGTGCGCGGGGTGGATCGACCACAGTGGCCGTTTTCGCAATCACCTGGCGCGGCTCATCGTACTTGCCGCGGTACCGCCCGAGGTAGCAGGGATCATGGAACACAACCTGCTCTCCGTCGGGGCGGCTGGGAAGCTTGTCCGCATGCCGGGCCATGAATTCGCTGTGATGTTCCACTTCGAATTCTGCGCCAA
>Ga0308175_100000438_pt1 | contig 29056 bp, 29 predicted proteins | sample PhyCR1_3_FD_203893 | JGI IMG/M metagenome (GOLD analysis project Ga0308175, IMG submission 203893) | Soil microbial communities from UC Gill Tract Community Farm, Albany, California, United States - DLSLS.C.R1 | ecosystem: Environmental > Terrestrial > Soil > Agricultural land | place: USA...
CAGCGTGTCGAGCATCTTGTCCATCAGCTCCTTGTAGCCTTCCATGTCCTGCATGTTCATCGCAGCTTCCTTCGATCCTACCAGCTCCATCCAGAACCAGCGAGCCTCGGGTGATTGGAGCGCCCCGTGGCCGAACGAGTGTAGCAGATCGTCGCCCTCCGTGAGACCGACGACGTCGAGCTCGACGACGTACAGCGTGAACAGGCCGTCGTGCACCCTCAGGTAGCCGCCGCCCAGGTTCTCCCATGTGAGGCCCATCGCTAAGGCATCGGCGTCGAGGCTGGGGGCGCGCGCGGCGACGACCAGCACGGCGCAGAGATCCTCGCGATCGCGCACCTCAGGACCGCCCTCAGCCGGCGTGAGCAGCGCGCCATCAGCGCGGTGGCGAGGCAGGGCGCGCTGATTGGCGAAGTAGGTATGCACGTATCCCCACAGTCGATCGAGCTGACCGGACCGATAGGGATGGCCAGGGCTCTTGTATTCGACGACCGATACGCGAGGCAGGAGCGGCCACAGATATCGCAGCGTCTGTGCGCTATTGTCGACCGGCTCGCCTTCCGGCGTGAGCTTGCGCAGCAGCAGGTAATCGAGACGGGGCGGCTCTTCCGAGAGCGGAACCTCGGAGCGCACCTCAAACGAGGGTGGGCCGCGGCGCCGGAGGTTGCGCTCAAAGCCCACATGCCAGATCACGCGTTTGGCGCCCACAGGGCGTGGCCTACGCCGGACGGAGACCGAGGGCAAGCTTATTGCCAACCAAGCGTGGTGTTGTAGAACGCAGTCGGTTCCGGTGCGCTTTGGTTGTTCGAAGGAAAGCGAAATCGGTCGGTGCGGCTCAAGCCATTACGACCGGTTGCGTCGGCGAACTCGGCAGCGGTGAGCATTGCTGGCCTGGCAACGCCCATGCTGTCCGTCATGCGTGGACAGCACGAGCAGGACAAAGGGTGTCGTCTGGTCCGGGACCGCCGGATCCACGGTGCGCCCCGCCTTGCCCCCCGACCCCGGGGCAGCCACGCTGTGGCGATATGTTTGCGTTGCGAAGCAGCCCAGCGGGTTTTCCGATGGCGCCAAGCGTCGAAGAGTGGGAGGCGCTCTCGCCTGCCGAGCGCGCCGAGGTCGCCGCCGCGCTACCCGGGGAGGTCACGTACGACGAGATGGCGATGCCCGAGGGCGACCGCCACCTCCAGGCCAAGATCGGCGCGCTGGACGCGCGGCGCAGCTACTTCCGGCGGCAGCGGCGCAAGATCTATCTCGCCCCCGAGACGCCCACGTACTACCCGGCCGAGCCGCGGTTCGCGCCGGACCTGTTCGCGGTGCTCGAGGTCGAGGACACGGTGCGCGACAAGTGGGTGGTTACCGCCGAGGGCAAGGGGCTCGACTGGGTGCTCGAGGTCCACGTGGGCGGAGATCGCAAGAAGGACGCCGAGCGCAACGTCGCGCGCTACGCACGCCTGGGGATCCCCGAGTACTTCCTCTATGACGGGGCGAGCAATCGACTGACGGCATATCGGCTGGCAACGCCAGAGGCGAAGGTCTATACGGCGGTCCTGCCGAACCAGGGGCTGTACGAGTCGCGCGTGCTCGGCGTCGAGGTCGGGGCGGCCCAGGACCGGCTCCGGTTTTATGCGGGGACCGCGATGTGCCCCTCGTGCCTCTCCTGGCCGTCGCCAGGAGAGCCAGGACCGGCTCCGGTTTTATGCGGGGACCGCGATGCTGCTCGAGAGCGAGGAGCTCATCCAGCGCCTCCAGGAGATGTGCGATGATGCCCAGCTGCGCCGTGAACAGGAGGCGCAGCTCCGTGAGGAGGAGACCCGACGCCGTGAGGAGGCGGAGCGGCTGCGCGAACAGGCGGAGCGGCTGCGCGAGGAGGAGACCCGACGCCGCGAGGAGGAGACCCGACGCCGCGAGGAGGAGACCCGACGCCGCGAGGAGGCGGAGCAAGAGGTCGCACGGCTCCGCGCAGAGCTCGAGCGCCTCAAGCGCTGACGCCAGGGTCCTCGTGCGCGAAGTCGCGCCTGAGCCGCCAAGATCCGATGCTTCCACGCTAGGCTCCGGGCGATGTCGATCCAACGCAGCCAGTCCATCTTCGAGCGTGCCCGCGCAGTCATCCCCGGAGGCGTCAACTCGCCGGTGCGAGCGTGTCGCTCGGTCGGGGTCGACCCGGTGTTCATCGCCAAGGGCGACGGCGCGCGCGTCACCGACGCCGACGGCAACGAGTACCTCGATCTGATCGGCAGCTGGGGGCCGCTGATCCTCGGCCACTGCCACCGCGAGGTCATGGAGACGATCCGCGAGACCATGCTGTCGGGCACGACGTTCGGCGCGCCGACCGAGGTCGAGGTGCGGTTCGCCGAGGCGCTGCGCGCGGCGGTGCCCTCGATGGAGATGGTGCGCGCGGTGTCATCGGGCACCGAGGCCACGATGAGCGCGCTCCGGCTCGCGCGCGGGTTCACCGGCCGGCCGAAGATCATCAAGGCCGACGGCGGCTATCACGGCCACGCCGACTGCCTGCTGGTCGCCGCCGGCTCGGGCGCCGCCACGCTCGGCATCCCGGGCTCGGCGGGCGTCCCCGAGGGCGCCGCGCGCGATACCATCGTCGTTGCGTACAACGACCTGGCCAGCGTCGAACGCGCGCTCGCCGCCGGCGACGTCGCCGCGATCATCATCGAGCCGGTCGCCGGCAACATGGGCCTGGTCGCGCCCGCCGCCGGCTACCTCGAGGGCCTGCGCGCGCTCACCACCAAGCACGGCGCGGTGCTGATCTTCGACGAGGTGATGACCGGGTTCCGCGTCGCCTACGGCGGTGCCCAGGCGCGGTTCGGCGTCACCCCGGACCTGACGACGATCGGCAAGATCATCGGCGGCGGGCTCCCGGCCGCGGCGTTCGGCGGCCGCGCCGATATCATGCAGAAGCTCGCCCCGCTCGGGCCGGTCTACCAGGCCGGCACGCTCAGCGGCAACCCGCTCGCGATGGCCGCCGGCCTCAAGGCCATGGAGATCCTCGGGCGCGCCGGGACCTACGAGCGCCTCGAGCACCTGGGCAAGAAGCTCGGCGACGGCCTGCTCGCCGCGGCCCAGGCCGCCAAGGTCCCCGCCGTCATGAACCGGGTCGGCTCGATGCTCACCCTGTTCTTCTGCGCGGGCCCGGTCACCGACTATGCGACCGCCAAGGCGGCCGACACCGCGCGGTTCGGCGCGTTCTTTCGCAAGATGCGGGATCGCGGGGTGTTTCTCCCCCCCTCGCAGTACGAGGCGATGTTCGTCAGCCTCGCGCATACCGACGAAGACGTCGAGCAGATCGTCGCCGCCGCGCGCGCGTCGCTGGCCGATTGAGCCGGCCATCCGATCGCCCGGGTCATCCCACCGTTTGGGATCGAGCGAGCGAAGCGAGATCGCGGGGGGTGGGGAGGGGGAATCCCCCCCGTGGGATCGATTGACCTTGCAAAATCGGGGTGCTATGAGGGGCCCGCTGATGCCGTCCGTGCCCGTTCATAGCGGCGAAATGTCGCAGAATTCGGAGCGTGGCCCCGTGCATCCAAGTCGCGTGCAAGCGGATGCCTCCAACCCCGTGACGCCGGCGCGCGCCCCTCTGACGCCCGCCATCGATCCGGCCGCGCGGGCGTCTCGCCGGATGTACGAGGGCCTGTCGGCGAGCTCGGTCGGCCTCGAGCTCGGCGTCGCGGTCGTCATCTCCCTCCTGTTCGGCATGTGGCTCGACGGCCGGCTCGGCACCGAGCCTTGGATGATGCTGATCTTCCTGTGCTTCGGCCTCGTCGCCGGGTTCCGCAACGTGCTCCGCGCCGTCGCGCGCGCCGAGAGGGCCGCCGAGAGGACCGATCGTGGCTAGCATCCGCCGCATCGAGCGGCTGAACTACGGCATCGGCGCGATCCTCATCGCCGTCGCCGCGCTGACCCAGGCGCGGCCGATCGCGCTCGGCGTCGCGGTCGGGGTCCTGCTGACCTGCCTGAACTTCTTCGTGCTGCGCAAGCTCGTCATCAAGTGGACGACCGACGCCGCGGCCGGGCGCACGAGCAACGCGTCGTTCCTGATGCTGCCCAAGATGATCGGCCTCATGGGCGCGGTGGCCGTCGCCGTGCTGGTCCTGCCGATCGACGTCATCGCCTTCACGATCGGCTACTCGATCTTCATGGTCTCGATCATCGTCGAGATCACCTATAGCGCGCTGCGCGCGCAACCGGACCAGCCCCAGCCCCCCTCCATGACCGACCCGACCCACCCGACCGAAGCGAGCGAGCATACCCATGGGTGAACACGGCACCTGGTTCGATTACCTGAACCGCTTCGAGTGGTGGCGCCACGCCGACCACTGGGCCAAGGCCAAGCTGGGCCGCACATCGGGCCTCGCGATGTTCGAGACCGGCTGGACGCTCACGCACGTGCTGGTCGCCGTGGTCGTGATCGTGTTCTGCACCTGGGGGGCGATGGCGTTCTTCCGCGGCACCCAGACCCCGGATCACGGCATCGTGCCGCCGCGCACGATGAACCTGCGCAACTTCTTCGAGTACACCGCCGAGAGCGTCTACGGCATGGTCGAAGGGGCGATGGGCGAGAAGAACGCCGCGCGGTTCTTTCCGCTGATCGGCGCGCTCTGGATGTTCATCCTGTTCAATAACCTCATCGGCCTCATCCCGGGCTTCGTCGCCTCGACCGATACGGTCAAGACCAACCTCGGGCTCGCGCTGATGGTGTTCGTCTTGACCCACATCTACGGCGTCAAGGAACACGGCCTGGCCTACTTCAAGCACTTCCTCGGGCCCAGCGCCGCCCTGGCGCCGCTGATGCTGCCGATCGAGATCGTCAGCCACATCGCCCGGCCGCTGTCTTTGACCATCCGCTTGATGGGCAACATGATGGCCGACCACAAGGTCGTCATGTCGTTCTTCGCGCTGGTGCCGATCCTGGTCCCGCTGCCGTTCCTCCTGCTCGGCCTCCTGGTCTGCCTGATCCAGGCGCTCGTGTTCTGCACGCTGACGATGGTCTACATCGGCATGGCGATCGAGCACGAGCACGACGATCACTAGCGCCTCCGCCGAGCTTTTTTCCAAACCACCCGCCTTTACCGATCATCGAATTCGCGTTACTAACCACCGCCTCGCGCGCCCCCGACCCAAGGAGACCTCCCATGCAGCGCACCTTCAAGATCGTTTCCTCGCTCGTCACCGTCCTGGTGATCCTCGGCATCTCCGGCCTCGCGTTCGCCGATCCGACCGCCCTCAGCGCCGATCCGGCGATCGCCAAGACCCAGGGCCTCGCCATGAACTACGGCTACATCGCGCTCGCCGCGGGCCTCGGCATCGGCATCGCCGCGCTCGGTGGCGGCATCGGCCAGGGCCGCGCCACGGCGGCCGCGCTCGACGGCATCGCCCGCAACCCCGGCGCCGCCGGCCCGGTTCGCGGCTCGATGATCCTCGGCCTCGCGCTGATCGAGTCGCTGGTCATCTACGCCCTCATCATCTCGCTCCTGCTCGTCCTCAAGGTCGGCGCCTAACCCCTCCTCGCGCGAGCCGCAGGCAGGCGACCCTCGCGGGGTCGCCTTTTGCGTTTTCGGTAAGCGTGTGGGACCCTTGCCGCTCATGTCCGAGGCCGAGCCAAACGCGGGAGAGCTGGACCTTCAGGGCAAGTCGACGATCGAGATCCTCGCCCAGATCGATCTGTTCAACGGCGTGCCGCACACCCACCTGCGCCGCGTCGTCGACATCGGCCTCGAGGAGCAATACCGATCCTCGGCGACGATCTTCGCCGAGGGGGCGCCGGGCGACAAGTTCTACCTCATCGTCGAGGGCGCGGTCCGGATCAGCCGGATCGTCCCCGGGATGGGCGAGGAGGCGCTCGCGGTGCTGCGCGCCGGCGCCTACTTCGGCGAGATGTCGCTGATCGACGACGCGCCGCGCTCGGCGACCGCCGTGTGCCACGAGCGCTGCCGGCTGTTCGTCGTCAACCGGCGCGACCTCGAGGACCTCCTGTTCGTCGATCGCGATCTCGCGTACGAGCTCCTGTGGAACTGGGTTCGCACGCTGTCGCGCCGGTTGCGCGCGACCAACGACAAGATGACGTTCCTCGCCACGACCTCGAAGTTCTGATGCGCGCGACGCTCGTGCCCTGCTGCGCCATCGCGCTCGCCGTCGCATCGGCCCAGGCCTCGGCCCGCGCCGAGCCCCTGCCGTCGGGGAGCCTCGGCGTCATGTTCGGGGCCGGCGGCGGCACCGGCAGGTACGCCCGGAGCCTGGGCCTGGGCTACTACCAGTTCGGCAGCCAGGCGGCGTGGCAGCCGATGACCACCGAGCGCCGGCTCGGCTGGTCGGTCAAGTGGTCGTTCCTGTTCGGCACGATGTACGGCGCCGACTCCGCGCGCATCGACATCAACCTGCGCACGCTGCAGATGGACCTCATGGCCGGCCTGCGGGTCCGTCCGGGCATGAACCCGCGGCGCTACCTCGCGCTGCGCGGCGGCGTCGAGCTGTTCCGCGCCAACGAGGTCATCGAGCCCGACCACTCGCGCGCGTTCGTCGGCCCGGTCGCCGCCGCGGCGTTCGAGCAGTACGCGTTCGGCGCGTTCCTGTTCAACGTCGACGTGCGCTACGGCCTGATCGGCGCGGGCCCCGCCGAGATCGCCCTCCTGGCCGGCGTCTCGATCAGCGTGCCCTGAGATCTGCGATGCCGGCACTCCTGACCGAGCGGCTGCGCCTCATCCCGATCACCCTGCCGGTGGTCGAGGCCGTCCTCGATCACGACAAGGAGCGCGCCGAGGCGATCGCCGGGGTGCGGTTCCCGCCCGCGTGGCCCAACGACCAGCTGCTCGACGTCGGCTTCCCCTACTCGCGCGCCGCGATCCGCGCCGATCCCGAGATCCGCCTGTGGGGCGATTCGCTCGTCCTCCTGCGCGACGAGCCCCTCGTCGTCGGCAGCGTCGTGTTCCATGGCTTGCCGTCCGACGGCATCGCCGAGGTCGGCTACGGCATCGAGGAGCGCTCGCGCGCCAACGGCCTGGCCAAGGAAGCCACCCGCGCTTGCGTCGAGTGGGCGCTCGTCCAGCCCGGCATCACCGCCGTCCGGGCCACCACGTTCCCCTGGCACGCCGCCTCGCTCGGCGTGATCCGCCACCTGGGCATGCAGCAGATCGGCACCCGCGAGCACGACACCCTCGGTGAGCTCCTCGTGTTCGAGCGCCGGCCCTGACGGCAGCCGTCGGTCTGACGTATGCTCTAGCGATCCGCGATAGACCTGGAGGAGGCGTCGATGTGGGAGCTTGATAAGCGCACGAGCCGCACGAGTGGCGGCGCAACTGGGGCTGGTCCGTCGCGGCTAGAGCCTGGAAAGTCAACACTTACTGCGCAGCTCCGGGGCGAACCTCTAGCTGACAGGTAAGCTCGGGTGGTGGAGGTGATGGAGTGCTTGCGGGGCTAGGCACGATAGACTCTCGAGAGCTGCAGGCGCTCGCTGCAAGCGAGATCGCAAGCGAAGCGAAGCGATGGCACTGATCTGCATGATGTTATCGCTAGATTTTTTCTTGGTCACCTTCATCGAACCATCAGGCTTCAAGATCCGAGTAATCGTATACTTGCCGTGTGCCGCGCCAGGGTCCGATGAGTATGTCTGATCAAGGGTCTTCTCGACTGGCTTCGGCGCCGCAAGCTGCGCCGAAGCCTCCGGGCTCCGGCCATACCTCCATGCTTGTCAGCCATCATATCTCCTGCGGAAATCGTGAACGTGCCGTGATCGCTGGATCCCGGAAAGAAATGAGCGACGATCTTCGCGTCGCTATCGAGACCATTCGCCCTGGCATGGTCGGGCTTGATGTCGGCAGCAAGCATCGCGAATCGCTCACCAGCGCGGACCACGATCTCGCCGAGGTGACCCGGCGCGTGATGGCATGACGATCCAGATCGGGGTCGACCTCGGGGGCTCCAACCTGCGCGCGGCGGTGTTCGGCGATGGCGACGATGCGACGCCGCGCGAGATCCACCGGGAGCCAGTCGGCGACGATCGCGCGCCCGACGCGATCGTGGAACGCGTGGCGCAAACCGTCGAGCGGCTCACCGGCGGCGCGGCGGGCCCGGTCACCGTGGGCATCGGGCTGGCCGCGCTGCTGCGCGATCGGCGGGGCACGGTCGCGAACTCGCCGCACCTGCGCTGGCGCGACGTGCCGTTCGGCGAGCTGCTTCATCGTCGCCTCGGCAGCGGCCTCGGCGCGCGCTACCGGCTCGGCGTCTACAACGACGTCAACGCGATCACCTGGGGCGAGGCGGTGGCCGGCGCGGCCCGGGGCTGCCGTGACGTGCTCGGGGTCTACGTCGGCACCGGGATCGGCGGCGGGCTGATCGCCGGCGGCCAGCTGGTCGAGGGCGCGAGCAACTGCGCGGGCGAGATCGGCCACACCAAGGTCAGGTGGGACGATGACGCCGCGCCGTGCATGTGCGGCGGACGCGGCTGCGTCGAGGCGTACGCCGGCGGCAGCTACCTGCTCGCCCGGATCCGCCGGGAGCTCGCGGACGCGCGGCGGAACACCACGGTGCTCGAGCGCGCAGGCGGCTCGATCGACGCGGTCACGCCGAGCCACGTCGACGCCGCCGCGCTCGACGGCGACGAGTGGGCGCTCGGGCTGTGGACCGAGCTGGCGGCGCTGCTCGCCGTTGCGCTCGGCAACGCGCTCGCGATCTTGAACTCACAGCGGCTGATCCTGGGCGGCGGCCTGCTCGGCCGCACGCCGGGGCTGCGCGCGATGACCGAGATCGATCTGATGCTGGTGGCGCCGCCGGCGAGCCTCGAGCCGCTGACGATCGCGGTCGCCGAGCTCGGCGACGACGCGGGGCTCGTCGGGGCCGCCCGGCTCGCGCGCGACGGCGTCTCGATCATCGAATAGCGAGGTCTTGGCGGAGGGCGGCTTGCAATCCCCGATCGGGCTGGCTACGGTCGCGACGCTCGTATGCCTTCTACTTCCCGGAGGACACCATGAAGAGACTGCTCAGGTTGCTCGCGATCATCTGTGTCTCTGGCGGTGTCGCCGGGCTCGCCACGGTGGTACCCACGGTAGCTCAGGCCTCCCCTCCGGCGGAGACGCGCTTCGTGCTGGTCAGCCACGCCCCGGACTCGGACTCGTGGTGGAACACGATCAAGAACGCCATCAAGCAGGCAGGGGAGGACTTCGGCGTCACCGTCGACTATCGCAACCCGTCGAGCGGCGATCTGGCGGACATGGCCCGCATCCTCGAGCAGGCCTCGGCGCGGAACTACGATGGCGTCATCACCTCGATCGCCGACATCGATGTCCTGAAGAAGCCGATCGCCCAGATCGTCGCCAAGAAGATCCGGCTCGTCACGATCAACTCCGGCACCACCGCCCAGAGCGAGCAGCTCGGGGCCATCATGCACGTGGGGCAGCCCGAGTACGACGCCGGCAAGGCGGCGGGCGAGCGCGCCAAGGCCGCCGGCGCGAAGTCGTTCCTGTGCGTGAACCACTACGCCACCAACCCGGCGTCGTTCGAGCGCTGCAGGGGCTTCGCCGACGCCCTCGGGGTCGACTACAAGAAGTCCACGCTCGACAGCGGCGACGACCCGACCACCGTCGAGAGCAAGGTCAGCGCTTACCTGCGCAAGAACCCGAACACCGCGGCGGTCTTGACGCTCGGGCCGAGCTCGGCGCACCCGACCCTCAAGGCGCTCGCCAAGCTCGGCCTCAAGGGCAAGATCTTCATGGCCACCTTTGATCTGTCGCCGGAGATCTCGGCCGGCATCAAGGACGGGACGGTCGCGTTCGCGATCGACCAGCAGCCGTACCTCCAGGGCTACATTCCCGTGGCCGTCCTGGCGATCATGAAGCAGCAGAACACCCAGGATCTCGCCAAGGTCATGGCCGCCCTCAAAGCCAGCCCGAAGGCCAAGGCCCGGTTCGACGCGTACGACCTCGCCCCGGTCTATGGAGCCCGGCACATCAGCTCCGGCCCCGGCTTCGTGACCAAGGACAACATCGGCAAGGTCGAGAAGTTCGCCGGGCAATACCGCTGACCTGATACCCGATTGATGCCCAATCGCGCCGACGACCGCGTCCGGAAGGTCTCCCGGTTACACCGCATCATGGGCAGGCCCGAGGCGGCCGCCATCGCCGGCACCATCCTGGTGTTCGCGGTCTTCTGGGTGACCGCCGGCGACTCGGGCATGTTCGCGCTCGACGGGGTGATGAACTGGCTGGTCGTCTCGGGCTACCTCGGCATCCTCGCCGTCGGCGCGTGCCTGCTCATGATCGCCGGCGAGTTCGACCTCTCGATCGGCTCGATGATCGGGTTCACCGGCATGGTGGCCGCCATTCCGCCGCTCCACTTCGGGTGGCCGGTCTGGCTGTCGATGGTGATCGCCCTCGCCTGCGCGCTCGGCCTGGGCTTCGTGAACGGCCAGCTCGTCGTCCGCACCGGGCTGCCGTCGTTCATCGTGACGCTCGCCTTCCTGTTCATCCTGCGCGGGCTGACCCTGGCGTTCTCCATCATCGTCGCCGATCGCACGATCGTCAGCGGCATCGGCGACCTGGCGGAGCACGACCCGGTGGCCGGGTTCCTGTTCTCGGGCACGTTCGGCGACGGCTGGTTCGGCTGGATGGCGCGGCACGGCTTTATCCGCGCGCTCGACGACGGCACGCCGCTCGTACGCGGCATTCCCAAGGTGCTGATCTGGTGGGCCGTGCTCGCCGCCGCGTGCTCGTTTCAGCTCACCCGGACGCGGTTCGGCAACTGGATCTTCGCCGTGGGGGGCGACGCCGGCGCTGCCAAGAACGTCGGCGTCCCGGTCAAGCGCGTGAAGGTCTCGATCTTCATGTTCACCGCGCTGTGCGCCTGGCTGTTCGCCATGCTCCAGATCTGCGACGTCGGCTCCGCGGCGGCCGACCGTGGCCTCCAGAAAGAGTTCGAGGCGGTCATCGCCGCGGTCATCGGCGGGAGCCTGCTCACCGGCGGCTATGGCTCGGTCATCGGCGCCTGCTTCGGTGCCCTCATCTTCGGCGTCGTGCAGATCGGTATCACCTATACCAACCTCAACTCGGACTGGTTCCGCGTGTTCCTCGGCCTCATGCTCCTCGGCGCCGTGCTGTTCAACAACCTGGTGCGCCGTCGCCTCACGCAGGCGAGGTGATCATGGCCCCGGATCCATCGCCTCCGTACGTCCTCGAGCTCGACCACGTCAGCAAGTTTTTCGGCACGGTCATCGCGCTCAACGACGTCACCGTGCGCCTCGGGCGCGGCGAGGTCCACTGCCTGCTCGGCGACAACGGCGCCGGCAAGTCGACGCTCATCAAGATCCTGGCCGGCGTCCACCCGCCGAGCCTCGGCACCTACCGGATCGACGGCACCCCCGTCATCTTCGAGTCGCCCCGCGACGCGCTCGATCGAGGCATCGCCACCGTCTACCAGGATCTGGCGCTGGTCCCGCTCATGAGCGTCGCCCGGAACTTCTTCCTGGGCCGCGAGCCGACGCGCACCTACGGCGGCATCTTCCGGGTGTTCGACCGGCGCCTCGCGGCCAAGGTGGCAACCGAGCGGCTCGCCGACCTGGGGATCACCGTGCGCGACGCCGAGCAAGCGGTCGGGACCATGTCGGGCGGCGAACGCCAGTGCCTGGCCATCGCACGCGCCATCCACTTCGGCGCGCGCGTGCTGATCCTCGACGAGCCCACCGCCGCCCTCGGCGTGAAGCAGAGCGCCAACGTCCTCCGGATCATCGCCCGGGCGCGCGACCAGGGCATCTCCGTCATCTTCATCACGCACAACGTGCACCACGCCTATCCGGTCGGCGATACCTTCACCCTGCTCGACCGCGGCCGGTCGATGGGCAGCTTCCCGAAGAGCGAGATCTCCCGCGACGAGGTCTTGAACATGATGGCCGGCGGACAGGAGATGCAGGACCTCATGTCCGAGCTGGGAGTCCGCCTGTAACGGCAGCGAGCGGTCAACACCAACTCCTCGATGGCGGCCGACCAGATCGCCGAAGCGCTCGGGACATGGCGCACGATGTGCGCGGCAGCCCTGGTCCCGATCGGCGGGATCCTCCGTTGACAGTGCGTCGTCGGTGCCCAAAGCTCTTGGGGATGGCGATCCGGATCGTGCAGCTTGGATCGCCGCGCGAGCGCGGTGAGGGTCTGCGGATCGGCACGGTTCGCCGGCCGCCTCGCGGCGTCCCGAAGTCCGAGTTCGCGACGCGCGACTTCTACGACGTGTGGCTGCCGAACCTGTCGCCGAGTGCGCCGCTGGTGAAGCAGGCGCTGGCGGCACGCGACGCAAAGGCGTGGAACGCGTTCGTTCGCAAGTACCGCCGCGAGATGGCGGCACCGGATGCGAATCGGTTGCTCGATCTGCTCGCGGCGCTGTCGCACCACGCGAACCTGTCCGTGGGCTGCTACTGCGACGACGAAGCGCGATGCCACCGCTCGGTCCTGCGGGCGTTGCTCGCCGAGCGCGGCGCGGATGTTCGGGGATAGCGCGATCAGCGCCAGTCCCGCATGTGGCGTATCGAGGTACGCCCTGTTTGCCAGGGTCGATCTCGGATCGTATCGCTAGTCGCTCAGCAGCCTGGCCTCACGCGGCGCTGGCATCCCTGCGGATGCCATCGGCAGCGTCGGCATCGGGAGCCGTGGACAGGTGCCGGCGCCCTCCGCGCGGAACCTCGATGACGCGGGGCCGGGTCGCTTCGCGCTGGCCGGCCTGGGCGGCCATGAAGGCCTGCGCGCGCGGGGTCCTCGCCAGGAACCAGTCGAGGCACACCGCGATCGACGCCGGCGTCACATCGGGGTAGATGAGCCCCGACCGCCGCAGGCCATCCAGCGCCCCGGTATCGAACTGCCAATCATGGGTCGTGATCTCGATATTGGACTCGGCGAACTCCACGAGGAGTTGCTGCTGGTCATCGAGCGCGTCCCGGTCGAGGTCTTCGAGCCGATCGTAGTAATAGACCGACCCTGGTCGGCCGCACGCCTCCATCCAGACGTGCCAGAAGTCGCGCGTGGTCGGCAGCGTCGCCTGGCGCGACACCAGGTGAACGATGGCGCCGGCCGGCAAGCCCCGGAACGCGGCGTAGAAGCCTGCCTGTACGGCCTCCTGGTGCACGAAGTTGATCGGCACCTTGGGCGCGACGATGTGCAACTCGCTCCGGTGGTGATCGCACAGGAAGCGGCAGGCTCCCGACCAGATCTGGTAGCCGCCGTAGACCTTCCCGGAATAGTACCCATCGTGACACCGCCCCACCACCGCCGACGGCCGGTGGATCTGATAGGGCACGCCGCTGCCGGCGACGATCCGCTCGGTCCGCCGCTTGGACTTGGTGTACTCGTTCGGATCCGAAGCCGGATCGTCGTGCAGCGCCTCGCGGATCGGGCCGTCGATATACCCCGAGGAAAACGCGGTCGAGACGTAGACGAACTTCTCGACCGCGCGCGTGCGCGCGAACTCGAGCAAGAGGCTCGTGAGCTCCTCGTTGCCCTCGCGAAGCTTGGCCTCGTTGAAGTAGCTGAGGCACCCGGCCGAGTGCACGATGTCGCGCACGTCGTACTCGCCCAGCGTGCGCAGCAGGTGCGGCACGAGCTCGGTCGCGAACTGGGCCGTCGGCGGCAACGGCACGAACACGAGCCGGGCCTGCATGCGGGCGCGGGCGTCCGCATCGGGGGTCGTGAACTCGCTGTCGACGAGCGCGCGGAGCCGCGCGTGATCGTGCTTGCCACGTATGGGGGCGACGATCGTCATGTGCGGCTCGCGCTCGAGGAGCGCGACCGCGAGCAACCGGCCGACATACCCACTGACCCCCATGAGCAGGATGGCTGGTGTTCGATTCATCATGGTCAGATCCCCATCAGCGCACCCGCGAGGTGCGCCATGACGTTGCGCCGCTCCATGCCGAACTTGACGCAGACCGGCACGAGGCCGGCGACGAAGTCCCCGATGATATCGGGGAACCGCAAGCCGAAGCGTTCCCCGAAGATCTCGTCGACCCCTTCGCCGACCGCGTCGAGCTTGTGCAGGACGTCGTCGGAGGCCTCGGCGAACAACGAGAACGGCTTCTGCGCGCTGCCGGCGCAGGCCGCCGCGAACAGCGGGATCGTCCGCGCCATGACGTCCGCGCTCACCTGACCCAGACCCCGGGCGATCGACCGCGAACGTTCGGAGAAGTCGGCGAGCCGCGTGAGCGTATCATAGACGATCTGGCGAACGCGCTCCAGCACCAGCCCCTGGACCACGAGGACCGCGACGTCGCCCCGGGCCTCTCCCGCGCTCGCGAGCAACTGCGTCATCGGGGGGCCGAGGATGCTCCCCTCGAGCAGGCGGTCCTCGCCGGCGATGCTGAGCAGCGCGGGGCCGACCCCGTCCTTCGGGGCAGCAAGCTCCGGAGTGTATGTGTGATACTGCGCGGACGCCTGGACCTCGAACATCCGCATGATGGTCCACAGCAGCACTTCATCGGCATCCCATGTGCCGCCAGCCCATACATCCACCTTGAGCGCGGCGACCACCTGGGAGGTGGTCATTTGGTCTTCTCACCCCGGCGATATTTCCGGATGATGGGAACGAACAGCCGCACCACGCTGCGCGTCGCGCATGCCTCGTCGATGCCGACGCGCTCCAGGAGCTTGGTGTACTCGTCGGTCATACCGCCGGCACAGTCGGCGCCCGACAGGCCCACGCACGCGAGATAGTCGGTGATGTTCATGAGGGTGCCGCCGACACAGTCGACGCCCTGGGTGTTGACCCGCTCCACGAGCGCCAGGAACTCGGCGTCGCGGTCGAAGAAGCGCAGCCGCAGGTACCGCGTCATCCAATCGACGTGGTAGCGCTCCTCGGCCAGCGCCTTGGCAAACACCTCGGTCAAGCCGACGTACTTGCGCGCGGCCTCCACGAACGGCTCGTACGTCGCGATCGCCAGGCACTCGACGATGAACCCCTGCAGGACCGCGAGCGCGTCGAAGTCGCCCGCACGATGGTGCGCATCGACCTGCGCGATCAGGTAGCCGAGCTCCTTGTTCGCGAACTCCCGATCGGGCCGGAACCCGTTGGCCGCGCTGGCCTTGGCGAACCATGTGCCGTGCTGTCCTTCCATGTGCGCGAACTTGCGCAACAGGGAAGAATACTCGGGCTTCAGATCGGCCATGAGCGCGTAGGTCCGCGCCGCGACCTTCTCGCCAAACACCGCCAACCCCATGATCCGATCCATCGCGAGCTGCTCGCCGGCCCTTTCCGCAGGGAGGCGGGTACAGATCGACAAGGAAGGCGACGAACCCTCGGCCCGGCTCGTGAACGGCAACATCCCCAAAGAGGGAGCAGTCGAGCGCGGCGCTTGCCCGATGTGAGAGTTGTGGGTGACGCGGGGCTGTAGTGCGATTTTAGCCATCGCAACCCCACTCGGCGTTTCGACGCTGTCTGTCGTCTGCCGAGGCCGGGGATTCCTCGAGATGGTCAGCTCCGGTTGGGTTGTGTTGTCATTCATCGTACACATAAGCTAACACAGAAAAATATTTTGGTGATATGAGATACTTTTTTAGCAGGTGCTGTTAGGTTCTGTCATTTCGCACCGAGCTCCACTGTCAGTCTAATTATTAGTATAATTATATACTTATAGAAATATATATCGATGTATCCTAATGTAGTCCATTGTGGTGAGCCGCTCGCGCCTCGCCCTTCGTTGGCCGTTGAATGTTGTTCAGCAGCGATCATTTTGCTTCCTGCCGCTCGGGTGCTTCACCGCTTCCGGCGGACATTCCGGCGTCCAGACGGATGCAGCGAGCACGCGCCGCCAGCCTCCCGACGACCGAACGCGGCGCGGTTCGTCCTCATCGAGCTTGAACGCCAGCAGTCGCGAGCAGCGCCTGCGAGCAGCCGCGCTGCTCGAGAGCTCGGTGTGTCCGTTCGTGCGGAGCACGCACGTGCGTGTGTGCTCCGGTGCTCGTCTGGAACAGCCGCCATCGCGATCCGCGCGACACGACATCGTGCGCCTCACCGGCGAGGCACGTGGCCAATCGACCCGCCGGATCGGCGCACGGCCACGCTTTCACCGCCTCAGATCAGCAGATCGATCTCCCTTCGCGCGCACCTGTCGCCGAGACGAGGCCGGATCGCGCCGTTGGCGAGCCTCGCCGTGCTAGCCTGCACGAATTGCGACCGATGCGCGGCGATAACCTCATCAGGAGCCAGCACCGACAGTGGCTTGCCGGCACCTGTTCGCTGTACCTGAGGGGAACGTAACCGTGCCACGTTCACCGCTGCTTCGCCTCCTGGTCACCATGGTGTGCCTGGACATCATCTTCACGGCGATGCTCGGCTACACGTTCTTCGTGACCATGAAGCTCGGCGACGACAGCGTGCGGACCGTGGTCACCACGCTCGCCGGTCTGTGGGCCGCAAAGGTGATCTCGTGGGTGCTGATCGTCTCGATCAAGCTGCAACCGGTGGCGAGCTGGTGCGCCAACCCCGAAACGTCGACCGATCCGCGCTCCATCTATCGGGGCGCGGTCGCGGTCTATCGCGCGCCGTTCACGGTCAGTGTCACGTGGGGGGTGTTGTTCGGCGTGACCCTCATGCTCAACACGATCGTGCTCTACGTCGCTTGCGGGGACTCGGTGCCGCTCAGTCCGCGCAGCCTCGAGGCGCAGGCGTTCTCCAACCTTGGCATCCTCCTCGGCGCGATCGAGCTGGCGTTCCCGGTCACCGAGTGGTTACTGGCACCGACGACCGAGCGCATCTCGCTGGCCGCGATGGACCACGGCGTCACGCTCGTCGCGCGTGGCTTGTCATTTCGTTCGCGGCTGGTCACCTTCGCGCTGGCGCTGGCGCTGGCGCCGAGCCTGTTCCTGGCCGGCATCTCCTACATGAACGACGCGCACGGCGAGCAGCTCAACTTGACGAAGCGGGCCGAGCTCGCCGCCGCCGAGCTCGCGCTAGGTCACGACGACATGGCGCGGGCGCCGGACGGCTGGGCGTTCACGTTCGACGCCGGCGCCCATATCACCGGCCGCGAGGCCGCGCAGGCCTTCGCCGAAAACCCCAGGCTCGCGCACATGTTCGAGGGCATGGCGGCGGTGAGCCCAAATGGGACGGTGGCGCACCCGCGCGAAGGCGTGGTGGCGTTCCGCACCGAGGGCGACCGCAGGGTCGGCGTGGTGATCCCGCACATCGCGTCGGTCTCGTTCGGCACCCTCCTGCTGACCATGCTGGCCCTCCTCGTCATCGCGGTGTGGGGGCCGCTGAGCGCGGTGTTCATCGGCAACTCGACCGCCGTGCCGGTGGTGCGGATCTCGGACGCGCTCGCGCGGGTCGGCCAGGGTGCGGTCGCCGATGCCCCGAAGGTGCCGGTGTTCCATCAAGACGAGGTCGGCGAGCTCGCCAAGAACTACAACCTCATGCTCGTTCAGCTGCGCGAGTTCTCCAAGAACGTGAACGAGGTCTCGAAGGGCGCGCTCGACATCGAGTTCCACGTGAGCGGCGACCTCGGCGACGCATTCCGTGAGCAGGTCACCAGCCTGCGCGACATCGTCGGGCACATCGCGCAGAACGCCTTGCAGCTGGCCGGCGCCGCGACCGAGATGTACGCCGCCGCGCAGGAGCAGGAGGCGACCGCGCAGCAGCAGTCGATCGGCGTCCAGGAGGTCACCCAGACCATGGAGTCGCTGCTGGCCGCGGCCACCCATGTCACCGAGTCCACGATGGGCGTCTTGAACCGCGCCGAGCGCACGCGCGAGACCACGTCGCGCACGGTGGAGCGGATCAGCGAGATGTCGGAGCACGCCAACCGGATCGGGACCATCCTCGAGGTCATCCGCGACATCGCCGACCGCAGCGACCTGCTCGCGCTCAACGCCGCGCTCGAGGGGGCCCGCGCGGGCGAAGCCGGCCGAGGGTTCGCGCTGGTCGCCGGCGAGATGCGCAAGCTGGCCGAGCAGGTCACCGGCTCGGTGGCCGACGTCAAGAAGCTGGTCGGCGACGTGCGCGCGTCGGTGTCGGCGACCGTGCTCGCGACCGAGGAGTCGACCAAGCTCGCCGAGGGCACCGCCGATTCGGCGCGCCAGATCAACATGGTCACCCAGCAGCAGCGGTCGGGCACCGAGCAGGCGAGCCAGAGCATGCGCAACGTCGCGGCGATGATCGCGCAATCCCTGGCGGCCACCCAGCAGATCCGCTCGCTCGCCGAAGATCTCAAGCTCCAGGCCGACAACCTGACCAAGATCGTTGCGCGGTTCCGCCTGCCGAAATCGCGCAGCGATGGCCGGGCCTGATCGGCGCCCGAGCCGCCGCAGCTAGCGCGGGCTCGCGCCGGTCAACCGCCCGTGTTTCTGCGTAGTTTCCCTGGATGAGAAAATTACCGGGGCCTCTTGTGGGGGCCGCGGCGTCAATCGCCTGTCACGTTCGCCGGGGTGCCGACTCTAATTCGGCAATGGGGCCAGGCACGAAGCCATGGCCGAAGGGGGAATGAGAGAATGCGTTACTACAGCGATCGGCACTATCAAACAACACAACGGTCCATCAAGCGCTCGCGTTGCGGCATGATCACCACGGTCCTCACCGCGCTCGCCATGATGCTGGCGGCCTGCGGCGAGCTCACGGACTCAGCAGATCTCGCGCAGCAGCAGCAACCAGCGCTCGCCGAGGCGCTCAACACCACGCCCACCGGCTGGTGGTGGTACTACGGCGTCACGCCCGCCCAGCTATCGTCGCTGGTCAGCAGCACCGGCGGGCGGATCGTCAGCCTCCAGGTCGAGCAGGCGTCGCCGCTCCTGTTCACCGTGGCGATGGTCAGCAACACCGGCAGCTACGCCAAGGGCTGGTGGTACTACTACGGCGTCACCGCGAGCCAGCTGTCCGCCAACCTCACCAGCAACAACGCGCGCCTGGTCAGCCTGGACGCATACGACGTGAACGGGACCACGCTGTTCGCCGCGGTGATGATCAGCAACACCGGCGCGGATGCCAAGGGGTGGTGGTGGTACTACGGCGTCACCACCTCGCAGATCGCGACGCTGCTCTCGCAGAACAACGCGCGCCTGGTCGACTTCCGCTCGTACGTCACCGGCGGCGTGACGCGCTACGCGGTGGTGATGATCCCGAACACCGGCGCCGACGCGATGGCGTGGTGGTGGTACTTCGGCGTCACCGGGAGCCAGGTCGGCAGCCTCCTCCAGCAGAACAGCGCCTTCCTGATCAGCATCCAGCCGGCCGATTCGACCGGCTCGACGTTCAACGTCGTCATGCAGCAGAACCCGGGCGTCTACTGGTGGTGGTACTACGGCCTCTCGGCCACGGATCTCGGGGATCGGCTGTCGCAGAACGGCGCCCGCCTGCTCGACGTCAAGTCGTACTTCGTGGGCGGCGTCCGCAAGTTCGCGGCGGTGATGGTGAACAACTCCAACGCCGCGACCACGCGCGTCGGCGAGATCCTCCGCAACGGCACCGACGGCGAGACCGGCCTGTACCTGAAGCAGGTCGGCGGCGCCGTCCAGGCCAACCTGCAGGAGACCCGGATCTTCGAGCCGGCCAGCTCGATCAAGATCCTCATCGGGCTCCACGCGATGAAGCAGGTCGCCGCGAACACCGCGAGCCTGGGCCAGAACGTCGTCGTCTACGCGCCGCCCGCCTCGGGCAGCTGCCCGACCAGCACGATCACCGGCACCGAGCCGATGAGCAACACCATCCTGCAGATGCTGGAGGTCTCCGACAACCAGCGCACCAGGGCGATGATCGATACCTTCGGCTTTGGCGCGATCAACCAGACCGCGGCGAACATCGGCCTGTCCGGGACCCACCTCAACCACTACCCCGGCTGCGGCGGCCCACCCGCCAACCAGTTCACGCTGTCCGACGCCGGGGTGATCTACGAGGGCATCGCCAACGGCACCCTGCTCCCCGCGGCCAACCGGCCTGATCTCTACTCCCGGATGCCGGCCCAGGCCGGTGACTTCACCGGGATCCAGAGCGCGGTCAACACCATCGTCGATGCCGAGGCGCCCGCGTATGGCCTCACCTCGACGGAGGTCAGCCAGTTCAAGACCCGGCTCCTGACCCACTACAAGGCCGGCGGCTACACGCTCTGCCCGTCGAGCCCGTGCCTCGAGTACCGCTCCGTCGCGGGCTCGGTGGAGATCCCGCAGTGCACGCGCGGCCTCGTCGGCAACCGCAGCTACGTGTGGGGCATCTTCATCGACGGCGCGACGAGCGCGGCCGCGGCCAACAGCACCTTCACGAGCGCGATGGCCGAGCCGCTGCGCGAGCCCATCCGCGCGGCGCTGTCGACCTGGGCGCCCTGCTTCTAGCCAGCGGTGGCTCGAGGCAGCCGGCCCAGGGCGAAACGGTCACTGGCAGACGAGATCCACGGGAGCCGTCGCCTCGTAGTCCCAGTGGCTGTAGTCGTGGCACTTGGCCGTGCCCCAGGCGAGGCTGACCAGGCTGAACGGGTTCGACAGCACGTTGGTGACCGGGTCGTCGTCGTTGTTGATCACCTCGGCGACCATCTTGTGGGACCCGTTGGTCTCCGTCTTGATGAAGGCGCCGTTGCCGCGGCTGTAGTTCGGCGTGCCGTAGAGCCACACGTTGTTGAGCCCGAAATCGAGCGCGACCCGCCGGGCCACCGAGGACCCGGCGCTGTGACCGCCGAGCAGCGTGTTGGCGGCGAACGGGAACGCGGCCCGGATCCGGCTCGAGTCATGGTTCGGCGAGCTGTCGAACTCGAGGTACGGGGTCGACAGCGCGCCGCCGTAGGTCTGCATCGAGCCGAACACCTCCGTGCCGAACGGAATGCCCTGGGGCGCGCCGCCCATGCCGAACAGCCCGTTCTCGGTGCCGATCACCCAGACGCTGTTGGCCCGCGCCGGCCATTGGCCTCCCTGGCCGAGCAGCGGGATGTTCCAGCCTCGCCCGTGCGGGTTCTGCCCGACCACGCGTGTCTGCAAGGGCGCCACCTTGTCACCCGAGCCGAGGTCGACGAACGCGTCGAGCTCCTGGTGGTACTGGGTGAATGACTCGATCCCCAGGAGGTAGTTGCCGCTCTTGAAGTACCAGCCCCCGTCGGCCTGGGTGTGGATGTAGACGGAGTCGTTGCTCTGCACGGTGGCCAGGAGGTCGGCGTCGCTCGCGATCTGGATCACCTTGGCCTGGAGGCTGCCGCTCGGGAGGGTGGCCGCGGTCAGCTGCGCGGTGAGCAGCGTCCCGTCGGGCTCCTCACCGGACCCGTCGGCCCCGGCGCAGGCGGCGTACATCGTCGCGAGAAGGCTCATGGAAAAGACTTGGAGTACCTGGTGTTTCCTCATGTCGCGTATCCCCTGGTCGAGCGATTGCGGAGCTGCGAACGTCAGATGGCGATCGCGCTGTCCGCCTGTCCTCAAGGCAAACCCCTTGCCAAGAGCCAAGTACCGAGATCCTTGGCGCTTGGCCGGTGTACCTGGTGTGACAGGGCTCCGCGTGCCCACGACCCTTAGCGGCAACTCGAGCTGCCAGGGGGGACTCAGCGGCGCTTGCGGCGCAGCCCCAGCGCGACCAGGCCGATCCCGACAACCATCGTGGGCGGGCCGCCTGCCCCACCGGCATCGCAGCAGCCGCCGCTGGTCGGCCAGCACGCCCCCAGATCGCCGGTCGCGCGCAGGCACTCGAAGCCACCCGGGCACGACGTGCTGTCGCTGACGGTGCACGTGAGCGAGCACCGGCTGCCGTCCTGGCTGCTGATCGCGCACTCCGAGGAGTCGCAGTCCGCGGCCGTGCTGCAGACCGTACCGATCCCGTTGGGCCCGAACGGCTCGGCGATGCAGCGGTGCGAGAAGCACGTGCGGTACATCGGGCAGTCCGAGTCGGTGAGGCACCCGATGAGCTCGGGGACGTGCTGCACCATGAACGGCTGCTCGATATCGACGCGCGTGTTGGCGCCGTACGAGGCACACTGCTGATCACCGAACGAGGTCACGGCGACGAGCACGGACTTGCCGTAGATCGACGCGAACGACGGCCCGCCGGAGTCGCCCTGGCAGGTGCCCTTGTCGTCGGTCTGGGAGAAGCACAGGAGGTTGGTATCGCTGCCGATACCGAGGCTTCCGCACCCGACCGACGTGCGGTTCTTGAGCTCGAACTCGACCCCGACGGTGCCCTGCGCACCCTGCGCCGTGCTTCCGTAGCCGACGATCGTCACGTTCGTGCCGACCGGCGCCATGCTCGCGGACAGGTTGATCGGCGACGGCATGACGTCGGTGACCGGGGTCGCGAGCTGGATCATGCCGATGTCGTGCGACCCCAGGTGCGCCTGGTCGAACATCGGATCCTTGAACGTCGCGCTCGCGCGCACCATCGTGCCGGCGTCATGAATGACATCGACCGTGTGGAAGTGAACCTCGACGCTCGCGGTGACCTCGTCCTGCGAGCTCAGCTTGAGCACGGCAGGATCCACGCAGTGCGCCGCGGTCAGGACCCACTCCGGCGTGATCAACGTCCCGGTGCACAGGTTGCTGCCGCCGATGACCAACCCGACCACGGAGGGATACTGCGCGGTCGTCGTCTGGGTGCCGCCGATGATCGACACGGGCGGCGAGTCCGGCGCGGCCGAGGCAGGTGAGCCGAGCACGCCGAGCGCCCCGGAGATCGCCGCAAGCATGGCCAGCCGGCCCATCATGCCCATCACGCCCATCCGGCTCATCCGGCCAGTCGGGCCCATCGCTACCTCCCCTTGGTAACCGGACGCCCTCCGGGGAGCTCGCGCTGCCAGGTCCCCGACTTGCCGCCGCGCTTCTCGTCGAGCCGGATCTCGGAGATCACCATCCCGCGATCGATCGCCTTGCACATATCGTAGATCGTCAGCGCCGCCGCCGCGACCGCCGCGAGCGCCTCCATCTCGACCCCGCTGCGGTCGAACGCCCGCACGGTCGCCATGATGTAGACCGCGTTGTTCGCGACCCGCAGGTCGACGTCGACGCCGGTGAGCCGCAAGGGGTGACATAGCGGGATAATATCCGATGTTCGCTTCGCTGCCTGGATCGCTGCGATCCGCGCCACACCCAGCACATCGCCCTTGCCGATCGTGCCGGCGCGAACCGCGTTCGCGGTCTCGATCTCCATCAGGATGATCCCGCTGGCGACCGCCACCCGCTCGCTCTCCGGCTTGGCGCCGACGTCGACCATGTGCGCGGCCCCGGCGTCGTCGAAGTGCGTCAGGCCGAACGTCGACTGGGTCGGCGGGACCGGAGTCTTGCGCCGCGTCACTCGACCGTCACCGACTTCGCGAGGTTACGCGGCTGATCGATGTCCGTCCCCTTGAAGTCGGCGACGTAATACGACAGCAGCTGGAGCGGCAGCACGGTGAGGATCGGCTGGAGCTCGACGGCACAATCTGGAACCAAGATCACATCGTCGGCGTGCCCGCCGATCTCGGCGTCCCCCTTGGTCGCGACCGCGAGCACCTTGCCCTGCCGCGCGCGCACCTCGGCGAGGTTCGACACCACCTTCTCGTAGTGCGGGCCCCGCGGCGCCAGCACGACCACCGGCAGGTGCTCGTCGATCAGCGCGATCGGCCCGTGCTTCATCTCCCCGGCGGCGTAGCCCTCGGCGTGGATGTACGAGATCTCCTTGAGCTTGAGCGCACCCTCGAGCGCGATCGGGTACTGCGCGCCGCGCCCGAGGAACAGAAAGCCGATCGCGTGCCCGTAGCGGCGGGCCAGCACCTGAAGCTGCGCGCCGCTCTCGACGACGTCGCGCATCTTGTTCGGCAGCTGCGTGAGCTCGGCCAGAAGCTCGCGCGCCCGCTCGCGCGACAGCGTGCCGGTGCGGCGGCCGAGGTAGATCGCGAACAAGGTCATCGCGATCAGCTGGGTCGTGAACGCCTTGGTCGACGCCACCCCGATCTCGGGCCCCGCGTGGGTATAGAACGCGTGATCGGCGAGCCGCGGGATCGACGACTCGACGACGTTCGAGATCGCGAGGATCTGCGCGCCCTTCTTCTTCGCCTCGCGGATCGCCTCCATCGTGTCGAGCGTCTCGCCCGACTGGCTGACCGCGACCACCAGATCGCCGGGGCCGAGGATCGGATCGCGGTAGCGGAACTCCGACGCGAGATCGACCTCGACCGGGATGCGCGCCAGCCCCTCGACCAGGAACTCGCCGACCATCGACGCGTGGTACGAGGTGCCGCACGCGATGAAGATGATCCGCTTGATCTTCTTGGTGTCGAGCTCGATGCCGTCGAACAAGACGTCGTCGTGCTCGAGGTCGATCCGGCCCACCAGCGTGTCCGCGACCGCGCGCGGCTGCTCGTGGATCTCCTTCAGCATGTAGTGCTTGAACCCGCCCTTCTCGGCCTGCACCGCCGACCACGTGATCGTCTTGGGCTCGCGCACGTGCGGCTTGCCCTCGAAGTCGGTGATCTGCACGCCCTGCCGCGTGACCGTGACCATCTCGCCTTCGTCGACGAAGATCACCCGGCGGGTCTCCGACAGGATCGCCGTGACGTCGGAGGCGACGTAGTTCTCGCCGTCGCCCAGGCCGACGACCATGGGCGAGCTGTTCTTCGCGGCGACCAGCGTGCCCGGCTCCTTGTCGCTCATCACGACGAACGCGTAGCTGCCGCGGACCTTGGCCAGCGAGCGCCGCACCGCGGTCGTCAGATCGGGCGCGCCCGACAGCATCGCCCGCTCGACCAGGTGCGCGAAGATCTCGGTGTCGGTCTCCGACGAGAACTTCGCCCCGGCCGCCGCGAGCTCGGCGCGCAGCGCGAGGTGGTTCTCGATGATGCCGTTGTGGATGACGGTGATCGAACCGGCCCGGTGAGGGTGGCTGTTCTCGTCGGACGGCCGGCCGTGCGTCGCCCACCGCGTGTGCCCCATGCCGATCGTGCCGGGCGCCGGCTCCTTGACCAGCTTTTCCTCGAGCGCCCCCAGCTTGCCGCGGCAGCGCACGACGCGTGCCCGGCCATCGCCGTTCGGGCTGGATGGATCGATCACCGAGACACCCGCGGAGTCGTAGCCGCGATACTCGAGCCGGCGCAACCCGCCGATCAGGATCGGCGTCGCCTGACGGCCGCCGACGTAACCAATGATGCCGCACATGGTTGGGGACTCCTACTTATGCGGGGTTGGGGCCTTGGCGGAGCCGGCGGTGGTACCCTCATCGGGCTCATCCGAGTCGATCCCGGTGATCTCGTCGATATCGGGCTTCTGAAACGACTGCAATTTCGGCGCGTCGACCATCAGCTTGCCGCCGGGGTGGGTACACCCGCCGGCCGCCCCGATCGCGGCCAGCAGCGCGGCTGCGCTCGTGAACGTACCTCTCGAAGCTCGGATCCGCATCAGCTCACGCTAACACGGCCGCGCCTCGACCAGCACCTGGCCATGGCCTTGCGCACCCGTGCACACCTCCGAGCCCGTGCGTGGTTGCCTCACTGTGACGGTATGCGCGACGTGTTACTCCTCGCAGCCATGTCGTCCTCGCAACCCGCCGGCGCCGAAGCCCCCGCCGACCTCCCGCTGACCCAGCAGGTCCAGCTCCTCGGCGGCCGCCTCGAAGCCACCCTGCCCGCCGCGATGAAGCTCGCAGCCCGCGGCCACCACATCATGGCCGCCGAGGCCTCCGGCGAACACGAGACCCGCGCCATCCTCGACCTCGGCCCCGCTCGCTTCGTCATGATGACCTACGAGCTGTTCGCCGTCATCGGCCGCGACTTCCCCGCCGCCATCCTCGCCGACAAGCAAGCCCAAGGCGAACCCACCGACACGTTCCGGCTCGAGCCGCTCGCCGTCGCCGCTCCGCTCACCGCCATCGCCGAGATCCCCACGGCCACCTCGAGCGACGCCGACGCCAACCTCATCTACAGTGCGTGGATCGGCCACGACGACGGGACCGTCCAGCTCCTCGCCTTCTACGTCAACCCCGCCGGCGCCCGCGACGCCGCCCGCTGGGCCCAGCTCGCCAGGAACATCGCCCTCACCCTCCAGCCTGGCCCGCGCGCCCTCAACCTCCTGGCCGGCGAGCACACCTTCGGCCTCGCCCCCGCGACCGTGACCGTCACCACTCCGGACGGCTGGACCGCCAGCATCCAGCCCGGCCCCGACTTCGCCATCTACCACCTCCACAAGCTCGCCGTCCTCGGCACCCCTGCCGTGTCCTGCGGCATCTACCTCGGCCGCCACGGCTCCTACCAGTTCAAGCAGCACGGCCTCGACCCGGCCAGCGTCAAGTCCAGCCCCGGCAAGCTGTTCGGCGCCGAGACCACCTGGCTCACCTGGACCGCCGACGGCTCCCGCTACGCGACCGAGGTCATGCTCATGCACCCCAGCGGGGCCGCCATGGTCCACGCCTTCTGCTCCGCCGACACGGAGGCCGAGCTCACCGATTTGCGCAACATCATCGAGACGATCCAGTAGCCGGCGCTTGACACACCGGCGGCCTCCCGTTAGAAAGTCACCCTGCCACGCGGGAGTAACTCAGTGGTAGAGTGCAACCTTGCCAAGGTTGACGTCGAGGGTTCGAATCCCTTCTCCCGCTCGATAGTTAGCTGATCCGGCGATCCGCTCCACACCACTTCCCACACCACCAGGGGATCCGGCGAGGCAGCGCGCGATCGAAAGCTGACAGCGCGCTTTCTTGCACCTGGAGCGGGCCGTTCGGACCTCAAAGACCTCACCGAAGAACGTCCCGTCGCTTGAGGAAGCCGAGCGCGTCGTGAGCTTCATCCTCAACGACGAGGCAAAGCTGATCGCAGGCAAGGTCGCGCAGGGGACGCCGATGGTCGAGAGCCTGCGGGAGTACCTGGCGCTTACCATCGCCGTCCTAGGAGCTACGGAGCAGCTCTACAGGACCGTCGGGCGGCCTTACGCCGAGCAGTGGGAGTCGTTGGAACGATCCGCCGAGACCTTCATGGATCACTTCGTCGTGAAGTGGCTCGCCGAGGGCGACCAAGAGCTCAGGCGCGCCGTCACAAGGCATCGGCGACGGAAGTTGGCCGCGCGTGCTGGCGCGCTGCGCCTGGTCGAGTCCGATCGCACCAAGCGCGCGCGGTGGGCGGCGATCACGTTGCCGCCAGACGCTCCGATTCCGGTCGCCGAACAAGTGGGCGAAGGCTTGGGCGAGCTGACCCTCGAAATAGAGGAGCGCGTCTACCAACATCTCGGGGCCGTGACCTCGGACGATCCGCTGGTGCTCGCGGGTCAAATTGTCGGACTGTTGTGCGCGTCCGAGTGCCTTCTCGCGTTGTTGCCGTCGAACAAGATCGCCGCGTTCTGCGTCCAACTCGCTTGCCCTTACGAAGGCCATGGGTGCGAATCTGCAGTCCCTCCTCAAAGCGTTGGAGGGCATCGAGGGTGATTGGCGCCTCATCGCTCAGATCATCCGCGGTTCGGTTAGCGGAGTGAGCTGATCGATGACGCTCATCGGCTATCTCACAGATCTCGGCTTCTTCTCGGAAGAGGCGGAGCTTGGCAAACGCAAGAAGAAGGCCCAGGGCAGATATCCGAGCTCGTCGAGGATCAAGACGTCGGGGTCGGTGTAGCGGCGCACGCGGCGCTCGAAGGCGGGGAGCGATTCCTGGTTGAGGAGGTCGGCCAGGGCGGTGGCGAGCGACGCCGCGACCCACCAGGCCGCGCTCGTGCTCTATGCGCCAAACGTCCGTGTTCGAGATGGAGAGTTCGCGCGAGCGCCGCCACTACATCCGTTCTTACGGGTTCTTCCCGCCATTCCGGCGCTGTAGTGCTCATCCGCTGCAAGAGGCAGCGACGCAGGTCTGACCAGGCTTGGTGCAGTCACGCGGGGCGCAGTAGCACGAACCCGCCGGGCCAAAGAAGTCAGGCTGACAATGGCCGTTGCTGCAGATATTTCCGAACTCGCAATCGCAGTTACTGTCACATGTCGACGTGCAGGACCCACCGCCCGTAGTGGAGAGGAGGTTACATGTCTGACCCTGCTTGCAGTCGCGCGTTGCGCAGTAGCACTGAAAGAACGGACCGAAGTCTAGCGTACACACGCGGTTGGCGCAGTACTCGTCTACAGGGCAGTCGCAATTGTCCTGGCACGATAGCACTGACTGCGACGTCATCGACGATGACGTCGGTACCGACGATGGGTCCACGCAGGCGGATAGCACGAGCAGTAGCAAGAGTCCAGGTCGCAGGTGGTTCGTTCGCGGCAACTTCGATCGCATGACGTCCTCCTTGGAGTTGGGTCGATGAAGATACCTCTGGATCGCGTAACCGATCACCGGAGGCTGCGTCTTATTCGCGGGAGGTTGGTCGGCGAACCCGACCGGGTTCTGTAATCTTCCCGCGCCGATCGCTGGGAATGAGCAGGTCCGCGGGGACCCGCCAGGCGATCCACGCCCCCCCGGTCGGGAGCTTCCCTCGATCAGGAGCTTCCCCCTGAACACGGCTCAACGCGCCGATTTATCCGCTCCTCCAACCAAACCTCGACTATGTAGTGGCCTGGTAGGCAAGCACAGATCTGTTTCGAGCCGAAGCCCCCGGTTGGGGTCGGTGGTGTCGACCCGGGTGTGGTGTGTCCAGAAGGTGTCGGGTTGTCGCAATCGACTATTCGCGCTCAGGGCGCAGGAATGGGTCCGTGGGCGGCGGCGCATTCGTACGGCCCAGATCGTCGTCGGAATCCGACGACCTCTGAACGAGGTTATCGCGCTCACCGCCGTTGGACAACCTTCACCTGGGTTCGCTGCGTTGGTTGCCTTGGCTGCGTAGGCGGACGTGGTGGCTAGCTGTGCTCCATCGCCTCCGCGCTCCGCTTGGATTGGTAGGTGGTTCCGTCCCGCCACATCGCGAACATGATCCCGGCGAGCTTGCGGGCGAGCGCCACCGCAGCGACCGGTCGGCCGCGACGCTCGGCGAGCCGCCGCGCCCAGTCGAGCATCGGATGGGAGGTCCGTACACGGCACATCGCCGCCCACGCGGCCTGGATGAGCGTGCGACGCAGCTCCATCGGACCCGCCTTGGTGATCCCCGTGCGCCGCTCGCGCTCCGAGCTCGAGTGCTCGCCCGGTGTCAGGCCCAGATACGACTGCACCCGGTGCGCCGTCGCAAACCGGCCAGGCTCGTCGATGGCCGCGACAAAGCGCAGTGCC
>Ga0308175_100000439_pt1 | contig 29056 bp, 22 predicted proteins | sample PhyCR1_3_FD_203893 | JGI IMG/M metagenome (GOLD analysis project Ga0308175, IMG submission 203893) | Soil microbial communities from UC Gill Tract Community Farm, Albany, California, United States - DLSLS.C.R1 | ecosystem: Environmental > Terrestrial > Soil > Agricultural land | place: USA...
AGCTGGGCCTCGGGCAGTGGGTAGGTGCCTTCCTGCTCGATCGGGTTCTGGGTGGCCAGGACGAAGAACGGGCTGGGCAGGAGCATCGTCCGGCCCGCGGCGGTGACGTGCCGCTCCTGCATTGCCTCGAGCAGTGCCGCCTGGGTCCTCGGCGGGGTGCGGTTGATCTCGTCGGCCAGCACGATGTTGGCGAACACCGGGCCGCGCACGAACCGGAACTGCCGGTGGCCGGTCGCGGAATCCTCGTCCAGGATCTCGGTGCCCGTGATGTCGCTGGGCACGAGATCGGGGGTGAACTGGATCCGGCGGAACTCGAGCTGCATCGCCTCCGCGATGGTGCGGATCATGAGCGTCTTGGCGAGCCCGGGCACGCCGACGAGGAGGGCGTGCCCACCAGCAAGCATGGCGATGAGCACCTCCTCGACCACGCCGGTCTGCCCCACGATCCGCTTGGCCACCTCGGCGCGGAGGCGGGCGGCGGCGCCGAGGAGCGCGTCGCGGCCGGACAGCCCGGCCGGGGAAAGGTGGGACGGAAGTGAGGTCGTCATCGGGATGCTCAGCGCCGGCGAATCACGACGATCACGCTGCCCTGGACCGCCGTGGCACCCCAGCGCTGGACCGCCTGCTCGTTGGGGAGATACTGCAGCTCGGCGATATCGGCCGCGGGGATGTCGCGCAGCTTCTCCGCCCCGCCGATGTTCTGCTCGTCCATGTACAGCGCGACCGGGGCGCCGGTCAGCGCGTCCTTCCGGAGCCACGGCCGGCGCAGACGATCCACCAGCTCGTAGGCGTTGGGGAGCCTGGACGCGTCGATCTCGTCGGTGGTGAGCCGGAACGGGTCGGGCTTGTCGGCGCGCTGCTTCGGGTCGTTCGGCTGCTTCGGGTCGTTCGGGTTCTTCGGGTCCTTCGTGTCCGCGGAAAGCTCCTGCTTTGCGGCAGGGCTACCGGCCGTTCCGGTCGTTGCGGCCGCGCCGGCGGTCGAATCCTGGGCGCGGACGGCACCCGCGCGGCCAAGCGTAACGGCCAGCAGCGCGAGCACCAGCGGAAATCGTCGCATGACATCCTCGAGAGAAAGCTGCAGTATGGTCCGCCGAGTGCCGGCGGCCCCTGGGATGACCCCTCATCTCTCCAACCCTGACCGGCGGCGTGCGGCATCTACCGACGGTGTGTGGTCTCTCGCGCCCGGGCCATCCGTGTGGGTGCCGCCATGCTGGTCGTGTCCCCACCCGGATGGAGCATGTACGTCGTATCCGTCGGCAGCACGGTGACGTGGAGATACGAGTCGTTGGGGAGATAGCACTGGGCCGCTCCCTTGATCTCGTCGGGCGTGAGCGTCGAGTCCTGCGGCCGGGCGATGAGGCCGAAGGGGATCTTGAGCCGGTCGAAGCGCTCGATCGCGCCGAGCCAGTAGTGATTGTCCTGCAGCGCGACCTCGCGCGTGCGCCGCTGCATGGCCACCACCTTGGTGAGCTCGGCGGGCGTCGCGCCGGCGGCCCGCACCGTGTCGAGCTGGCCGAACAGCGCATCGAGCATGGTATCCATCCGCTCGGGCGCCGCGTCGAAGGCGAAGTTGACGCGGTAATGCTCCTCGGGATCGGCATAGGTCAACTGCTGCACGTTCACCCCGTACGTGCCGCCCAGCCGCTCGCGCAGGTCGTCGGTCAGCTTGAGCCGGAGGACCCAGGCAAGCGCATCGAGCAGCCGCCGTTGCGCCAGGTACTCGGTGGGCGCGCTGGGAAAGAGGCCGTCGAACACCAGGAAGGTGCTCGCCTTGGGGATCTCGAAGGCGCGGTACTGCTGCTGCGCGACCTCGCTCCAGGGCCGGACCCCGATGGACTTGGGCATCTCGTGCCGGCCGGTGCTCGGCAGGCTGGCCACGTAGCGCTCCACCAGCGGGCGGACCTGCGCGGCGGTCGCGCTCCCCACGATGAGGAAGGTGAAGTCGCCTGCATTGCCGAAGCGGTCACGGTAGACCGCCATCGCGCGGTCGACGTCGGCGAACTGCATGAGCGCCGGCGAGGGCGGTGCCCGGCGCGGATCATTGCGCGAGAGGACATAGGTGATCTGGTCGTCGACCGAGAAATTCCCCGCGCTTCCGGCCTGCTTCCAGCCGGCGAGCGCCGGAGTGTCCAGCTTGGGCGCGGTAAACTGGAGATTGAGGAGCTGGAACAGCGTCGCCAGGTCCTTGGGCGACCCGCCCAGGCTGATCGACTCGTCGTTGTTGGTGATCGAGACGTTGAACTCGCGGAGCACGGTCGAGGCGAGCTTCTGCTCTTCCCGCTGGCGGTCCAGCGTGCCCACGCCGGCAGCTTCGGTCATCATCTCGGCCACCATCCGGCCGGGGCTGAAGAACAGTGAGTCGGGCACGAGCGAGAATCCGCCCGGGCTCACGGCCTTGATGAGCAGCTCGTCGCGATTGAAGCGCGTGGGCTTGAACAGCACGCGCGCGCCGTTGGACAGGGTCCACTCGGTGACACCCGCGGCCTCGTCCTGCCGCTCCCCCGTGATGCGGCCCGGCGCAGGCAGCTGGGCCATGAGCGGCGCGTCGACCAGCGTCGCGGCGCTGTCGGCCGCGAGGGGCGTCTGGGCCACCGAGTCGAGGATGGCCAGCACGCTTTCCTGGGTGAACGGGCGGACGTGCGCGAAGGTGGGCAGCGTCACGCTGATGAGCAGATCGCTCCGCCGGTGCCAGAACGCCGCCGCCCGCGCCAGGTCGGCCGAGGTGATCGTCGGCACCACGGCGCGCACGATGGCCAGCTCCTGCGCGGCGCTCAGGAGCGGCGCGTTGCCATGGAGGTAGTCGTCCGTGTACGCCGCGGCGTACTGGGCGGACGGCACGGCGTCTTCCGCGGCGGCCGCGCTCTCGTACTGGCGCACCAGCGCGGTCTTCTGTGGCTCGAGCGCCGCGGGCGGAACCCCGTAGCGCGCGATGCGCTCGAGCTCGCCCATGGCGCTGGCCAGCCCGCCGGCCAGACTGTCCGGGTCGGCGACCACCTGCATGAGGGCGGCTTCCGTTCCGCGCGCGGCGAGCGACGCCACCCCGGTGGCCGCGTAGAAGAACGGCCGGCCGGTCTGCTCGCGCAGGTGGAGATAACGCCGGGTGAGACCGTCGAAGAGAAGCCGTTCCACGAGCTGCTGCCGGAAGGCCGCCCGCGTGGCCACCGGCTCGATCGGCCGTTTCCAAAACAGCCGGATCTGGGGAAAGACCTCGAGGTTGCGATAGGCGTCGAAGGCCGGCACCGAGCTGGTCGGCAGGGCGTGGGCGGGGCGCGCCGTAGGATGCGCCACCGCCGGGATGCTCCCGAACCGCTCGCGGATCAGGCGGACCGCCGCGGCCTTGTCCACGTCGCCCACCACGACGACGGCCATGAGGTCCGGCCGGTACCATTCCTTATAAAATCGCTTGATGGGCGCCGGCTGGGCCTGGCTGATGATCGACGTGAGCCCGATCGGCGAGCGGGAGGTGTAGCGGGATTCGGGCCCGTAGAGCATCGAGTCCTGGTGGGCCTGCGCCGATTGCGTCGCCGTATCGGCCAGGCGAGTCCGCCACTCGCCCATGACCACGCCGCGCTCGGCGACCACCTCGCTCGAGTCCACCGTGATCCCGCCGCCGGCCAGATCCGCGAGCATCTGCAGGCCCTGCGGCAGGAACTGGGGCTCGTCGGTGGGCACGGTGAACTCGTACACCGTCTCGTCGTACGCGGTCTCGGCGTTGAGATCGGCGCCGAAGCGCATGCCGGCGGTCTGCAGGTAGTCGAGCAGCGCGTGCTTGGGGAAATGCGTCGTGCCGTTGAAGGCCATGTGCTCGAGGAAGTGGGCCAGGCCGCGCTGGTCCTCGTCCTCCAGCACGCTGCCGGCGTTCACTACCAGCCGGAGCTCCGCCCGCCGGGTGGGCGCCTTGTTGACCCGCACGTAGTAGTGCATGCCGTTGGGGAGCACACCCCGCGCGAGTGCCGGATCGGCCGGCAGGGTGTCGGCCGGACCAAAGGCCGCGGTCATGACCAGCAGCAGGGTGGGCAGGCTCATGGGCGGCTCGCGAGCGGCCGGGCGAGCAGGATGGAAATCAGCTCGGACATCTGCGCCTCATCGATATCATTGGCTGTCTCGACCACGACCCCGTTCTGATCCAGGAGGAACGAGGTCACCAGGGTTGGGCCGGCCTTGCGGGAGCCGGCCACCGCCCAGGTCTGGCCGAAGCTGTAGTTGGTCACGTTCGGGGTGTCGCGGTCGATCCGGCGCCGGTCCAGCCCCGGCAAGCGCCAGAAGTCGGTCGCCGAGACCGCCAGCACACCGGGCAGTTGCTGCTCTTCCAGCCAGGTGTGTTGGAGCTGCGCCGCCTCGTCGGCAGCGGTCGCGGCCGGCGCCCCCAGATCGAGCCAGCCCCGCGTCTGGGCCACCAGCGTGACTTCGACGTCGGGGAATTGCCGCGCCAGGCGCCGGAGTCGGGAGGCGGCCGTCTGGCAGATCGGCCGGCCGGTTCGGCTGTAGCTCCTGAAGCAGGTCCGCGCGTCGAGGAACACGACGAGGTTGACCTTGCCCTTGACCGGCCGGCTGACCGTCGAGTCGCCGCGCCGGAACCAGAAATCCGCCTGGATCGGGGACGCCGACTCGCCCAGCGGGCGGCCGAGCGACGTGCCGGGGCCGCCGATCTGCTCCCAGATCGAGCGGTAGAGCGCGATGTAGGCGGACGTGCTCTGCCGGAGGCTGTCCAGCAGCGCAGGGCGGGTGCCGATAATGGCCGCGCCGTCGAGCAGCAGCTTGATGCCCTGGAAATCGTTGGTGCGGCGGTCGGCGGCGGTGAGCGAGCTGGCGATCTCGATGGCGGCCTCACCTAGCCGGCGCTGGCGCGCCGTGTCGCCCACGCTCCACGCATTGTAGGCGAGCAGGACGTGGTCCCCGAGCCGGCTGAGCCACGACGCGCTCTTGAGGCGACTCAAGGCGTTCACCGCCCGCTCCGCGGCGGCCAGGCGCACCGGCCGCGCGAACATGGGCAGCGGGAATTCCCGGTCCGCCCCGAACTGCCCGGCGCGGACGTAGACGTGGGCCACCGAGTCGAGCACCGCCACCCGCTCGCTCTCCGCCGCCGCGGGCACCTGCTTGAGCCGGCGCTCCACCAGCGCGTCGGCATCCGCATCGCGTTCGGCGGCCAGGTACAGCGACAGCAACGGCGTGAACGACGCGAGCTGCGCCGTGGCCACCGGGAACCGCGCGCTGCAGCTTCGCGCGGTCGCTAGGACGGACTCGGGGAGCGGCGCGTTGGCATCCGCGATCTCGCGCTCGTGGCTCTGGGGCAGCGTGTCGCGCATGAGCCCGGCGTAACTGTTGTCCGTTCGATCGTAGTCCCGCCCGACCGCCGCCAGACATTCCTCGGGCGAGCGGTACCGGGTGACGTCGATGGTCGAATCCGACGGCCAGGTGAAGCTCAGCTGCGCCCCAGCCGTCGAGGTGATCAGGCCGGACGCGAGCAGGCCGAGGACCAGCCCAGCTCCCGAACGTCGAAGGTGCCGCACGGTTCCCATCCGCATGTCCATCCTCTCAGACGGCATCGACAAGACTGGTAAAGCTGAAGTCCCGCGCCTTGAGCGGCGGCACGATCACCGGCGCGCCCGGATTGAAGACCGGCACCGGCTCGCCCATCTGCTCGATGCTGTTGAGCACGAAGAGGGGTGATTCGGTGAAGCGGAAATTCTTCACCGCTTTGGAGATCTTCCCGTTCTCGATGAGCCAGAGGCCATCCCGCGTGAGCCCGGTCGCGAGCAGGCTTCCCGCGTCGACCAGGGTGACGTTCCAGAATCGGGTGACGAGGAGCCCACGCTTGGTGGTCTGAATCATCTCGTCGACGCTGGTCGGGCCCCCGCTCATGCGATACGACCCGGTATTCGGCTGGCCCTGATTCTCGGTCAGCCGCGGGACCGCGTAGGTGTTGCGCTCCTGCGAGAGCGCCTTGAGGACGCCGTGATCGATCCAGGTGGCCGGCCGCACCGGCTCGATGCCGCCGCCGGACCCGACGAAGAAGGGCACCACGCCGAGCGCGGGATCGGTCGGGTCGTGGCTGATGGTGACGCGCTCGTCCACGATCTTGAGGCCGAGCTTGGTGAGGCCGAGCTGAAGGGCGTTGTCCGCGCCGGCCGCGAACGGCCCGCCCTGTCGCTCCGCGTAGTCGCGGTCCAGGTTTGCCATGATCACCGAGAGCAGGTCGTGCACCGCCTGCGGCTCGAGGATCACGGTGTAGCGTCCCGGCTCCAGCGTCACGGGGTTCCGCGAAGCGAGACATTTGTCCAGGGCGCGCTTGGCCAGCGCCTTCGGATCGATCCTGGTCCAGTCGTAGCTCGAGAGTCCGGCCCAGCCCGAGCCGGTGCCCTGGGGGTCGCGCACCGTCATCGAGCACTGCGCCGCGGTCTGCCTGGCGTAGAACAGCGAGCCGTCCACCCCGGTCTGCGCGACGCCCGTCGCGCCGAGCTGCAGGTAGCCGGCGGCCAGCATGCCGGCCGCCTCGGCGGGCTCGACCAGCGCGAGGGCCACGCGCTCGCGCTCCTCGACCGTGAGCTGGTAGGTGGCGTCACTCCAGATCGCCGTCGTGGGATAGGTGAAAGTGGGCGGGAGCGCCTCGATGTTTTCCAGGACGGGGAACTGCGTCCTGGAGTCCCGCTCGGCGGCTCGCACGGCCGCCGCGAGCGAGACGTCGTCCATCTGGTTGAGCGTGACGTGGCCGTAGCTCCCCAGCAGGGCGCGAGCCACGGTGATGTCGAGGTCCCGCCGGTCGCTGGCCAGGGTGACCCTGTTTCGGGCCCAGCGGAGCTCTCCGCTCCACCAGCTGTTGACGCCCACCGACGTCTCGCCGCCGCCCTGCACGAACCCGCGGATCCGCCGCACCAGCGCGTCGCACGCCTCGCGGCTCAGGAAGCGCAGGCCGTCGTCGGCGCCCCTGCCACGCGCGCTCACGCCTTCCTCAGCGGATCGATGAGCGTGAGCTGATTGAACACCGCGGGCGGCGCGGAGACGCTGTGCGTGGTCCGCACCGCCGGCTCTCCCTTGACGGTGGCCGTGCCGAACCGCTGGACGCTCGCGGCGCCGCCCACGGCGGTGAGCGTCTTCCACAGCTCGGGTGCCCGGAACAGGATACCGACGCCCGGGATCAGGGCGACCCGCTTGCCACGCTTGACCTCGTACGCATTGCCCAGGGCTAGCCCGTTCAGGTTCTGGAAATCCATCTCGATCTGCACTCCCTTGAACGCCATGCCGTTCGCGAGTCCCGAGCCCAGCTCCTCGAAGCCGGCCGTCTCGCGGCCCGACGACATGACCAGGTTGGGGATGCGCTGGAGCGGAGCATTGATGCCGCGGTCGGCGGCGGCACAGCCATGGGAGCGGAACGGGCGTCCGTGCTGGGCATACCAGTCCTTGAGCCAGCCGGCGCTCTCCCGGGTGGTCTGGAAGTCGGTGAGCACGCCGTCCTTCACCAGGGCGAAGTCGTCCGGGGCCACCCCTTCGTCGTCCCACTTGACCGTGGCGCAGCCGCCGGGCTCGGAACGGTTGGCCGTCACCGAAAAGAGCGGCGCGCCGGCGCGGTAGCTGCCCAGCATGGCGGCGGGATCGTTGAGGAAGCTGGTGCCGCCCGCATTGGCCTCGAAGCCGAGCGCCCGATCGAGCTCGGTGGCGTAGCCGAGCGTGCGGTCCATCAGCATGGCGACCGGATTGGCATCCAGGAGCGTGTCGTAGCGCCCGACATCGAGCGGCTTGACCGGAAGCTTGAGGATCTCCTCGAGCTCGGCCACGGTCCGCCGGAACGCTTCCCGCAGCGGCTGATCGCGAATCAGCTCCCACCCCATCCCGGCCGGGCTCAGGTTGCCGACGGATCCTCCGACCCGTTTGTGATTGCGATCCAGCGTCACGTCGAACCGGCCGGCCGTGAGATAGGTCCGCTGGGTGCAGTAGCTCCCGACGGTGGACGCGAAGGCCTTCTCCTGCTTGAAAAAGGAGCAGTCGAGCTGGGCCGCGATGTCGGGCGTCTCTTTCGCGAAGATCGCCAGACTCGTCAGGTAGTCGGTGAGCTCGAACGGGTGGATCTCGAACGGATCGAGCTTGACCGGCATCAGCCAATGCCCGTCCGACACCGCCGGTACCGGAGCAAGATCCACGGACCGGGGCTTGCCCAGGCCGTTCGTCTTCGCCTGGTGGTATGCCTCGCGCCCCAGGCGCACCATCTCGTCGGAACTCCACACCGGTCCCGAGGCGAACCCCCAGTAGCCGCCGACCAGTGCCCGCACGCCGACCGTGAGCCGCTCGCTGTCGTGGACCCCGGCCTGGAGGTCCCGACCCCAGTCATGGGTGAGGCGGACATCGGCGTAGGACGCGCCGGCGGTACGGGCCGCCTCGAGCGCGCGGAGCGCCAGATCCTTGAGCCGCGGGTCGTCGATCGGCGGGGCCGGCTCCCAGCGGCCTTCGCCGGTGAGCTGCGCCATCAGCGGCCGCGGGAGGGAGGCCAGCGCCGCGGCGGCGGTCGCCTTGGCGCCGAGCTTCAGCAGGTCACGTCTGGTGAACGGCATGCGCCCTGTCGAACGTGAGAGTGGAAGGTGAGCAACCGCGGCGCGCCGCGCTCATGGCGGGGACAGGCCGTCGTTGACGACGATCCTGCCCGTGGCACCCGTGATCGAGCTGTGGTAGGTGTAGACGCCGGCCACCGGGAAGAGGCGCGAGCGGCAGTTGGCCGGGTCGAGTGCGGGCGCCTGCGGGTCCTGCGGCACGCCGAACGCGTCGATGTTGCCGCCGCCGGGCGGCTCGGGCTGGGCGGCGCAGTCGGTCACCGGCCCATGCTCGAGCACGTTGCTCGGATCATCGAACACCACGTCGACCGGCTGGCCGCTCACGTTGATCCACAGGACCGTGCCGCCAGGCACGACCGTGATGTCGGCCGACTCGAAGCCGATCTGGTTCGGCCCGCCGAGCGTGACGTTCCGTGGACGGATCTTCACCGACTGAATCGACGGCGTGGTGACCGTGAAGGTCACCGTATCGGCCAGGGGGACACCGTACGCCGTGGTGCTGGCGACGATGGTGGCGTGCCCCGGCATCTGCGGGTTGATGAAGGAGAACCCGAAGAACCCGCCGGCGTAGGCCACCGACGAGTCCGAGGAGCTGTAGTCGATGATCATCCCGGGAATCGGGATGCCCTGGTCGTCGGTCTCGGTCGGAAACAGCAGGAAGCCGAAGAAGGACGAGCTGACGGACCCGTCACCCGAGATGAACACCTGCGATCCATCGCCGCTCATGGACACCACGCTGCTCGCGGGCGGCTGCGGGTCGATCGAGAGATGCGCCGGCGTCGGCGGCGCGGCCTCGTCGGTGACCGAGAACGACACCGAGTCGATGTGGGTCACGTTCCCGACCGTCAGCGAGGCGAGGACGCTGACGCCGTCGCCGGACTGGAGCGCCTGCACGGTGCCGTCGGGGCCCACCTGCAGGCGGCCGGGATCCGAGGACCGGTAGGTCGGCGTGCCGTGGCCCGTGAGCGCCCCGCCCTTCGCGTCGCGCGGCGTGGCAACGAGGGCGATGGTGTTGTACGGGGCCACGGTGGAGAGGGTGACCGCGTGGACGTTGAGCCCGAGCGACCAGTAGAGTCCCGCGGCATCGGGCCCGACCGTAGGCGCAAACGGCGTGGCGGACTCGCTGCCGCAGTCGGCGAGGAGGAGGACGGCCATCATCAGGAGGAGCCCTGCATGGTGGACGCGCATCATGCCCCCCGGCTCAGGCAGCCGGTGAACTGCGGGTTGCTGACGCGCTCGGCCGCTGGAATCGGCGCGGTCACATCGCTGCCGTACTGGGCGCCACCGCCGGGATAGATCCCGATGGGATAGACCTGATCCGGCGACCGGCCGTACAGCCGGACCAGCCGGCGGAGATCGCCCTGGCGGTGTCCGGTCAGGAACAGCCAGAACGCCCGCTCCCGGAAGGTGAGGTCCACGCGCGCATCGGCGGTGCCCGGGTCGGTCGTGTCGGCCAGCGCCGGGGTGATTGCGGTTTCGCGCAGGTGGTTGAGCTTCGCGAGCCAGGTGGCGGCGTCCCCGGCCTGGAGCGCGGCCTCAGCTTCGATGAGCCGCGCCTCCACCCAGTCGGCCAGCACGATCGGGCTCATGCCGTCGGCGCCGTACTTGTCGGGGTGGAAGAGCGCCACACCTCCAATGTTGACCCCGACGCCGGTCGACGCGGTGCGAGGATCGGCGCTGCCGCGGTAGTCGAGTCCGGTGCCCCCTTCCCGATCCGAGACCGAGAAATCCCACGTCAGGCTGGGCGCCGGCATCCGCCCGAAGTTCTGCGGCACGGCCGCCGGCCCGTAGCGCACTGCATAGGTGTAGCCGTCGGGCACCGCCTGCACCGCGGCGGCCGCATCGGCGAAGTGGCCCAGCGCCAGCAGCGCCCGCCCCTTGCCGATCTGCGCCAGGCCCACGAACCGTGCGCTGTCGCCGGCCAGGGTGAGCGCCGTGTCGAACAGCGCGGCCGCGTGCTCGTACACGTCGCCGGTGCTGGAGCCGGGACGCAGCGTGTAGTCGCCCTTGTAGTCGAGCGTGCTCAGCGGGATCCCGGAGCAGTACAGGTCGGCCAGCATTACCTCGCTGTAGCCCTCGATCGCATAGACGTGGCTCTGCAGGGCAGGCGAGGCCTGGGGAGGAAAGTCGCGCAGCAGGCCGAGCGCCTCCTGGGCCTGGCCGCGCACCTGCTGGAGCGCCGCATACACGCTGGGCGTCCCGGTGAACGTTTCCAGGTCCGGGTTGGTCTGCTGCGGCAGCAGCCGGATGTCGACGCCGGCGAGGTTGAACGCCGCGGGCGGCAGACCGATGAGGCTGCCGTCCTGCAGCTCGTCGCTGAGGACGCCCGTGACGGGGATGAAGGTCGTGGGGGCGAAGCCAGCCGGCACGCCACCGAACGCCGTGGCGAAGATCGCGAGCGCGCCACGGTAGACCGACAGGGCGCCCTCGGGCGTCTCCGTCGCCACCGGATCGTTGACGCCGCTCGGCAGCGAGGCATCGCCGACCAGTCCGTCCACCGAGCAGCCGCCCAGCGCCGCCAGCAGCAGCGCGGCCGCCATGGCGCGCGCACCGGCGCGACGGTTGAAGCTCCGCAGCTCGATCGTACCCATGCGCCCTCGCTCTTCGCCTCGGTTCGGCCGCCGGTATCGCGACGGCAGCCCGCGTCGGTCAGTAGCTCGCATTGACCCGTACCTGCCATGTGCGCGGCTGCGGCAGGACGCCGGTGTCTCGCACGAAGTCGCCGGTGATGGCGCCGTTCACGCCCGGATCCTTGCCGCGGTAGTTGGTGAACAGGCCCAGGTTGGTGCCCTGCAGCGAGAGGCTCATCGCCCGCGCGCCGAGGTGCCGCGCGAAAGAGGCCGGAACGTTGTACGTCGCCGACAGGCTGTTGAACCGCAGCATCCGCACGGTCTGGGAATTCAGGAAGTTGTCCGCGCCGGACCGCGCGGCGAGCACGCCCGCCTGCTCCGCGAGCGGCGCCGTCGGGTCGTTGGCCCCACGCGACACGCCCAGGAGCTGGGAGAAGGATCCGGTCTGCGTGAGCCCGTTCTGAAGCTGGAAGTCTCCCGTGATCGAGAGGGCGCCGCGAAAGAGGGAGAGCGAGGTGCTCATCTGGGCCGTGTAATCCGGCTCCGACGGGCCGAGGTACACCAGCGAGTCGCCGTAGATCACCTCGTTCGAGACCAGCACCCCGTCGCCGTTCAGATCCGCGTACCCGACCACCGGCTTGGACCATTTGCCGTTGAGCGGGTACCCGGCCACGATCCGCGAGCCGCTGGCCACGTCGGTGGTGAACGCGGTCACGCCCGGTGCCAGCGACACGACCTTGTTGTAGTTGTGGCTCAGGCCGAACTGGGTGCTCCAGGTGACGAGGTCGGAGCGGACCACCTGGGCGCCGAGGCTCATCTCGAAACCGGTATTCCGGATCACGCCGATGTTCTTGATGACCGTGCCTCCGCCGTAGACCGACGGAGGCACCGGCACCTCGAGCAGGGCGTCGTCGCGGGTCTTGTGGTAGCCGGTCACGGTAAGCGTGACGCGGTCGGAGAGAAGGTCGGCATCGAAGCCGCCTTCGAACTCGGTCGAGCGCTCCGGCCGGAGCTGGGTGTTGCCGAAGCTGTGCAGGGTGGTCGTGCCGCCGGTCTGCCCGTCGACGGGGCCGGTCACGGGCGAGTTGAACAACCGCAGCCGGTCCGAGGGACCGGGCTGCACACCGGCGCGGCCATAGGCGGCGCGGAGCCGGAGCGTGTTGAACACGCGCTTGAACGGAAACCACGGTTCGTCGGAGATGAGCCACGAGGGGCTCAGCTTGGGCTGGCTGATGAGCCGGACGTTGCCGCCGAAGGCATTGCCGCCGTCGAGCCGCAGCCCCATGGACAGCCAGAACCGCCGCGACGCGAGGGTCGGCTCGACATACCACCCGAAGGTTGCCTGCTCGGCCGAGTTCTCGGTGATCTGGGTGTTCACGAATCGTGACCCGACCGAGGTGGCGCCCAGAGGGATGTCGAAGGCGTCGGCGGTGAGGTCGTCGATGCTCTGGTTGGTGTAGTTGGCGCCGACCGACGTCTGCAGCCTGAGCCCCCAGCCGAGCTGGGTGGTGCTCGTGGCGCGCAGGTTGATGGAGCTCACCACCGACGTCGCCCGGCCGTCGACGGCGCGGCCGACACTGTCGCCGTTGGTGAGCAGGGCGCCGCGCGGCAGCAACGAGGCATCCTCACGATGGATGACGTTGATGCCGGCGTCCGCGCTCGCGGTCAGCCAGATGAGCGGCCTCCAGTTGAAGGTGAGCCCGTTGGTGAAGTTGGTCGCGTTGTCGGTCACCCGGGTGTAGTAGTTGCTGAGGGCGCCGTCGAGCGGCTGCAGCAGCTGGCCGCTCAGGTCGGGCTGGAAATACTGACCGGTGGTCCGGTCCACATAGGTGCCCATCAGGCTCTGGATCTGGCTCTCGAGCGAGGAGCGCTGCTGATTGCCGCGGTTGAGCACCGCGGTGATCGCCACGTCCGCCTTCTGGCTGACGCGGGCCGTGAGCCGGCTGCTCACCCCCCAGTTCGTGAACTGCTCCGGGCGTTGCATCCAGTCCGGAAGCGCCGCGCCGTCGTGGCTCAGCTGGTACCGGGTCACCTCGAGCGCGGGGAGCCGCACCGGTCCCTGCTCGTTCTCATAGGTCCCCGTGACCGCGTACTGGACCGTCTCGCTGCCCCCGATGACGCCGAGGGTGCCCGCGGTGCGCGCGCCCCGGTCGAGGATCGTGAGGGTGGGATCGTTGAGTGCCTGGAACCGCACCAGGCTGTCCGCGATGCACAGGTTGGCCACCTGATGCTGCTCGGGCGCCCCGACCGTGGTGGTGAGCTGGCAGGCAATCGGAGTGCCGTCGGCGGCCAGATGTCCGAACCGCAGGAAGTCGTCGGCGTAGCGGCCGGGGATGAAGGTGGTCGAGCGGTCGGCGGTCACCGACCACTGCGCCGGCCCCGGCTTCCCCCGCTTGGTGGTGATGACGATGACCCCGTTCGCCGCGTCGGCGCCGTAGAGCGTCGCGGCGCTCGGACCTTTGAGCACCTCGACCGTCTCGATGCTCTGCACCGGGATCTGGTCGATCGGCGAGGGGGCCGGAAAGCCGCCCGCCGCGAGGTTGGCCCCGCGGGCGTTCGACTGCTGCGAATACACCCGCACGCCATCGACGATGACGATCGGGTCGTTGTTGGTCAGCACCCCGGATGCGCCGCGGATCCGGATGCGTCCCGGATCGCCCGGCGCGCCGGTGGTGCGCTGCACCACGAGCCCCGGGACCCGGCCGTCGAGCAGGTCGGTCACGTTCGTCACCGGCTGGGTGCGCGTCACCGAATCGGCGTCGATCACGGCGATGTCGTTGCCCAGCTCCAGCCGCCGCTTGGGCCCGGTGGCGGTGGTCACCACCTCGGTCAACCGGGTCGGCTTGGACACCAGCGCGAAGCTCACTTCCGCCCGGATGCTGTCGACCACGGTCACCGGCTTCGAGACGGGCGCGTAGCCGATGCGGCGCGCGAGGATGGTGTACCGGCCGGGCGGGATGTGGTAGAAGTTGTAAATGCCGTACTGGTTGGTCACGGTCGAGAACGAGGTGTTCTGCAGCACGATCTGCACTTCATCCAGCCGCTCGTGCGTCGCGGAATCCAGCACCTGCCCGCCGATCATCCCCTCGCCGTGGACGCCGGCGGCGGCCTTCCGGTCGGCCCTGACCAGGAACACCGTGCCCGTCTGGCCCACCTGGATCTCGACGTCCGTCCCCTCGAGCGCGCGCTGGAGCGCCTCGCCCGCCGTGATGTCGTTCGCCTGGAGCGTGACCCGCTGGTTCAGCGGCACCACCTTCGGCGAATAGGCCAGCCCGAGGTGCGCCTGCCGGTTGATCTCCTTGAGCGCGTCGCCCAGCGTGACGTTGCGCAGGTTGAGCGACACTTTCCGCTCCAGCGGGCCCGGCGATTCGGGAGCGGGGGCCTGAGCCGCAGGCTGTGCAGCCGGCGCCTGGGCCGGCGGCGAGGCGGTCGAGGCCAGGCTATCCTGGGCCGCGAGCGGAGCGCTCACGCTGAGCGCGCTTCCCACAGCCAGCAGCATCCGAGCTATACGCACGCGCACGGCCTCGCTCTGGAATGGTGAACGGCCGATGTGAGGGGAAGTGAGCGACACCCGCGTTACTTGGCGGAGAGCCGGACCACCCGGCCCTCGCGCGTGTATCGGAGACCGACCACCCGCGACACGATCTCGAGCGCCTCGTCGGCGGGATGCCGGTCCAGCGTGAGCGACACGGGCACCCTGGCCAGCGACGAGTCGTCCAGCACGATGGTGAGGTCGTACCAGCGCCCGAGCTCGCGGAGCACCTCCGAGAGCGGGCGCTGGTCGAATTCCAGCCGGCCCTCTCGCCACGCCAGCGGCCCGCCGGGGTCGACGTCGCTGGTGACGGTCACGCGTCCGTCCTCCTCCAGCCGCCCCATCTGCCCGCGGCCGAGCTCGACGGTGCTCGCGGGGCGCGTCGTGGCGGTCCGCCGCATAGCCACCCGCCCCGAGGCGACCAGGACGACGACATCCGAGTCCTCGGGATACGAGCGCACGTTGAACTCGGTGCCGAGGTCCTCGGACACCGTCCCTCGCGCGTAGACCCGGAAGGGGCGCTGCGGGTCGTGCCGCACGATGAAGTACGCCTCGCCGACGAGCTGGACCTCCCGATTCCCGGCGCCGTAGTTGCCCATCACCTGAAGCCGGCTGTCGGCGCTGAGCCAGACCCGCGTGCCGTCCACCAGCGTGACCTCACTGCGCTCACCCCGCGCGGTGGTGAATTCACGCGGCGGATGCGGCGCGTCCGCCGCTTCCCGCCGCCATACCACGGTGCCGGTCGTGACCACAAGCAGCGCGGCGGCGCTCGCCACGAGCACCGCCGCAAACCGCCTGCGCCTGGAGCGACCCGCCGGGCCGGCCTCCATGAGATGGAGCGGACGGACCACCGGGGGGTGCTCGGCCGCGAGCATCCGGGCCCGTACCGCTTGCCAGGCGGCCGCCTCGTCGATCTCGGGCAGATCGGCCGCCGCCGCGTCCCACACCGCCTGCATGAGCGCGAGGAGCCGCGCGTGCTCCTCGTCGGCCGCGGCCCATGCCGCGATGCCCGCCGTCTCCTCCGGCGAGCACGCGCCGCGCAGGTAGCGGCCGAGCAGCGTCCAGTCCGGATCGGAGCCCATCGGGTGACCGAGGTGGGGCAGCGGGAGGCGTGTCATGCTTCTAATACCAACGAGCGGGCGCGGGCCCCTAGTCGCGCTGGATCCACTCGGCGAGATGGCGACGGAGCAGCTTGAGCGCGTTCCCGATCTGGACCTCGACCGTCTTGGGGGCGATTGCCATCGCCTCCGCGATCTCGGCCACGCTCATGTGCTCCCGGCGCTGGAGGAGAAAGGCCTGGCGGCAGCGGGGCGGAAGCGTGCCGAGCGCGCGCTCGATCGCGACGGTGAGCTCGGCGGCCCGCACGTCCTCGTCCGCGCTCGACGCGAGCGCCGGCGCGTCGGATTGTTCGACCACCTTGCCGCGGCGCCAGCGGTCTTCGTAGCCGCTGCGCTTGATCTGATTGAGGGCGTGGTTGCGAACCGCCGCGTACAGATAGCTGCGCAGGGTGTTCACCTCGCGCAGCCGCTCGCGCCGGAGCCAGACCTTCAGGAAGACTTCCTGGACGATTTCTTCCGCCGCGCCCGAGGGGCTGATCCGGGCGGCGTATCGGCAGAGCTCGCGGTAGTAGCGGTGAAACAGCTCCTCGTAGGCGTGCTCGTCACCGGCGCGAATGCGCTCGATGAACGTGGAGTCCGCCGGCCAGACCGAGGCAACCCTCATGCGATAGACATCTCAGGCGGACGCCGTGACGCGCCGGTGCGGTGCACCTGGTCCTGATGATGAGATCGATCGGTGTTGCCGCTGCACGCAGGAGCGTGCCGGCCAGCGGCAGCCGGCTCCAGCGACGTACATGCTACTTGATCGTGATACTATCGAGAAGTGGAAACCCCCTAGCGGGCCCGGGCGCGCGGCGGCGGCGCTCGGGAAACCGGCGTGACGCCGGGGCGGCGCTGGCGTCGCAGGCACGCTCGGCGGGCGCGCTAAGTACTTGGAGAGTCACCGGTTCCAGGGAGCGTCAGGTGGAAGTCGGAACCGGGCGAGCCGATCCGCGGCCGGCCGTGTCGCGCTCGGAAACGCCGGCTCTCTTTAGTCTCCGCACAACGCATTTGTATCTGCCTAGCCGCTCGGTGCCGAGGCCACGATTAGCGAATGCGCCCGTGAGACGCGCACCGGCCCCTCTGCGTATCCCTCTTCGAAGGCACCACCGCCACCATGACTCGGAGGGGATACCCCGTATGCGACGTCGGCCATCGATACTCCTGACGCTGTTGACCCTTGCCGCCGCCACCGGCACCGCGCACGCCCAGCGCGCCATCTCCCGCCGTCCCGTCCGGCCGCCGAGCGGCGTGGTGATCAACGCCCACCTGTCGGCCATGCCGGGCTTCAGCATCGGCGGCCGGGATTTCGATACGCCGTCAAACCTCGGCATGGGGCCGGGTGTGGGCGCGCAGATCGGCTACGCCGTCGACCCGCGGTTCCTGATCTACGCGGGCGCCGAGCTTGGCCGCCTCGGTGCCGCCGCGGAGGACCCGACCAACCACTGGAGCTTCACCATGCTCGAGGTGGGCGGGCGGATGAGTTTTCCCCGCGCCAAGCGCAAAGTCACGCCCTACGTGACGGCGTCGGTCGGCACCCGCGCGGTCAAGGCCACCATGGCCGACTTCGGCAACGTGCGGATGAACGGCATGGCGCTGACTGGCGGGGGCGGCATGACCTATCAGATCGCGCCGGCCGTCGCGCTCAACGCGGCCGCCCTGATCTCGGTGGGCAAGTACAGCCACTATGAGGACCCCGAGGTCACCGGCAGCCCCGACCTCAACAGCACCACCTCGACCCGGCTGCAGCTCGGGCTCGACTGGCGGCCCTGAGGCGGGTGGAACCGGCCAAGCCACCTCGCCCTGGCGGGGTGGCTTGTCGTTTTCGTCTGATTGGGTCACGTTCTCGCAGGCAGGAGCGTAGCCCGTCCCCCGCCATGAGGGCCTCCGGTCGTCCACCGTGCGTAGGGATAAGGAGGGCACGGGGAGGCCGCGGCTTCCGCCGTCCAGTGTGGTGTTCCCGACGCTGTAGTGTTCCCGGCACTGTGGTGTTCCCGGCACGCTCGTTCCCAAACGGGTGGAGGCTCCATGCACAGGATCGCCTCACTGGTTGTACTGCTCCTCCTGGGAAGCGCGCACGCGCTGACCGGACAAGAGGCCGCCGCCCGGCAGCGCATCGCCACCGTCACGGCGGGAATCGGAAATACGATGGGCTGGCTGGGGGTTCAAGGCGAGCGGTACTTCGCCCATGATCGCCTCTCGGCATTCCTGGGCCTGGGCTACACACCCAGCATCGATCTCGGTGATCCTTCAGGCCTCACTTTTGCCGTCGGGGGCCGCGGCTACACCACGGGCGTCAAGCACCGAGGGTTTCTGGCGCTCTCCGTGTCGCAGCTCTTCGTCGAGAACACGGACAGCGACGATCGCAGCCGCCTGTATGGGCCGGGCGTGGAGGTGGGCTACCAGTTCGCCTCGCGTGGGGGCTTCACGCTCATGCTGGGCGTGGGCGCCGGCTACGCGCCCGGCATGCCCGAAGGCCAGAGCGCAGTCGGGTCGATGATCGAGCTTGGTTTCGGCTACACCTGGCGCCGCTGACGTCCAACGTTCGAACGTCCCGCCAACTCGGGAGGACGACGTGCACAGCCGACTCGCAATGCTTATCGGGCTCGGCGCCGGCGCGATGGTAATCGTGGCGTGCATCGACGGCACGGCACCGGTCTACGGCGCCGGGTGCACCAACCAGCCGGAGAGCGTGATGCAGCTCGAAGGTGACACGCTGGTCACCCAACTGCACATCACCCGTGACTACCGCCAGACATACGTGAGCTCGAACACCGCGCAGACTCTGCACTACCGCACCTGCCAACAGTATCGCTGCGCGGAGGTGCGCGAGAACCCGTCGCTCCCGGTTACGGACGCGGAAGCCACTGCCGCCCTGACGGCGTGCCGGTCCCGGGCAGACGAAGCGTGGGCGACGAGAGACCTCACGTAGAGCGGTATGACGCCGGATCGAGCCCGACGGACCGGGCCACGGCGCGCCCGACTCGCCCGCCTGAATCGCCAAGAATCCGAACCTGGCCGCAGCACCGCTCAACCTCTCACCAGCGACGACCGAATGGCCGATACCACTGCCCCAGCGTGTCCAACGTGTCATGCGCAACTGTCCCGGATGCCGCGTGCCCGAAGCAAGTGCCGCGCGTGCGGCAGCTGGATCTATCCCTCCTTCAAGTCGGTCTTTCAATCCACCCTGCTGACGGAACACCAGCACACCGTCGCCAAGGCGCTGGATGACTTGCAGGCGCGGTCGCCCGCCAACGCCAGCGCCGTTTCCCATGCCCTCCCGGCGCTGCGTGCGGCACAGGGTGACAAGGATGCCCTGGCATTGGCAGCTCGGGATCTGTTCGTCGCCCTGACACCTCGAGACGACTTTGCCGCGGCGGAGATCCACTGGCATCAGTGCGCCGAGCTCTTGGCCCAGCTCGGCCAGGACTTCCAGTGGGCACTCAAGCGCTCGGCGGAAGCACTGCTCGATCGCCGCATGCTGGAAGCCGTTCTCTCGGGATCTTCCAGCGGCAGGATGCCGACCGAGGAAGACGTGGTCCTGACGGTCTGCTACCAGCCCGATGCCTGCGAGCCCTGTCGAAGCACGGGCGGGTATGAGGCCGGCTCAGCCGGACGGGGGACCCTGCGGTTCACGATCGCGGAGGCGCGCCAGCAGCACATACTTCCGCACGGCGGCTGCGGTACGGCCCTGAACGGGACAGTGGGGTTCTGCCGGTGCCGCTACAAGGCGGTGTAGGGGTCCCGAGGAGCCTGACGGCCCTGGGGAGACGGGCGTGGTGGGCCGGCGCCTGCCTCGGACGTCACCACTCCAGGGGCCGAACCGCCTTTCGCAGGCGGCGTACCATTATCCGACTTCTCCAGGCGGAGGATGCATGTCGCGAATCGCACCCCTCATCGGTCTCGCCCTTCTCACAGCGTGTCACTCGGACGACTCGACCTCGCCCGACCTCACCGAAAATCACGGCGAAACCATCAGGGTCATCCCCTCCGAGGTGTTCACCATCACTCTGGAGACCGTGGGAACGGGCGAGTACATCAGCCCGCCACGGATATCTTCCCCGGCGGTCCAGTTCATGGTCGTAGTCCCCGGCCCCCCGGGGTCCGACGGCCCCACCCAGAAGTTCCGGTTTCTGGCCGCTCAATCGGGCACCGCGGTGATCACCTTCCTACATAACGGCCAGAGCCCCAGCATCCAGGACACGGTCATAGTCCAGTAGTCGCGGCCTGTGGAGCGGGCATCCTGCGCCACCACACCAGGCCCCTGCCCGCGAAGCCGGCGCCGCTCCGTGGCTCGAACCTAGGTCCGCCCCAGCTGGAACTGCTCGAACGGATGCAGGGCTGCCTCCAGCCGCTGGCGATAGGCCCGTGACCCGCCCCGCCCGACCCAGTTCCAGCGCCGCACCAGCAACTGCCCCCGCTCGCGGTCGGTCTTGAGGTCGAGCCCGGCGACGATCCGATCCCCGACCAGGATGGGGCACACGAAATAGCCGAACACCCGCTTGTCCTTGGGAACGTACGCTTCGAAGCGATACTCGTAGTCGAAGAAGAGACGCAGCCGCTTGCGCTGAATGATGAGCGGGTCGAACGGGGACAGGATGTGCACCAGCTCCTCCGCCGGCATCGGCATGGTATCGAGCACGTCCGGTTGGATCCAGTGCGGCACCTTCTCTGCTCCTTCCACCTGTACCGGAATCAGCTCCTTTCGACGCGCCCGTAACTCCACCAGCCGGCGCATTGCCGGCTTGACTGCGGGGTCCTGGTAACAGATCGAGTCCACGCTCACGACTCCCTGAGATCGCAGGGCGCGATCGAGCCGGTACTCGAGCGTCTCCCGCTCGGTCGCTGCGCGGGGCAGACGGTCCCACCCGAAGTGTCGGGTGAGCAGCTCGTACGTCTTGAGCATGCCCGTGCGCCGGCTGATGGTGACCAGCCCCTTGTAGAACGCGGCCTCCAGCACGCGTTTGGACGGCTTGCGGCTGGCCCACAGGTGCACCTTGTCGACCAATGCGTCCTTGTCGAGGTCGCGAATGGTGATCGGGCCGTCTCTCCGGATGCGCGACACTACCCGTCGCAGGTCCTGGCCCGAGACGGTGCCGAACCACACCCGGCTCTCCCAGTCCCGCCGCATCTGGCGGACATAGAACCGGAGTGCTTCGGTCGGCAGGTAGGACAGGGCGTGGGCCCAGTACTCGAATACGGTCTTGTCGATGCTCTGGGCCTGGTGCAGATGCTCGCGACGGTAGGACGGGATGCGGGTGTGGAGGATGTGGTGGTGGCCGCGCTCGATGACGTGGATGGTATCGATCTGCACGTAGCCAAGGTGCGCCACGGCCGCCGGGGTGGCCTGGGGGCCGGCGCCGAACGGCTCGGCGGTGTCCAGCCGCTGAGCGCGGAGCCAGATTCGGCGAGCCTGGGTGGAGGAGAGCTGGACGGTCGGCGCGTTCATCCTGGGGTCTCGGGGTCGGGCGAAAATTTCTCGGCCCCCTGGTCACGGTCAAGTCACGCGGGCGGCCCGGAGAGGCGCCGCCGGGTGCTTTCCTGAGACCTGAGCGTCAGGTGCCGCGAGGACCGAGCACGCGGATCAGGTAGGGGAAGACAATGGCGCCGATGACCCCGACAGCAACCCCGGCCCCGAACCAGTTGTCCTTGTCGCGGGGCGCCTGCCGGAGCGAGTCGATCTCGGACCACGCGATGGCGATGCGGGCGCGGGAGAACCCGCCCAGCGGCACCACTTCCTTGCCCCGGACGGAGTCGGCGTCGAGCGTCACCTCCCGCAGGGTCACCGCTCGGCCGCCGCGCCACACCTGGAGGCGGGTGTCTGGGCTCGGGGCGTCCCGGCCGGGCTGGGAAGCCGGCGTCGAATTCGCCGAGGCGCAGCCGAGCGAAGCCGTAGCCGCAGCGCAGGTAATCAGGGCCCTCAGGCTGCAGCGAGATCGGGCAGAAGTGGCGGCCATCCAGGCGCTCCTGAAGGAGACGCCACCATGCTACGGCGACGCCGTCCACTGAGCGTGACCTGGAAGTGCGGCTGCCGGACGACGAGCCTGGCCCTTCAACGCCAGGCATCAGCGCCAGAGAGGTTGTGGCATAATCCGGTGAGATGTGGCGGTCGTAGGCCCTGGGGTCGCACTCGGGGGACTGACGGTTGAGAGGCCGGGGTGGCAGATTCCGCACAGCAACGGGATTGTTATGGCCACGCCTCGTCGCAAGATCATCGTACATATCGCCACCAGCGCGGACGGATACATCGCACGCGCCGACGGTAGCCTCGAATGGCTGACCTCCCGTCCGAAGCCGAAGGGCTTCTACGGGATAGCCGCGTTCATGAAATCGGTCGACACGATGATCCTGGGCCGGAAGACCTACGAGGCCGGCCTGCGCCTGGGCGGGAAGTTCGATTCAGGCGGTCGGACCATCGTGTTCTCACGTCAGGCGCCGCCGGCGAATATTCCGGCGAGCGTGGAGTTCGTGGATCACCCGATCGCGCCGTTCGTGCGCCGGCTCCGGGAGCAGCCGGGCAAAGACATCTGGCTGATGGGCGGTGGCGACCTCATCGCTTCCTTCCTCGACCAACGCGCCATCGACGAATTCGTCCTCACCATGACTCCGGTGTTCATCGGAGACGGCATTCCGCTGATCGCGCGCCGTCACCGCCAGCTCCCCCTCGACCTGCTCTCCACGCAATCCTTCGAGGACGGTGTGGTCCAACTGCACTACCGCGTGCCGGCGGTCGAGCGAGGCAGCCGCGCACAGAAAGGAGGCGAGCACTGATGGCCACCGTTCAGGTCCGCTACATCGTCACCGACGTCGACGCGGCGATCGCGTTCTATACCGGGCACCTTGGCTTCCAGCTCGTCATGCACCCGGCGCCGCCGTTCGCCATGCTCTCCCGCGGCGACCTCCGCCTGGTGCTCAGCGCCCCCAGCGCCGTGGGGGGCGGCGGCCAGTCGATGCCCGACGGTACGCGCCCGACGCCTGGCGGCTGGAATCGATTCGCCATCGAGGTCCAGGACCTCGCCGCCGCCGTGGAGGCGCTCCGGAATGCCGGAGTTCATTTTCGGAACGAGATCGTCACCGGGGTGGGGGGCAAGCAGATCATCGTGGACGACCCATCGGGAAACCCGGTCGAGCTGTTCGAGCCGACCAGGCCCGAAGCCCGCCTCGAAAAAGCCTGAACGCCAGGGTCGTGAGCAGCACGGCAATCGGGCGAACCTCGGCGCATACCGACGCCCCTTAGAGCGGTCCCGATTGGGATCCCGGTCTTGGTGGCCCACCTTTGCCCGGCGGTGCCTCATCAAACAGGTGCCCGTAGTGTGTTTGGCCGCACTCCGGGCAGAACGTATGCGTGATCCGAGCTTCTGAGTGGTCGAGAATGTAGGACTCCACCCGCTGCCATCCTTCAGGGGTCCGGATGCGCTTGCAGAAACCGCACATCGGGAGCAGCCCCTCGAGGGTCCGGATGGTTCGATTCTGATTTCTGAGCTGCCAGACGAGGGACGCGAAGGCGGCGGAAAGCACGGCGTCGAGAATTGAATCTTCCACCGTGGCCCAGATAGGCCATGGCCATCCCCAGAGATCGATGATGCCGAGCCGGAGGAATGGCCAGAGGATCGCGATGGCGAGGCTGGGCCAGCGGCTTCGGCCGTTCCAGGCGGCCATCGCGACCGGAATAAGATAGAACAGGATTGCAGAGTGGACGTAGGGGCCCGTCAGGTAGTCGCCGACGGCCACCACCAGCACCACCGCGATCCATTGGATCGGTCGAATGCTCAGTCGCTCCGGCGCGGGGAAGTGCACATTTCCTCCGGGCCGCCTCCCCCCACGTTCCGAGGGCTAGCGACCCTGAAATTGGCGTGGCCGGGGCCCACCGTTGGAATGCTCCGGCGGCTCCGCCGGTTACGATCATAATTTCATTCTGCACGTGGAGCAGTGGGCGAAACGTGACCTCGCTCACGCGCGGCGTCCGCGCCCCGGAGTCCGAACATCACCACGAACGCGACGCCCGCGCTTGCTGATCATGGCGATGAACTCCTCGAGCGGGCGGGTCGAGTGACCCACGGCCAGGCGGCGGTGATTCACCCGAGGCCTGCTCATGGGCGCAACCTAACCCTCCCGGCCGCCGACCCATCTCGTGAGCGCCAACTTGTCCTTTGCTTGGCGCCCACCGGACACGAGGGAAGTCCGGATCCCGTCGAGTGGAATAACCGCGGGCTGACCGCGTGGTGTGACAAGGATCACGGCCCGCGCCCCGCCCGATGTGCGGTATGCTGTTATGAGCAGTCCGGCTTCAGCCGCAGGTGCAGAGCAGGGCCATTCGACGCGCGATTCCCAGAGACGTAAGCACCGTGTCCTGTCCCACGGTCTCCCCTCCGTCAGTCGCTCGATCGCGGACGCTATTGTCCTGAAGCAGGGCGATCTCTTCCTGATCGCCGGCCCCGATGGCCAGGTGTCGGGCGATCGCACTCACGGCCTCGGTCTCTACTACCACGACTGTCGATTCCTCCGCACCTATGAGCTGCGGCTCAACGATGAGCCGCCGATTTGCCTGGGTGCCACCGTCGCTTCGGGTGACCGTGGCGCCGTGCAGCTCACCAACCCAGACCTCCGAGCCCGTACCGGCGGCGAGATCCCGCGCGATACCCTGGACCTCGAATGGGGCCGGGCCATCGACGCCTCGTCCAACGCGCTGGTCGACGGGCTCCGGCTCCGAAACTGGGGCCACCAGCCGGTCGATTGCGAGTTGGAGCTCCGGTTCGCCGCCGATTTCGAGGATGTGTTCGCGGTTCGTGGCCTGCTCGGCGAGGCCCTCGGCAAGAAGGATCCGCCGATCTGGGACGCCGGCCTGCTGCGCTTCCTCTACCATGGAAAGGACGGGCTGGCGCGCAGCCTTACGGTGTGCCTTCCGCCGGAGTTCACCCAGCGTGATGCCACCACCGTCTGCGCCACGATCCGAATCAACGCCCGGGAGGAGCGCCGTCTCGCCGTCTACCTGCTGGTCCGGGAGTCGTCTGATCTGGCGGAGGTCCGGCCGGAGCGGCCGAGCGGGGATGGCGGGCGGGCCCTCCAGCCGCGAACCGAGCCCGACGACGAGTTCCCGCACCCCACCTTCGCCAGCGATCACCCTGTTCTCGTGCGCGCCGTCGAGCGGGGGCTGGCAGATCTTCGCCTGCTCCGGAGCACGCTCCGCGGCCGTGACTTCATCGCGGCCGGCATCCCCTGGTTCGCCACCCTGTTCGGACGGGACAGCCTGATCGCCGCGCTCCAGCTTCTGCCGTTCGCTCCCGAGATCGCCCGCGACACGCTCCGGCTTCTCGCCAGCTGGCAGGCCGACCGGGTGGACCAGTGGAGGGACGCCGAGCCCGGCAAGATCCTGCACGAGCTTCGGGTGGGCGAAATGGCCCGGATCGACGCCATTCCCCACAGTCCCTACTACGGCACGGTGGACGCGACCCCGCTCTTCCTCATCGTGCTGGCACAGTACGTGGCCTGGACCGGCGATCTCCCGCTGTTCGACGAGCTCAAGGACAACGTGCGGCGGGCCCTCGAGTGGATCGACCGCTATGGCGACTCGGACGGCGACGGCTACGTGGAGTACCGCAGCGCCTCCGAGCACGGGCTCATCAACCAGGGCTGGAAGGACTCGGGCAACGCGATCATCGACGAGCAGGGCCGGATCGCCACGCCGCCGATTGCGATGGTCGAGGTGCAGGCCTACGTCTACGCCGCCAAGCTCGCGATAGCGGACCTGTACGCCCGCCGTGGCGACCAGAGCACCGCCGAGCAGCTCCGGCGCGAGGCCACGGCGCTCCGGGACCGGTTCAATCGCGACTTCTGGGTGGAGTCGCTCGGATGCTACGCGATGGCCCTGGAAGCGAAGAAGGAGCCGCTCCGGGTGGTGTCGTCCAACGCGGGGCAGGCGCTGTGGTGCGGCATCGCCGAGCCGGCCAAGGCGGCGAAAGTCGCTGAGCGCCTGGTGGCGGACGACATGTTCAGCGGTTGGGGCGTGCGGACACTGTCGGCAAGCAGCAAGGGCTACAACCCGATCGGCTATCATCTGGGCACGGTCTGGCCCCACGACAACGGGCTGATCGGGGCCGGCCTCAAGCGCTACGGCTTCGCGGACCATGCGTGCCGCATCTTCGAGGGGATCGCGGCGGCGGCCGCGGAATTCGAGCACCACCGCCTGCCCGAGCTGTGGACCGGGTTCTCCCGCGCCAGCTACGCCACGCCCATCCGCTACCCCGTCGCCTGCCACCCGCAGGCGTGGGCGGCCGGCTCGCTTCCGTTTCTGCTGCGCCATCTGCTGGGCGTCGAGCCCGAGGCGCTCGACGGCCGGCTGCACATCCGCCGCCCCACCATGCCCGCCACGATCACCTGGCTCGAGGTCCACGGCATCCGGGTGGGCGGCGCGTCGGTGGACCTCCGCCTGGACCGGCCGCGGGCGGGCACCGACGAGCCGCGGGTCGAGGTGCTCGGGCTCCGGGGCAAACTGGACGTGCAGGTGGACTACGTGGGCACCACGGACCGGACCGGATGATGCCGCGCGTCGTGGTGGTGACCGGTGCGTCAGCCGGTCTCGGACGCGCGATCGCGCGGGCCTTCGGAAGCCGCCACGCCGCTGTCGGCCTGTTGGCACGGGATCCGGAGCGGCTCGATCACGCCCGCGCCGAGATCGAGGCGCTCGGCGGCAGGGCGCTGGCACTTCCGACCGACGTCGCCGACCCCCAGGCGGTGGAGGCCGCCGCCGCCCAGGTAGAGCAGCGATTCGGCCCCATCGATGTGTGGGTCAACAACGCGATGGTGTCGGTGTTCTCGCCGGTGCGGCAGATGCGCGCCGACGAGTATCGCCGCGTCACCGAGGTCACCTACCTCGGCACGGTGCACGGGACGCTGGCGGCGCTCGAGCGCATGCTGCCGCGGGACCGCGGCGTGATCATTCAGATCGGGTCCGCGCTGGCCTACCGCGCCATTCCACTCCAGTCCGCCTACTGCGCCGCCAAGCATGCCATCCAGGGCTTCACCGAGTCGCTCCGGTCCGAGCTGGAGCACGACCGGAGCCGGGTGCGGGTCACCATGCTGCAGCTCCCGGCGGTGAACACGCCGCAGTTCGACTGGGTCAGGAGCCGGCTGCCGCACCGGGCCCAGCCCGTCCCGCCGGTGTTCCAGCCGGAAGTCATCGCCGAGATGGTGGTGTGGGCCGCCGAGCACGAGCGCGAGGAGATGTATCTCGGTTGGCCCGCGGTGAAGGCCATCGTGGCCAACCGGATCGCGCCTCGCCTGCTGGACCGCTACCTGGCCCGGACCGGCTACGCCTCACAGCAGACCGACCAGCCCGAGGATCCCGCTCGGGCCGACAACCTGTGGCAGCCGGTGACGGCCGACGTGGCCGCCCACGGCCGGTTCGACGCGATCGCGCGCGACACGAGCCCGCAGATGTGGCTCTCGCGGCACCGGCGCGCGCTCGCGGCCGTCGGCCTCGGCGCGGTCGTCCTTGGCATGACGGCGGGACACCGCCGTACGCGCCGCCGCCTTTTCGACTAGACGAACACGTAGACGCACACCCGGAGACCTCTCATGGCCGACACCGTCAGCGACTTCCTGCTCGAGCGCCTCAAGGCCTGGGGCGTGCACCGGATCTTCGGCTATCCCGGCGACGGCATCAACGGGATCATGGGCGCGCTCAACCGGGCCGACGGTGACCCCGAATTCATCCAGGTGCGCCACGAGGAGATGGCCGCGTTCATGGCGTGCGCCCACGCCAAGTTCACCGGTCAGCTCGGCGTCTGCCTCGCGACCTCCGGCCCCGGCGCGATCCACCTGCTCAACGGCCTGTACGACGCGCGCATGGACCATCAGCCCGTGCTCGCGATCGTGGGCCAGTCCGCCCGGCCGGCGATGGGCGGCGCGTTTCAGCAGGAGGTCGACCTCACCACCCTGTTCAAGGACGTCGCCCGCGAGTACGTGCAGCAGGCCAGCGTGCCCGAGCAGGTGCGCCACCTGGTGGATCGCGCCGTCCGCATCGCGCTCGATCAGCGCACGGTGACCTGCCTCATCTTCCCCGGCGATCTCCAGGACATGGACGCCGTAGCCAAACCGCCGCGGGCCCACGGCACCATCCACTCGGGACTGGGCTACACCCCGGCCCGGGTGGTGCCGCGGGACGAGGATCTCCGCCGGGCCGCCGACGTGCTCAACGCCGGCCAGCGTGTGGCCATGCTGGTCGGTCAGGGCGCGCTCGAGGCCGCCGACGAGGTGATCGAGACCGCCGAGCTGCTCGGCGCCGGCGTGGCCAAGGCGCTGCTCGGCCGCGCGGTGGTGCCCGATGACCTGCCCTTCGTGACCGGCTCCATCGGACTCATCGGCACCATGCCGAGCTGGGAGCTCATGAGCGACTGCGACACGCTGCTCATGGTGGGGTCGAGTTTTCCCTACTCGGAGTTCCTGCCCAAGGAGGGCCAGGCCCGCGGGGTGCAGATCGACATCGACGGGCGGATGCTCAGCATCCGCTACCCGATGGAGGTGAGTCTGGTGGGCGACAGCCGCGAGACGCTCCGCGCGCTGCTGCCGCTGCTCCAGCGCAAGGAGGACCGCGGCTGGCGGGAGAAGATCGAGGCCTCGCTGGCCAAGTGGTGGAAGGTGCTCGAAGCCCGGGCCAAGAATCCGGCCGACCCGATCAACCCCCAGCTCGTGTTCTGGGAGCTGTCACCCCGGCTGCCGGACCGCTGCATCATCACCTCCGACTCCGGATCGTCGGCCGACTGGTTCGCCCGCGACCTCAAGATCCGGCGCGGCATGATGGCGTCCCTGTCGGGCAACCTGGCCACGATGGGGCCGGGCGTGCCCTATGCGATCGCGGCCAAGTTCGCGCACCCCGACCGGCCGGTCATCGCCTGCGTGGGCGACGGTGCCATGCAGATGAACGGCATCAACGAGCTCATCACCGTCGCCAAGTACTGGATGCGGTGGAGCGACCCGCGGCTCATCGTCATGGTGCTCAACAACCGGGACCTCAACCAGGTGACGTGGGAACAGCGGGTGTTCCTGGGCGATCCCAAATTCGAGGCCTCGCAGGACGTGCCCGACTTCCCCTATGCCGGCTACGCCCGGTCGCTGGGACTCGATGGCGTACGGGTGTCCCGGCCGGAGGACGTGGGGACGGCGTGGGACCAGGCGCTGTCCGCCGACAGGCCGTTCGTGTACGAGGCCGTGACCGACCCCAGCGTCCCGCCGCTGCCGCCGCACATCACGGTGCAGCAGGCGCGACACTTCGCCGCCTCGATGATCAAGGGTGACCCCGACGCGAGAGACGTGATCCGG
>Ga0308175_100000440_pt1 | contig 29020 bp, 23 predicted proteins | sample PhyCR1_3_FD_203893 | JGI IMG/M metagenome (GOLD analysis project Ga0308175, IMG submission 203893) | Soil microbial communities from UC Gill Tract Community Farm, Albany, California, United States - DLSLS.C.R1 | ecosystem: Environmental > Terrestrial > Soil > Agricultural land | place: USA...
CGCCGTGCCCAGAAGATTTACCGCGACAATATCACTTACGGGAACATACCGATCCGACAAGGTCAGTGGATGGATCGCCTGCCCGGCATAGAGAAGGACATGGCGTCGGTGCAGGCCGCTTTGAACGGGAAAGCGGGCTCGACGACCGTCGACTCGAAACAGGTTGGACAGGCGATTCGCGCCGTGACGCAAAGACGCCGGCGTCCTTCCGTGGCATGCAGCCATACCGTGCCACAGGGGTTTCAGCCAGGCAAACCACTTCCCGTGACACTCTCTCTGACGGGGAAAGACGCCAATGCTGTTGCTCCCTCCGTTCTCCTGCACTATCGCCACGTGAACCAGGCAGAGCGATGGCATTCTGTCGACATGGAACAAGCACACGCCTCTTTTCAGTCGGCGATACCAGGCGAATACACGAACTCGCCGTTTCCCTTGCAGTACTACTTTGAGTTCCGACGAGGCAGTTCGGAGGCCTGGCTTTATCCCGCATTTAACGCGACTTTGTCCAATCAGCCGTACTTCGCAATTTCTAATAGGCAAAGCTGATGTTTAGCAGAAAATCCGGCTCACCCTGTGCCCCGTGGGACGAAGTTCCTCGGACAACCTGAAGCCTTCTGATTACGGGGAGAGCCTTTCGGCGCCGAAATCAGAGAAGTTCCAAAATTGGGAATCATGCCGAGAATCCGTTGACGTTCGTGGTGAGATGGAGGTTCTGGAGGTCTGTCAGGAGTGGCCGAACAGCGAGCAAAGCGTTTCGCTCAGAGCTGAATAAGAACTCCGAGAGCTTAATGTGTTCGGCCAGAACCTCTCCGTTCGTGTTTCGCACGGCACGCAGCCAGGCGGATTGAACAATCTCCTGGATCAATGGATGAAACCCGCGGAAGCAATAAGCGACGCCAGGCCTCAGCTGGATCAAGCGGCTGTTCGTCGATGGACCGTATAGAAAAATCACGGTTCTACTTTGCCGGTCTCCTGAAGTCGCCAGAGCGGTTGTTCCTGCAATATAGGGATGAAACTGTTACCAGTCGGGTCCAGCTGGCGTGGTCCTTGTTCAGAATTGGAAGGTGACAGCCCGTGCTTCGAACGGCTCTCCCCATCCTGCAGCAGGATGACAAACCGCATTCGTTCGTCCATAACAGAGCTTTCCTTCGACGACCATCCACCTCATCCGCCCCTTCGGGACGAAAAAGTGTAACCCCATGTGTCCGGTACGTTCTGTTACCTATGTCTCGGGTCAGTCACTCTACGGGCTTTACGCCAACAACGGGGGGCATTCCGCTGCCCGAAAGAATCAAGCACATAATACCTTGACAGGTTTCCGGTAATCATCGAAGTTGCGGAAGCCATAAGCTTGAGAAGTTGCCGTTTTCGTGTAACGTCGTAAGTGGGTGGGAACCGGAGGACCGCCTGACCATCGAGATCAGTTGCTGCTTCTTTTGGGCGGACCTCGAGGCTTGAGGCCGTGAGCCTCAGGATGAGATCGAACGGGAACTCGGCACTTCCGTCCGAGTACGTGCCGCTGCTCCCGGCTTTCTAAATGTGATCCTTGAGGGGCAACGGATCCTTCTCACGACGACAAGTATCGTGCGCCTTATTCGCAAAAGGGCCCGCTGAACCAGAGCGTTGTACCGTAGCTCAACAATCGCTTTAGCTACTCGGCACGACTACCGTCCAGTCGAGCGTGCTCCCGAACGGATCGAAGCGAGTGAGCCGGTCAGCTGCATCGATTGATCGTCGCGATAACTGCTTCCACTAGTGCTCCTTCGAGCGACTATTCCATGTACGGCATGCGATAAAAGTGGAACTTTCGTCTTGCAATTGTGCAATACAAGGTAGAGCCGGATGAATAACGATCTCAAACGAGAAGACGAGCGATTCATCCGGCGCTTGTTGGAAGGTGATGAACATGCCTTCACTGCTCTATACGGGGAGTACGGCGGTCCCGTCTATCGGTTTACTCTTTACATGTCGGGTGAACGGGTTCTGGCCGAAGAGATCACCCAGGAAACGTTCCTGTTTCTACTGGCCAATGCCAACTCGTATGATGTCGCTCGCGGATCGTTGTTGTCATGGCTCTTGGGTATCGCCCGCAATATAAGCCGTCGTACTATGCGCAACGAAGGATTCACAACAGATGCCTTTGAAGATATAGGCGAATTGGAAATTGAACAACACATCGATTTGCATCAAGAGTTGGCACACCGTGAAATGATCGAATCGGTCCGACGCGTCGTGCAATCCTTGCCGCCTACGTTGCGAGAGGTCGTGATTCTGTGCGAGTTGCAGGAGCTCGGTTATAAGGAGGCGGCAATTGTGCTTGGCTGTCCTATCGGTACAATCCGGTCCCGGCTCAGTCGCGCACGCGCGCTGCTAGTTTCGAAGCTAAAGATGGAGTGTTCCGCATGAGTGCCGACTCCGAGCAGGACTTTCTGGATGAAGCTTTGGGCGCTCTGCGCACTGTGTACAATCAGGAAGCGCCTCCGCGGATCGAGTATTTTTTGGCTGCTCGCATGCGCGCGAATCGGCGCCGAAAAGCGATCCCATTGTTCGGGACCGTAGCCCTCGTTTGTGCAGCACTGATACTGCTTATCTGGTTCGGTACACAACGCATTGCACGGGCTCCCTATACTGCGCCAATCACTTCTGGGTATCAAACACAGCTGGGGTCGCCCCCGGTCCAGTCCGGAACGAGTCCGGCCGGTGCTGAGCATGTTGCTGTGGCCCGTCGGCTTGACAGACCTGCGCCACAACGGCCGCGAACTCCTGCGCATCCCAAAGAAGATGATGAATCGGTATCTGCTCCGTTTATTGCAATTCCCTATGCAGAGCCGGTCGCGCCGTTCGAACAGATAGATATCTACCGCGTCCAATTGCCTCGAGCGACATTAGGCCTCTACGGAGTCCCGGCACGGGCTGGAGATCTTGAGTCTCGTGTCACGGCAGATGTCGCGGTTGGCAGTGACGGTGTCGTTCGTGCCGTCCGCTTCGTACCCTGATTCTCAATTTAGTCCGTCGATCTTAATTATTTGGAGGCAACATGCGAAGACTCGCTGTTCTATTTTCTTTCTTTTCCACGATGCTGCCGGCACAGGCAGTATCAACGCAGGTCAATCCGCCAGGTGCGCTTGATGGCCGAAAGGACATGATGTACGTGACTCCGGGTATTGCCATGCCCTCAGCGGGTGTTGGACAAATCGCTGTCATGTCGCACGAGTTCAGTCTCTTCCCAGGCAAGCCCGTTGCGGGAGCACCATATTCAGGCGATCAGATTACAGAACACGTGCAAACGCTGGCAGATGGGAACCGCATCGTGAATAAGACTACAAGAAAGGTGTATCGTGACTCGCAAGGCCGCACTCGCACAGAAACCAGCTTGCCCGCATTCCCCGGCGGGCCGCCCCCTCCGGTGATGATTGCCATTCACGACCCGGTTGCCGGATTCACTTACCTCCTTGACGCTGAACACAAGACAGCGCAGAAGATGGTCGCTAAACCTCCCTCCGTTCAGGTGCAGACCGGACAAGAATTGCCGCCCTTACCGCCGCCTCCGCCGCCATTCGCGGGAACGATGGGACCGGTCGCCATTGTAGCTGCGAAGGGGGAGCTAACCTCGAAGGCAAACCAACAATCACAGGATCTTGGAAGTCAAATGATGGCGGGTGTAAATGTAACGGGCACTCGGATCGTTTCCACCATTCCGGCGGGGGCAATCGGCAATGAGCAACCGATTGAAACTGCTTCTGAACGTTGGTTCTCGCCCGTACTGCAAGTTGTGGTGAAATCGATCCACACTGATCCGCGCATCGGTCAGACAACTGAATCGCTCGAGAATTTGAGGCGTACTGAGCCGGATTCCTCCCTGTTCCAGGTACCTGGTGACTACTCGGTGACGGAATCTGCGGGTCCGCAAATCAGAAGGTTTGAATTCAGGAAACCTGAGTAGAGCCGGACTGTAAACCTAGCCGCGCTCGCCCCCTCGCCCAACCAAAATCGGAACCTAGATTCTGGAAACGGGGCGAGGGCACGCAATTTGGCCTGGCAATTTAGGTTGCAAGCTCGGGCCGGGCAAACACATCACCATACTCACTTGTTGAGTCCCGCGGAAACCTGCGGCTTCGACGATGCTGATCACCTGTCGTGCCTACTGAGCGGGTGCGATTCGTAACAGCCGGGGAACATGGTCCATGGCATTCCCAAGCGCTCGGGCGAGACTGAGTTTCGCCAGATTGTGTGCAAACACGCTATCGATGTAGTCAAGCTGTGCAGTCGCCACCGCCTGCTGCGATTGGATAACTTCGAGGTTCTCCGCGACCTTGGCTTCTAATCGTTGCTGTGTCAATTCAAGGTTTTGCCGGGCAATTTCGAGGTTCCGCGTCGCTACGTCGACCTGCTCAGCCGCCGCCCGGATGTCGAGAAAAGCACTACGAACGTCAGCTTCGACACGCCCTCGAGCATCCTCCAGTTCGACCTTGCGCTGCCCAAGCGCCGCATCGGCTTGCTCAAGGTCGCCCTCGGCACGGCCGCCTTGCCAGATGGGAACGTTGAGGGTTCCAACGACCGCAAACGTTCCATGCGCCTGGGAAGGGTTGGTTCCGATAGCGCCATAATCCGCGCTGAAGGAAAGTGAGGGTAACCGCTCCGATTGCGCCGCCGTTCGCGAATGGCGTGCCGCACGGATCTGGGCTTCTGCCGCTTTCAGGTCCGATCGCGTTGCATATGCATCCTTCAGAGCTGCGTTCTCTTCGATTGAAGTAAGGGCCGAGTACAGGACGTCGTCGGTGATCTCATACGCGTCCGTCGCAGGCAAGCCCACCAGTCGCGCAAGATTCATCTTGCGCTTAGCGAGGTCATTTGCGAGCGAGACCATCCGCTGGCGCTCAGTCAATAGTTCCGCCTCGGTACGATTTAGTTCGGTGAGCGAGAGCACCCCGGCCGCGCGCTGCTCTGTCGCCTGTCCGAAGGATGCCTCCGCGGTTCCGATTTGAGCGCGCTGCGCGTTCACTCTTGCCTCGGCCGCGATTACCTGCAGGTATGCACCTCCGACGGCGAGCACGATCAAGTCCTTGGCGTCCTGCGCAGCTTGCTCGTCTGACAGGAGCAACTCTTTCGCCGCACGGTAATTGTTCAACTGGGTCAGGTTTGCCACCGTCTGAGTCAAGCGCGCCCGCAGATCGAAGTAGTTGAACGGCCCCACAACGGAAGGAAGCGCGACACCAGGGATGGGCGAGTTAAATCGCACACCCAAAGCCCTCAAATTCGTTTGCTGGACCGTTTCCGAGAGAGCGGCATTCAGATTGGGAAGCAGGGCCGCTCGAGCGACTTTCGCCTGGCCTCGTCCTTGCCGAATTGCGTGATTGAATCCGACCTCGCCGAGATTGAACGACAGTCCACGATCGAGTGCTTCTTTGAACGAGAGCTTACCTGAGAACGGACGAGCATTGCTGCTGGCACTGCCGGCAAACGGACCTTGTATCTGGACGCCGCTATTCAAAGTATTAACACTGCTGGTCACGCCGGGTATTGCAGCCTGACTCGCTGTTACTGAGCCGATGAGTGCAGTTCTGCCCGAGACCGGTAATTGATTCGCTCCGGGTGTCTGACTTTGCACGCCCGGGCCCGATAACTGTGCCTGCGCGCGCCCAAGGAACAAGGTGAAGATCAACCAGATCGGGGCCGTTTTCGCCGTGGAAGTTCGTCTCATTGTTTAGTGCCAGTTATCCGAGCTGTTTCCGAAAGCGCCATACGCTTAACGCGACCAGAACAAGTGTGAATGACAGCAATGCGAGGAAATGCGGCCATAACGTTACGAATCCGGCGCCTTTCAGAAGAGCAGAGCGGGAAATAACTCCAAAGTGATAAATCGGGTTGACCGCTGTGACAGGTTGTAACCACTGCGGCATTGCCTCCATGGGGGTCAGGGCGCCCGACAGCGTTGCCAATGGAGGATTTACAAAAAAGCTTGTGAGCTGGGCCTGCTCGGCCGAGTTAGTAAAGGTGGCGATCACAGTTCCAATCCCGATACCGGAAAGCACACACAGTGCAGCGCCTGTCAGGACCAGGAGATAGCTGCCCTGGAACGGCACATGAAACACAAGCTTCATAATCAGAGTTGCCAGCATTGCCATCAGGCAAAGCAGAACGAATAACGGAGCAATCTTTGCGACGATAATTTCCGACGTTCGCGCTGGCGACATCAATAGTTGTTCAATGGTTCCACGCTCACGCTCTTTGACCATGGCCGCGGCGGAAACTAACGACCCGTTCAGAATGCAGAGCAAACCGAATATCCCCGTCACGGTGAACCACGAGCTCACTAATCCCGGGTTGTAAAGGAAAGCGGGCGTGAGGACTATCTCACCCCTGCGGCCGACTGACTCGCCGCTTATCCGCTCAAACCTGGCATGGAGACCGGAGGTGCCTAGCTTTGAGTTGTACGACGAGATGATCGCTTCGGCATAAGCTTTGGCGATGGTTGCCGTGTTGGCGTCCATGGCGTTCAAAAGAATTTGGACGGTAGCCGTCCGGCCCCTTTGAAGATCGCGGGAAAACTCATGAGGAATAATGGCTGCGGCCTTGATCTCGCCCCGGCTTAGTGCGCCGGTTAACTCGCCGGGCGAAAGATAGGTGCGCTTCATTCGGAATGCCCGGCTCTCGGTCAGATCGGCGATCAACTCACGACTTTCGGGCGTCCGGCTCCAGTCGAGGACTCCGATCGGCATGTGCTCCACCGTAGAGTTCAGGGCAAAACCGAAGAGCAGAATTTGAAGAGTCGGCGGCACAATCATGGACATTGCAAGCCGCTTGTCACGCCTGATCTGGTTCAACTCCTTCACGATCAGGGCGCGCAAGCGGCCGCCGTACAAGCCCCGTAGTATCTGCTTCATTGCTAAGCCTTCACCTGCATCCGTCTCATCCGGCTCCAAGCAAGTGTGAAGAAGATGATTCCGATCAAGCCGATGACGAGCACGCTGGTCCACGTCGAAGGCCAGCCGCCGCCCTGCAGAAGCGCATCCCGGACGACGTAGATGTAATACTTGCCCCAAATGAAATCTGAGATCCAGCGGATGCCAGCCGGAATATTTTCAATGGGAAAAATGAGCCCGGACAGCAGGAATACGAGAAGGAAACCGCCGAGTGCCACCGCTTGCATGGCAGCGGCCTGGCTTGGAATGGCGATGCCGATCAAGGTTCCGAATGCAGCAACGCAGAAGCAGTAGAGGAGTGTAGCCACAACAAACGGGCTCGGATCGCCAGCGAAGCTTAGTCCGAAGTAGGTGTAGAGCATTAGGAGGAGCGGAACGCATTCCCAAAGACCAACAATGGTGAACGCGAGAACCTTTCCCAGCACAAACTCGAAAGCCGAAATACTCGACACATAAACCTGCAGGATCGTTTTGTTTTCGGCCTCCTTAGCCATTGCAAGCGATGCAAGAAGCGGCGCAAACATGGAGACGGCAAGTACGAAAACGCCGGGTCCAGCGTATTTCTTGCTGGAAAGGCCGGGGTTGTACCAAAGCCTGACCTCGGATTGGACCGGAACCGCAACGCCCGCCCGTGCGTGTCCCTCGTTGTAAGCGCGAACAATTTGGGTTGCATCTCCCGCCACCAGCGTTGCTGTATTCGAATCGGACGCGTCGATCAGAACCTGAACCTCAGCTCGCGCGTTCCGCGCCACGTCGCGGCCGAAACGTTCCGGAATGATCAGAGCGGCCCGCGCGCGGTTCTCGAGAAAGGCATCCTGCGGCTGCTGTGAAGCCCGCCAGGGTACAACGTGGAATGAAAGCGAAGATCGGAAGGCATCGATCAGATCGCGCGACGCGGCAGAATCATCCAGGTCCTGCACGATGATAGGAAGACCGCCAACCTTGAGGGCGATAGACGTTCCCATGAGGAACAACAAAATGCAGGGAAGCGCCAGGGTCAACGCCAATGCAAGCCGGTCCCGCAAAATCTGAGTCAACTCTTTACGAACTTGGGCTCCAACACGTCTCATCGAAGTTCTTTCAGTCTTCCGACGCTACTTTTCCTTGCGAACGCGCCTGCTCGACCACACGGATGAAAACATCCTCGAGCGAGTAGCTCTGTTCCTGACAACTGAGTACGCTTATGCCGTCCTCAGCCAAACGATCGCGGGTTTTCCTTTCCGCTTGTGCGACATCGTCGTCGAAGATCACGTGCAGCCGTTCGCCGAAAAGCGAGATTCTCCAGCGCTCCGTGCCTTCCTTCAAGAGGTCTGCCGCACGCTGTGGCTGATCCACAATCAACTCGAGCATATGTCCGGGTTGAGCTGCTTTGATGCCCGTTGGTGTCCCCTGCGCTACAAGTTCCCCGGCCACCATAAAACCGAGCCGGTTACATTGCTCGGCTTCTTCCAGGTAATGCGTGGTCACAAGCACGGCTGTCCCCCGGTCCGCCAGGTCGTTGATTATGCGCCAAAACGCCCGCCGTGCGAGAGGATCTACGCCTGACGTTGGTTCGTCCAGGAACAGTACGCTCGGTTCGTGCATGATAGCGGCTCCGAAGGCCACGCGTTGTTTCCAACCGCCGGGAAGCTCGCCCGTAATCTGGTGTTCGCGGCCTTGCAGCCCTGAGAACTCAAGGACCCATTGGCGTTTCTCCTCGCGTTCTTGCTCCGGAACACCATAAACACCGGCGAAGAACTCCAGGTTTTCACGAATGGAGAGATCGTCGTATAGCGAAAACTTCTGGGACATGTAGCCGATGCGCTGGCGAATGGACGAAGACCGCAGCTCGCCTTTCCCACCGGCCAGTTGCATGCTTCCCGATGTCGGCTTGAGCAGGCCGCAAAGCATCTTGATCATGGTCGTTTTGCCGGCTCCATTAGCGCCAAGCAAACCGTAAATTTCGCCGTATTGGATCTGAACTGAGACACTTTTCACGGCCGTAAACGGACCAAACTGCTTGGTCAATTTGTCGGCGTTCATGGCTAACTTGCCTTGCAATGCGTTCTGCGGATGCTCGCCGGGAAAGGGTTTTGCGCTCACCGTTCGGCCGAGACCACGCAACCGCGCAACGAAAGTGTTTTCCAACGTCGGTTTGCCGACGCGGATTTCCTCGACCTTCAGGTTCTCGCGGCTCAATGTGTTGTTGATTTCGGACTCGGCCCTGTCAGGCTCCTGGGCGAGAATATCGAGTCGATCTCCAAATCGCTGTACGTCGGCAATTGCTTTGCCTTCGCCGGCTTGCGCTTCGAGCAGGCGCTCCGCCTTGCCGAGATCCGCTGTTCTGAGTTCGAGGCGCTTGGCTCCCAGACTGCCGCGCAGTTCCGAGGGTGTTCCAATCTGTCGGATTTCCCCCTCATAAATGAGTGCGACACGACCGCAGCGTTCCGCCTCATCAAGGTAGGGCGTAGCCACCATGATCGTAAGTCCGCCGATCGCGAGATGCGCTAGTGTGTCCCAAAATTCCCGTCGTGAAACTGGATCAACGCCGGTCGTCGGCTCATCCAGTAGCAGCACCCGAGGCTCGGGCACTAAGGCGCAGGCCAACGCAAGCTTCTGTTTCATGCCGCCGCTCAGGCGCCCCGCCAATCGGCCGCGGAAGCGATCCATGTCGAACATGCGCAGGTATCGAGTAGCGCGTTGCTCGATGTCAGCGCGCGGCACTCGCCGCAACTGGCCGATATAGCGGATGTTCTCCATTACGCTTAGATCCGGGTAGAGGCTGAACGTCTGAGTCAGATATCCGGTCTCGGACCGAGCCTCGCGTGCGGCCTTTCCAAATATCCGAACCGTTCCGCCGGAAGCCTCCATGACTCCGGCCAGGATCTGAAAAGTGGATGTCTTCCCCGCTCCATCCGGACCGATCAGGCCGAAGATTTCCCGTTCTTTAACTTCCAGATCGATCCCGCGAACCGCCTCGACTTCGCCGTACCGTTTGCAAAGTTTTGAAAGCAGAATCGCCGGCGCTTGTGGAGCAGATCGGGAAGCTCCGTTCGCGACAGGAGGATTCGCGAGTGCGCTCATCTCCGCCCCGTATCGCGCGGCCATTCGTCCCCGCTCAGAAGTATCTCGCCGTCCGCAGGCATCCCGGGCTTCGCGACCCCGAGCGACTCTTTCAGTTGCAACTTCACTCCGACCACCTGCTTCACACGGTCTTCCTTGAAGTACGTGTTTTCGGGCGTGAACGTGGCTGCCGGATCGATCCGCGATACGTAGGCATCGAGCGGACGCTCTGGTTGCGAATCAACGTAGATACGCGCCCGTTGTCCGAGTTTCACCTGCCCGATGCGCCCCTCCGGCACGTAACCGCGCAGGTAAATCTTGCTTAGATCCAGAAGGGTGACGATGGTGGTTCCGGCAGTCACCACCTCGCCAGGCTCTGCCGATCTCGTGATCACCGTTCCGGCAAAAGGAGCTCTTACGACCAGGTCACTGCGGTTTGCGGCGGCTTCCTGCAATTGGAATCGTGCGCCTTGGGTTTCGGCGGCTGCGCTCGACACTTCGGCCTCCTGCTGAAGAATCTGGCGCCTGGTTGCTGACACTTGGAGGTTGCGGATACCAGGCGTTGCGAGGTTCGCCTTCGCCACTTGCAACGCACCCCCTGCCGCTTCGGTCTTGCGGCGCATCGCGGCGAGTGCCGCTTCCTGCTGTTCGGCTGTGCTGGCATACATTCTTCCCTGCCGCTCGGAGACGGCGCCGGTTTTAGCCAAACGCGTATAGGCGTCCCGATCAAAACTCGCCAACGAGTAGGACGCTTCCTGCTGCTTAAGACTCGCTTCCGCCGCGGCGAGATCGGCTTCCGCCTGGCGAACCCGCCCTTCCGCGTCGGACTGCGCCTGCTCGCTCTGCAACTGGTACTGCTTTAACTGCTCGTTGAGAATTGCAGTTTGTGCACGAGCGGCTTGTGACCTGGCTTGGGCGGCAAGCACGGCCGCGTGCGCCTGTTCTTCGCGCGCCCGGACCTGCTCATCATCGAGCGTTGCGATCGTTTGGCCCGCTTGGACGGCATCACCCTCCCGCACCGTGATGGCAACGATTCTGCCTGCTCTTTTGGGCGCCACCGACGAGTCGTCGCCTTCGATTCGCCCGCTGAGTTGGATAATGTTCGCTGGCGCGCTCGGGCGAGCGAACACAAACCGCCACACAAGCAGCGCAGCAGCAACTACGGAAAGCAATACGAGAAGACGAACGACCGTCCTGCGCGTTGCGGATCCGTGAGGTTCTGGCTCCCCGCTGGCCGGCGCGCCCGCTTTACTGTTGTCGTCCACGGCTGTCCTCTCCGCGCTCATTTCGAACTCTTCCTCCCGTGTCCAGATCTGTCCGGCCGTGCTTCGCCACACGTCAGAACGTGTTGATAGTAGGCGCGTAGCATAGCCTCGACATCGAGCGAGCTGAAATCCTGGAAAAGCCCGGTCCAGATCACGGAGAAAATAGCCGGCGCAATGACGAGATGTGGAAACTTGAGGAGCATGTCGTCCCGCAGTTCGCCTCGCTTCGAAGCCCGGCGCACCATCGCGCGCACTCCCCTCATCCCGGGCTCGACAACCAGTCGGAAATAGACCTCCGCCAGTTTGGGAAATTGTCCGGCTTCGCCGATCAGAAGACGAATGATCGCCGCGCGGCGGGATCCCACCAGCTCACCGAACAGAGGAACAATCACCCGGTCGGCATAATCCGCGAGGGCTTCTCCCGGACGTGGTCCGAGTGCTGCGGTGTCCACATTGGGCCGGATCTCCTGCTCGACGATGGCGGCGAACAAGGCCTCCTTATCCTTGAAATTAAGGTAAATGGTGCCTTTGGCAACACCCGCGCAACGCGCAATATCCTCCATGCGGGTAGCAGCGAAGCCCTTCTGGAGGAACTCAGTGATCGCGGCCTCGACAATCGCGCGTCGTCGCGACAGCGCTTGCTCTGCACGCTTGGGTTTCGCTGCCTCGACGGAACGGCGTTGATTCGAAGTTGGGGAGAGCGATCGGGCCAAAACCAAGCATATCTCTGACTGACTGTTCAGTCAACTTATTTAATGCGGGTAAAAGCCAAGGTATCGACGCGCCGCACTCGTCACGAAGTTGCAGTTCGCTAGGAGTTGCTTCGAATGGCATTCCGCACTTTTATCCTGGTTGAGCGAAGTTCCGCCATCTCTGCTTCACTAAATCTGCCCGCAGCCCGAAGGACATCCGAATACTCGGAGAGCAGTCTCACCAATCCCGGATCTTCTGCCCCGGCGGACGATTCCTTCACTGCGATTGCCTGTCGGAGAAGTGGTTCGGCTTCTCCATACCGCTTCCGCATAAAATAGGCTTCGGCCAGATTAGAAGCGACCAGGCCAGTCTCCGGGTGATTGGCTCCACGTACGCGCTGCTCGATCGCAAAGGCTCTCGTGAGTAACTCGATCGAGTCGTCATATCGGTGTCGGGCAAGCGCAAGCGAGCCCAAATTATTCAGGTCGACTGCAGTCTTCAAAGCGTTTGGTCCAACCACACGTTCGTCAATCTGCAGCGCCCGCTCATACAGGGGCCACGCCTTCCGGTATTGCTTGCGGGCTCTATGGATACCCGCGAGAATACTGAGCCCCGACGCCACCTCCGGTTGATTTTCACCCAAAACGCGTTCCAGCGTTGTGATCGAATCCGTGAGAAGCGATGTCGCGGATTCCCAATCTCCCCGGCGCGCTCGCGCATCGGCGAGATTGACCGAGACTGCTGCAATCGTCGGACTGTTGTAATCGAGAAGCTCATGGAGGATTTGCACGGCCTGAGAAAGATAAGCTTCCGCCACATCATTCTTGCCTTGAGCCAAGCCAATCCTTCCTAACGTGTTGAGCGCCAGGGCGGAAACCTCATGACGGTGCCAGTCCTGCTTGGGAAATGCAGCCAGCGCCCGATTCGCTGAATCCTCCGCTTCCTTTAGGTTTTCGCGCGCCAGCAAAATCGCAGCGAGTGTATCAGCGGATTCCGCAAACTGGCCCGGGTCAGTCGACTGTATTTCCCCATCCAAACTTCGCCGGGCAAATGCTTCCGCATCGGCAAGCCTCCCTTGTCCGAGTGATACAAGCGCCAGACCCCGAAGAGCACCTGGCGCGTGCGAACTTGCGGGCGGCTCGCTTTGGGCGTACTCGAGCGCTTCCCGGTAAAGCGCCTCAGCTTCGCCGTACTTGGCTTGCACGCGAAAACTCGCGGCGAGATTGATGTTGAGCACCGCCAATTGAGCGGGATTCGGAGTCTCGCGGCTACTTGCGACTGCAAGTGCCTTCTCGAACAATAATTCCGCCTCACGATAATGCGCGGCATGAAAAAGGACATTGCCGCGATTAGACCAATCCGTCGAGGAACCGGAATCCGCGACTTGCGCCGGGTAGGAAGAAACGCTGAGTAGTAACAACAGAAACGTCTTCACATCCCAATGTTCATTGTCGGGGGACCGTCCCGACCAGTAAGGGACGGTAACTTACCGGGTCATCTTACGGTAAGATTGCTGCCCGGCGGGACCACTCGATGAACCAGGCTCGTGAAGCGCGCTTCAGATCTCAAGTCATCATATGCGGGATGTACAGCCAGCCCCACCACGGACGATTCGCGGCGCTCGAACCCGGACTCAAGGCACGTCAAAGCCGATTCTTTATCCCCAAGTCCGAGATGCGTCAATGCGAAACACGTCGCAGGGACAGGTCGTTCGGCAGCTAGCTTCCGCAGACGGACGAGAATCTCGCCTGCTCTGACTCGATCCCCGGTCAGACCGTAAGCTTGTCCTAATGCGCCGAAGATCGTGGGCGCTTGACCACCGCCCAGAACGCAGCATCGTTCGAGCATCTCGATCGCACGCGCGGTCTGACCTGCATGGAGCAGCGCCCGGCCCATCGAACCATATGGCTTATAAAACGACGGATCCTTCGAGATGAGTTGGCTGTAGCGATCAACTGCTTCATCGTAGTTGCGGCGCAGGAACGAAAGGTAAGCCCGCCCTTCCATCAGGATCAGAGACAGCGGATCCAGGTCTATGGCTTTTTCGAGTTCAGTCTCCGCCTCATCGAACCGGCCCAGCATGGCCAAGTGGTCCACGCTGTACCAATGCCGGGCCGGAGCATAACTGGGATTCAGCTGAAGAGATCGACGAAATGCAGCCTCGGCTTCCTCCCACGCCCAATCGTGCAACGTAAGGATTAACCCATAGGATGCGTGCGCTTCGGCTGAAGCCGGATTCAATCCCAGAGCTTTCTCGACCGCCTGCTTCGCTTTCCGCATGGCCGTCGGGCTATCGGCTACTCCGTATTCCGCGTGCAGAGCCAACGTGTCGGCCAAACCGGCATAGGCGGAAGCAGAGGAAGGATCCGCACGGATCGCACCTTCGAAGCACAGGGCGCTACGTTGAAGCCCTTCGAATGTGCGCTCTCTCGCGTGAAATCTGCCTTTCAAACAAAGTTGATAGGATTCGACGTTCTGAGATTCCGCTGCGTTCGCCACGTTACCAGCTCGCAGCACCAGCTTTGCCCGAAGCGCGATGACAATCGCCCGCGTGATCTCATCCTGTATGGCAAAGATGTCTTGTAAGCCGCGGTCGAAACTCTCAGACCAGAGGTATTGCTTGGCCGAAGTATCGATCAGGTGGGCCAGAATCCGAATGCGTTCGTTTGTTTTTCGGATGCTCCCCCTCAGCACAAACGATACCCCAAGTAGATCACGGGCGGCATCGACACTGTCGGCGTGGCTTTTCACTCGTGCGGCGGAAGCCCACGCTAAAACGCGCAAATCCGAGATCCGGGTTAGCGCGCTTACTAAGTCTTCGGTCAATCCTTCGCAGAGGAACTCCGTCTCTGCGTCTGAGTTGAGATTCGTAAACGGCAAGACCGCGATCGAAGGTTCAGGTGCGATCGTTGTCACTACCTTTTCCGGCTTGTTTACCTGTTCCGATCGCGTCCGAAACACCGGCGAGTATCGCCCTTTAGGCAAGTCCAAAATCAGTTCATCGGTTTTGCCATCCCGCTCATAATATTCCCGAAGTTTATGCCGTAGCCGTCTCGCCTCCACCCGCACAATCGGATCAATCCGCGGATCATATGCGGGCGGCCGGTCGAACACGTGGATTCCGATAACGTTCTCTTTCAGCCGCGACGCGTTCCCGGATAATGTCTCGTCGACAGTGAACTGCAGGAAGCGCACCATTCGGTGTGCATCCGTAAACAAGGCGCTTTTCACAATTTTTGTGAGTTGGTTGCGAATGGATGCAGGATCGATCAAATCGTCTGCAGGTGCGGCTGACATAATCGCTATCCCGATACTATCGCCCACCGTACGGCGACAATTCGGAAATGGCAACCGGCCTTCCGCCCTCCAAGCTAGGCATCAACAGAGATCAGGCCGGGCATGCCTCGCCGGAAGAGCACTTCGGACATCCGGGATTCACGTTTAAAGCGTCTCGGCCCCGAGTTTCACCGCGCCCTCCTTCCACGCCTGCTCGAATTCGCGCTGCACAGAGTCGGCGCCCACCGAATTGCCCTGCGCCTTCAGGCTTTGTACTAGGCCATACAGCGACCGACCGTTTCGCGGGTTGATCTCGAGATCCCGCCGGAACACCGCTTCGGCTTCGCTAGCTTTGCCGTTTCGCAGCAGCGCAGCGCCCAACGACTCGCGAACCGGGTAATGCCACTCGGGCGGCTCCATATAGCCGAGCTTGTCTTGAGCTGCGACAGCCTCGCGCAGAGCCGCGATCTCTCCGTCGGCGTCTCCCTTGCTTCGCGCGATCTTGGCGCGGAGTTCGGCCTCTCCCACGGCAAGAACACTGCGGACCGGATTGATCATGAGCTTCTGATCTTCCGGAATACGGGCGCAAATCGCAACCATGCGCTCACTCTCGGCGCTCAACTCGGAACTGCGGCCCAGTCCAGCCATTGCAAGCCCGCGGGCATAGCGGTAAAACGCATGGAGGGCGGGCGCAGTCTCTTTCGGCTCCGGTTCGGCGAGCATCTCATTCCACTTGCCGAACCGCGTAAGCACCAGCCACTCGAATGCGCCGTAAGGGGCCAGCATAGGCATCTGGTCAATTGCGCCGTGAACGTTTTGGCGCAGGCGTTTGGAGTAGTCGAGGGCCTCGTCGTAGCGTCCCTGCATCATGCGCGCGTACGCCACGAAATGCAGATTATGAGAGTAGTACATCAGCGGGTAAATGCCAGTGGCTCCCGTACGCTCGATATACTTGCGATCCACTTCCGCTGCCGTGACATTCACGTTCGCCGACACGTCATGATCGCCCGTGCGGATGAAGATGTGTGACGGCATGTGTACTAGGTGGCCGGCGCCCGGCATCAGACCCCCAAGCCGATATGCGCTGGGTAACGCGCGTTCCGGATTCTTAGATGCCTCAACGGCGTGGATGTAATAGTGATTGGCGCCAGGATGAGTGGGATCGCGGCGCAATACACCTTCGAGAACGTCCAGCACTTCGAGCGTCCCCTCCGCCGGTGTGCCATCCGCGTTCCACAGTTGCCACGGACGAAGATCCATGATGGATTCGGCATACAGCGTCGCGGCATCAAGATCGTCGGGGTAGCGTGAATGAACCTGCCGCATCGCCTCTCTATACTGGGCTCCGAGCTGCTGACGATCGACTTTGGCGTCCTTCGAATACCGTGTAGTCAGCGCATTCACATACGCCTTCTCTTGATCAGGTGCGTCCTTCGCAAGAGCAACGGCACGTTCAATGGCCTTCCACGCTTTTTCCTCACGTTCCGGCTCAGGAGGCATGTTGTAATTCGGCCCAAGCGCCAGGGCGATGCCCCAGTGCGGCATCGCCGAGTGCGGGTCCAACTCGGCTGCCCGCGCGAACAAGCGCGCCGCTTCGTCGTGGTTAAACCCATAGATCAGCGCCAGCCCCTGGTCAAAGAATTTCTGGGCAAGTGCCGATTGCGTTGCAATCGGGTGAGTATGAGACCCCAATCCTTCCAGCAGTTCAGCGGGTCTGGCGGTTTCCGTTGTATTGTGGACGTGCTGCGCCATACCTGCTGCGCTGCAAAGCAAGACAGATAACACAAGTTGCTTCACATTCCACCTCCAATGTGGGTATCAACAAAATACGCGTAATCGGCGCTCCCCGTGGATCACGGGAAAGGAGTGTCTGAAGAATTTGGGCTAGACACGGACAGCCGTACCATTAACATATTTAGATATGACACGCCGCGACGTTCTACGAAGCGCTACCTGTGCTCTGGCGGGTTCCGCGATCGGGCTTTCCAAACCGGCTGGGAAACTGCCGATTGCGGTATCCACGCTTGGGTGCCCGAAATGGGATTGGAACACGATCGTCAAGAACACATCTTCGTGGGGCTTCGCGGCGCTCGAATTGCGTGGTATCCAGGACCAGATGGACCTGTCGAAATGCCCCGAGTTCACCGGCACTCGGTTGAAAGGTACATTGCAGGACCTGTCAGCAGCGGGCCTTGAGATCTCAGACCTTGGCGCTTCAGCGCAGATGCATGAGCCCGATCCGGCCAAACGCGCCAAACACATGGACGAGGCGCGCCGATTCATCGATCTTGCGCATCAACTCCACGCTCCCTATGTCCGCGTATTTCCGAATCAGTTCGTCCCCGGCGAGGACAAACACGTGACTTTTGCACGTATCAGTGATGGGCTTCACGAACTCGGCGAGTACGCCCGCCCTTCCGGCGTCGTGGTGATTGTCGAATCTCATGGCGAGTTTCGCCGCGCCGAAGACTTGCTGCCTATTCTCGAAGGCGCCAAATCGAAGAATGTCGCGTTCCTGTGGGACGCGCACCACACCTGTGTCGAAGGCGAAAAGCCGGCCGATACCTTCGCACATCTGGGCAAGTACATACGCCACACTCACCTTAAGGACTCCGTGCCGATTCCGGGAAAGAGCAAAGAGGATCGTCATTACGTGCTCACCGGTACGGGAGACATTCCTGTGAAGGAGATCGTTCGCGTGCTCGCGTCGAATGGCTACAAAGGTTACTATTGCTTCGAATGGGAGAAGCGATGGCATCCCGACATTGATGAGCCGGAAGTTGCATTTCCGCAATACGCCCAAATCATGCGCCGATATCTAGCGGAAGCTGGCATCAGCGCCTAAGAGACTAGTACGAGCTTCAGTGATCCGTCCGACGCCCAAGCTTGAGCGTAGTCGAGGTCGGTCTGCGGCTTTTCGCAGTCTCTAGCAACCGGGATCGCATTCTGAGGTCAAGCTCGTCTGCATCCGGCATCGGCCCAAGTTTCGCGTGAGGCTGCGAAACTGCCTGGGGGACACATGTCGCGCCACTCGGAAGCGGCGGTTGAAGTGCGACAAGTTAGAACCTCCCGCATCTGCCGCAATCAGGCTGATCTGCTGGTCGGGTCTCCACCAACCACATGCAAGCACGCCCGATGCGGAGCCGTCCCAGACAGTCCGTGAGGTTCTCCCAGAGATGCCGAAGGAACAGTTGGTGCAGTGATCGCTCCGACAAGTTCCCCACCCGGCAAATATCCTGTGCGCGGATTTGCACCGGGAAGCGTTTGTGCAGGAGTCGAGAACCGGATTCAATTCACCGGGATTCGATCGCGGCCGGGGTTGATTTCTGGTTGGTTCCGAGTGCAATAGCTTCCTCTTCTGCCAAGGACCCTGATAGCGGAGTTCCAATATTGCAACCGACGGGGAAGAGGCGATCGAGTTTATCGCGCGCGCGGAGAAGGATGAGGCACACCCGTCCGCATTTACTGTTGCTCGACCTTAATCTTCCAAAGGTCAGTACGTCGAGGCGCTCCGCCGGTTGCGGGCGGGCGAAAGCTACAAAGCCATCCGGGTGCCTTCGATGCCGCGGTCAGATCCACCGAATGATCGAAGCCAAGCGGCTAACCCTGCGGAGCCCGCTATTTCTGTATGCCCCTAGGAATGAAGAGGTCTTGAAGCTGGGCGAGATTGTCAAAAGACTGATCAAGAACGAGGGGCTGCTTTAGCTGTCAGGCGTTCGTCTCTGTGCTAATTACGTATGGCGCGTATTCGAGTTGCAAACCTACCTGTGGAGCAGAAGCGCACTTGTTTGTTCCCGCCGTTGCGTATTGAGCTCCTAAGTCTAACAAACTACTACCACTTATAGCCCCGCTTGGGCAAAGCCGCAAGTCCGGCTACCACTTCCGTTTGCCCCAGCGGATGACTTTGAGTTACCAGCCTCAGGAATTTGGCTGCGAGGGCAGCTGCCCTCGGATTACTCGTGCTCAGACGGCGCCGCGACGCCCTACGAACAGGCTGAGCAGGAACAACACGAGAAACACTATAAAGAAAATCTTCGCGATTCCCGCTGAGGCGGAGGCGATACCACCAAAACCGAGTACGGCCGCAAGAATAGCTATGACTAGGAATACCCACGCATACCAGAGCATATGAAGTCCTTTCGATAGTAAGACGCTTAAGCCCGCGTGAGAGTACACTTTATCTGGAGAAAGCGATAACCGCGCGAACGGCCCGCTCGCAGAACCGAGTGTCCGGGATCGTGTTCTCGAGCGTTTCGGCGGGGAAGTTTACTTTGGCACCGGCTACTTCCGTTTCTACTCCGAAATTACCGGCTCCGGAATCTCGTCCCTGCTCGGCTGAAGTTCTTTGTGACGCTTGAGAAAACGCACGCAGGCGTTCCAACGCAGGATCGCATCATCGTTGCCGGAGGGTCGCAGGTGCTCAGCTTTTTCGAACAGGTCGAGCGCTCTGACGAGCCAATCATGAACTTGTCTTGCCGAGCCCATGGTCGCCTCTCGGTAGAGTGCTTTGGCTCGGCGCTCCCACGCGATGCCGGAATAGTAAGCGCGGTCGTACTCTGATTCGAAGGCGGAAGCCATGCTCAGAGTGTTAGAAAATACGCTCCTGTCCTCGTGCATCTGGTCAGTCAGGGCAAGAACGAGGCTGACACGCGCCTCCCGGTTGCCCGGGTCGACCTCCAGAATGTCACGGCAGATGCTTTCGGCTTCGTTTGGTTCGTTCAATAAGCGGTAACGCTCAGCTTTCGCCAGCGCGCCGTCCACGCTGTCGGGAGAGATGGGTTTTAGCGTGAACATGTGAACTCCTTTTACCTAGATGATATGGAACAACTGTTTGAGGGGATCGAAGAAGCGATCGACGATACGCTCTTTGAGCGGGATAATCGCGTTCTCGGTGATGGTAATCGACTCCGGGCAAACCTGCCGGCAACAGGTAGTGATGTTGCAGTAGCCGATGTTGTGCTTCCGTCGTAAATCGCTGACGCGGTCTTCCGTATCGAGAGGATGCATTTCGAGTGCCGCAGCGTACACGAAAAAACGAGGTCCAATGAACTCGTCGTGCTTACCGTGCTCGCGCAGAACGTGGCACACATCCTGGCAGAGAAAACATTCGATGCACTTGCGGAACTCCTGCACCCGTTCGACATCGGCCTGCTGCATACGCCAGGTGCCATCGGCCGCATCGGGCGAACGCGGCCTGAATTTCCTGATGGTCTTCTTTACTTCGAAGTTCCAGGACACGTCGGTGACCAGATCCCGGATTAAAGGGAACGCATGCATGGGCTCGATGATGACCGGCATGTCCAACTTCAGGTCGCTGAGGCGGGTCATACACATGAGTTTGGGCATCCCGTTGATTTCGGCGGAACACGAGCCGCATTTGCCTGCCTTACAGTTCCACCGTACAGCGAGATCGGGTGCCTGGTGTGCCTGAATACGGTGAACGGCATCGAGGACGACCATGCCTTCGTCGATGGGAGTGACGAAATCCTGGAATCCGCCGCGCGACGAATCGCCACGCCAGATTCGAAACATGGCCTCAGTCCTCATTTATTTCATCTCCTCGATTACGGCTTTCAGCTCATCGGGCACCGGGCGAACCGGCCGCTTTTCAACAGCCATTGCACCATCAGCGCCGCGTTTGACGACGATGTTGCACTTGCCCCATTCGGCGTCTTTGTCCGGAAAATCTTCGCGAAATTGCGCGCCGCGGCTCTCTTCGCGAAGAAGCGCCGCCCGTGTGACGCATTCGGACACGATCAAAAGGTTCGGCAGATCCATAGCTGTGTGCCAGCCGTTGTTGTATTGGCGATGGCCCGGAACACCGACCCGGTCAGCCCGAGACCGAAGTTGTTCTATCAGTCCGAGCGCGCGTTCCATCTCACTTCCGGTGCGAACGATGCCGACAAGATCCTGCATGAATTCCTGCAGGTCGTATTGAACCTGATAAGGATTCTCACCCGCAGGACCGGCCTCGAACGGCTTGAGCGCAGCAGCGGCGACGGTCTGGGCCTGATCGTCATCAATCGTCACCGGCCCGATACCTTTCGCGAACTCTGCGGCATACCGGCCGGCGCGCCTACCGAATACCAGAAGATCGGAAAGCGAATTCCCTCCGAGCCGGTTTGCGCCATGCAGTCCGGCGGCCACTTCGCCTGCGGCGAACAGTCCGGGTAGGGAGGACATCTGCGACTCACCATCCACGCTGACGCCGCCCATGACATAGTGCGTCGTAGGCCCGACTTCCATGGGCTCCCGGGTGATATCCAGATCTGCAAGTTGCTTGAACTGGTGATACATACTGGGGAGCTTGCGCTTGATGTGTTCCTCCGCCTTCGGAATGCGGTCCTTGATCCAGGCGATATCCAGGTAGACGCCACCGTGCGGTGTGCCGCGGCCTGCCTTGACCTCACGATTGATGCAGCGGGCCACGTGGTCGCGAGTCAGTAGTTCAGGGGGCCGCCGAGAATTCTTGTCACCCTGTGTGTAACGCCATCCCTCCTCTTCGTTGTCTGCGGTTTGCGACTTGTAGAGATCGGGGATCTCGTCAAACATGAAGCGGCGACCGTCTTTATTGCGGAGCACGCCGCCTTCGCCGCGAACGCCCTCAGTGACGAGGATGCCGCGAACACTAATCGGCCAAACCATACCCGTCGGATGAAATTGCACGAACTCCATATCCTTCAGTTCTGCCCCGGCCCGATATGCGAGTGCATGACCGTCGCCCGTGTACTCCCAGCTATTGCTGGTTACCTTGAAGGCGCGCCCGATTCCGCCGGTGGCGAGCACCACCGCCTTCGCCTGCCAAAGGTAGAAGAGCCCTTTTTCGCGATCGTATCCGCACGCGCCCGCGATGCGCCCCGAATCCAATAGAAGGCTAAGAACAGTGCATTCCATGTGCACTTCCATGCCGCTGTGAATGCCGTGATCCTGAAGCGTGCGGATCATCTCGAGGCCGGTGCGATCGCCGACGTGAGCGAGACGGGGATAGCGATGACCTCCAAAATTGCGTTGAAGAATGCGGCCATCCGGCGTGCGATCGAACAGCGCGCCCCACGCTTCGAGTTCGCGCACGCATTCGGGCGCCTCTTTGGCGTGTAACTCCGCCATGCGCCAATTATTCAGATATTGGCCACCCCGCATGGTATCGGCGAAATGGACGCGCCAGTTGTCACGGTCGTCAACGTTCGCCAGGGCAGCAGCGACGCCGCCCTCGGCCATAACGGTGTGGGCTTTGCCTAGCAGTGATTTGCACACCACCCCTACTCGGACGCCCTGTCCGGCCGATTCGATGGCAGCGCGCAGACCGGCCCCGCCCGCGCCGACGACCAGCACGTCATACGAGAAGCGCCGGAATTCCGGCATCTACACGAGTCTCCAGTCATGCCAGATCCCCATAGAACAGAGGCGGACGTACAGATCGGAAAAGGCTACCCAGAAGAGACTCATCCAGGCCCAAAGCTTGTGCTTCTTGTTCAAGCAAGTGACGCAATCGTAGAGTTTGTGCCGCGCAGGATGTTCGGATATACGGTCGAGACTGCCTCCGGCGAGATGCCGGAACGCGTGACAGCCGAAGATATATCCGGCCAGGAGAACAACGTTAATAACCAGAACGATGGTTCCCACACCGATTCCAAAGCCATTCGGGAAAAAGAAAGCCCTGACTGCGTCGAACACCAGGAACGCCCAAACGATATAAGAGAGGCGCAAGAAGTTGCGGTGGAGATTCTGTAGGATGAGCGGAAAGGTTCGTTCTCCCCAATATGTCTTGCGCGGCTCGCCCACTGCGCACGCCGGAGGATCGGCCCAAAACGCTTTGTAGTAAGCACCACGGTAGTAATAGCAAGTAAACCGGAACCCGCCGGGTATCCAGAGAATGAGGAGTGCCGGAGAAAAAGGTAGGAAATCTGGAAACCAGTGCGGCTTTCCACCGAACAGAGCGTGTGGGGAACTGCCGAAGAGCTCGGGTGAATAGAAAGGCGACAGGTAGGGACCGTAGGTGTAGTAGCCGTTCTGGAAAGCCGCCCAAGTGGCGTAGATCAGGAACGCACTAAACCCGAGAAACACCGCAAGCGGCGGCGCCCACCACGAGTCGTGTCGCGACGTGCTGCCGAACTTACCGCCTTTCCAGACCACATCGGGAGTTGCTGCCATGTTGCTCTCCAATGTATTGGGATCGAGTTGCGCAGCCGTGCTGCGCGCTTGCGGAAGTATATAACAACACAGCTGGGCACGTCAGGTCTTCTCTCCGACCGATCGGAACAGCAGCCCACTTCCCTTCCCGTCGAGATGGTCCAAGATGGTCCTCGAGTACTTTTTCCTTCGTGGCGACCTCGCCGGACAGTCCAGCGATTACTGGGGCGGTGAAGTACAACTCACATCCTTTAGCAGCGTTCTACCACTCGGGACTGATGGCGGCATTAATCCGCACAGAGTCTTAGCGTTCACTCTCCTGTCCAATAGACCCGTGCGCACGAATTGAATGAGATCGATAATCTCCTGTTCGGAGAGTTGTCTGCTCGGCGCCAGTGACGGATCGACGCTCACTAATGCAGCAGACATTGGTGCTCTGCGGTACGTAAGCTCCTGCCTCACTCCGGCACGCGCAGGATTGTAGTTCAAAGCGGAGTCGTAAGCGTTCAGGTGATGTCGGATCGCATCTTCAAGCTGCGTGAATGAGCCATTGTGGAAAAACGCTGGTTGTATGGCCACATTGCGCAGCGGCGCGGTTCGAAATTTGTACCGGTCAGCCAAACTGCCCGTCACTTGTTCGAGTCCGAAGTCTTCGTCCTCATTCGGTCCGTCGAAAATGACGTTCCCCTTACCCAACCCGAAGTATGGCGCGATCTGAGGCACAGCGATATTGTGCTCTCCGAAGTCGCTGAACATTTCGTTGCTCTGCCCGCTGACAGCGTGGCAGGACACACAGTTGCCGGCGCCGAAAAACACAAGAGCGCCTCGTTTCTCTGAGTCACTCATTGCACTCTTGTTCCCTCGTGCGAACTGATCGATAGGTGCGTCGGCAAACGTCAGCGTGAACTCGAACTCCGCAATCGCCCGCCCGAACATCGGGAAATCTATGCGTGCTCCAGCGCTTACGTCCGGAAAAACTTCGCCGAACAGTTGTCGATAGCCAGGGATAGAGTTTAAGCGATCCAGCACTAGATCCCGAATTGCATCGTTCCGAAACCCGGATTGATCCGGTGGTGGAAGCGGCGTACCTTTTCCATCATCGAAGATGTCGAAGCGAGGACCTAAGGAGTAAGCAGTGCCCTTCGTGCCCGTGAACCCAGCTACCTCCGTTGTCTCCGTAGGTGGCATGTGAGCGTGGGCTTGTAGAAGATGATTGATCACTGGGTCGTTCGGGCGGAATTTCACCGATCCTTCGGGAGCGGGAAATAGGAAACCTCGCGAGTTATCGAAGGGGTCGCCGGAAGGCGCACTGAATCGCCCATTCCACATCAGTGCCGGATAAAAGGCGACGTTTATGGCCTTCGGGCTGCGCCGTTGATTAAAGGGACCACTGCGTCCCGGTCCTACGATTCCGTTGCTCTGAATACCAATGGCAATCGATTGGCTATCACCGAACCCAAATGCAGGAGCATGGCAACCGGCACAGGTGTTGTCGTCATGGAGTCCTGTGATCGTGTCGAACCATAACATCTGACCAACTTGGGCGAGCCTTCGATCGAGCTTCCGCCCGAGCCTCTGCTCGAGAGTGGATTCTATGCTGCCAGTAAACTTCAGCCGATTCAGGATAGAGGTCAGTTGTGCATCGACATTACCCGATTCCGAGTTGTTTGAAGTGCCAGATGCTGCTTGGACGTCAGGCGGTACAAGCCCGAGGACGATTCCGAGCAAGACGCATAGGCGAATCTGCTGACGACTCCCCAATGGTGATGAGAAACATGCAAGAGGAGTAAAGCTGCATCGCATAAGTTCAATCGACTCCGTGCCCGTGAGACGCGGAACAAGAGCACTTAAAACAAGCCGATGCCTGTATTCACAATAGTTTTACAGGAAACGAGATCTGTCTAAGAAATAACAACATGCTCGGCGAGCGAACGCAGCCCTCAAAGCTCCAGCGAGGAGAATCTGCTTAACAAACCGATTCCGGCGACACTACCGATTCATACGTCATGGGTCAACGTTTCTCGCCGACCACGCCCCAAGTGTTTTGTTCGGAACACCCTCGACATTAGGGAAAGACGAATAGGATTTAAAGCTTCGTTGACTTAGCCTGCCGTGTTTCGGAGACTTACCATCGAGTCAGACGCCGTATTTGCAAGTTAAGTCACTATTCAGGTAGCGCCCACGCGTAAACAACGCTATCGACGGCAGTCACGATATATTGGCGTCCATCGAGTTCGTAAGTCATCGGCGCGCTGCTGAGGACTCCGCCCGGAGCAGCGTGCCAACGGATGTCCCCCGTTTTCGCGTCGAGTGCTAATAAGTTCCCGGACACGTCACCGGTGAAGACCAAGCCACCAGCCGTGCTAAGTAGCCCCGCCTGTGTTCTGCCTTCTCCGCTGTCTCGAGTCCATCGAACTTTCCCTGTTTGATAGTCCACCGCGACCACAGCGGAGTCCGTCCAGAGGGCGTCCGAGCGTCCGCCCTGGTGGTCCTCAGGCCTGTGCTGTTCGTTGAGTGCGAGATACCAAACCGCGAATCCGGTCATGCCGCTGACATAAAACAGTCCGGTCTGCGGATCGAAACTAGGCGCCATCCAATTCGTTCCGCCACTTCCGGCACCCTTGACCAACGTACCGTCGGGCTGCGGCTCGCGCGCGGGATCCGATACTGGGCGGCCTTTCGCGTCGACACCTGAAGCCCAGTTACTTGGTACAAACTGTGACGTCACCAGATGCTCGCCCGTAGCGCGATCAAGAACGAAGAAGTATCCGTTACGGCTGGCTTGCGCGAGCAGCTTGCGCGTCTTGCCCTTAAATGGAGCGTCAAACAGAACAGTGGTTTCCGCGGCATCCCAGTCGTGAGTGTCGTGAGGCGATGGTTGGAAAACCCAGACGAGCTTGCCCGTATCAGCATCCAAAGCGACGATGCTGCATGTGTAGAGGTTGTCTCCTTTGCGAACATTACCGGCGAGGACAGGATGCGGGTTCCCGGTTCCCCAATAGGTTAGATTCAGATCCGGATCATACGTGCCCGTAATCCACGCCGGGCCGCCTCCACGGCTCATGCTCACTTTGTCCGGCCACGTTTCAGCACCAGGTTCACCCGGCTTGGGAACACTATTCCATCGCCAGATCACCTTACCAGTCTCGGGGTCAATCGCTTGAATGGAATGCGCAACGTCGGCTTGGTCGCCGGATGTGCCGATGATAAGCCTATCTTTCACCACGAGCGGCGCCATGCTGATGTAGTACCCGAACGCTGCATCGGCAATCTGAACATCCCATATCTTCTTGCCGTTGCGAGCATCGAGCGCCACAAGATGAGCATCCGGCGTTCCGAAGAACACTCGATCTTTGTAGATCGCAACGCCGCGCTGCGCAATATGATTTCCTTCAGACGGGCGATGGAAATGCCAGATCTGCCGGCCGGTCCGGGCATCCAGCGCCCATACGTGGTCCGGGAGAGTGAAGTAAAGGACTCCGTTCACCATCAACGGAGTGCATTTCACCGTAGCGGCAGCATGCGTCTGGAATGCCCATCCCAGCGCTAGCGAACGCACATTATCGACGCCTATCTGCGATAGAGCGCTATATCGCCGCCCTGAGTAATCGCCATTGTATGTGGGCCAGTCTTTATCAGGCGATGCAAAAAGGGCCAGTGACCCAACACTCTCTGCTGATAAGGATGTGACTATCAGGCTGGCAAGCGCCACAGCTCTAAGGTTCACTTCAATGTCTCCAGATAAGCGAATACGTTGTGCATATCTGCATTCGTATACTTGTCCAATAATGCGCGGTGGGCGGAGAGTGGATTGTGAACGGTGGATTTCACGGTTCTGACAGGCCAGGAATGATACCAGCCATCGGAATCCTGCAATGCCACCGTGAATGCATCCAGGTGCAATAGCACTCCTTCGACAGTTTTGCCCGACGGCAATGAAACTGTGACGGTTTCATGCACGCCCTTGTCCGGATACAGGAATCGCGCCTGAAGTTCCACCGGCGCATAACGCGTAGCGATCCCGGCCAAATCTCCTGTCGGCGAGTGACATGCAGTGCAGCCGCCCGCACCTTCGAAGAAGGATTTGCCTGCTGCTGCGTTGCCGGTTAGAAGCTGTTGCAGAGAGTAACTGCCATTTTTACCCGCACTGCGGATGTCCGACGCGGTGACGCGCGCATGAAGGAACGCGACGATATCAGCGATTTGGCTGTCAGTAAGTGGAAACGACGGCATGCCTTTGGCCGGACGCCCCTCTCGAATCACCTGCCCAATCAATTCGCCGTGCTTGTCGTGTCGCACCACAGAGGATAGGACGAGGCTAGGCCCCTCAGCACCTCCGTCTGCGGCCGCGCCGTGGCAGAAGGAGCATGTTTGCGAGAATTGCTGCTGTCCGCGTTTTACTTCCGGCTGTTCAGCCGCCTGTGCAGCTTTCGACCCGCCGGCTGAGACCGGCCTCCTGGGCGTTTGCGCCCAGGCAACATAGCTGCAGCCCAGAGCGACAATAATCAGGCTCGTCCTGACGAGCGAAGTTCTCAATTGCATCTCTCGCGAAAATCTCTATCAGCCATTGCTCTAAATTATTGCGAACGCGCGAAGTTCCGGGTTACGTCGAGAACACGACGTCACCGGGCGGCATCCAGAATGCCTGAGAGCAGAACAGGCGCTCCGTTCTGTTCCCTGCTGCGGTCAGCGGCTTCCATAAATGCGAGGATCTCCAGCGTTTCATTTGGTTGAACCGGAGCGACACCGGTCTGAAAGAATTCGACAATCTGTTCTACAAGGGGCCGATAACCGGGGACAGTGGACGCGCCGGGAGATTGTTGTTCCGACAGGTTCTTGCTGATGGCTACCCGCTTACTTCCGAAAACAACGGCACCATACGTTCTTGGGCTGGACCTTAGCCCCCGTATCTCGCCGATACGGCCATCTTGCCACAGGCCGACCACGCTATCTTCACCCCCAGTGTGGAGTCGTGTGACCCGCTGGCACCCAGTTCCCATTAGTGCATAAAGAGATTCGACGCTATGGATGCCGTACCAGAACAGATCGGGCAGATAGGATTCAATCGGCATTGGCCCGAATGTCATGGCGCCGTTGATCGCGCCTATGGTTTGGTCGTGACTAAGTTCGAGGATTGATTTCGAATATCTCTGTGCGGAACAGCTGAAGAACGGCACACCTGATTCCCGCGATGCTCGCACGATTTCTTGAGCCACCTTGAGATTCTGAGCCAAAGGCTTATCGACATAAACGCGCTTTTTCGCCGCGAAGACCTGCCGCAACTGATCCAGATGCTGCCGGGCATCGACGCTCAAAAGCAGGACGGCATCCACCTGCTGACAAACTTCGGGAATCGAAGGTACCAGACGAACATGCCACTTTTCAGTGACATCCTCCGTGAAGCGTTCGATTCGGGTTGAACTCTCAGCTAGACCTGGACTTCCCCCCTTATATGCAACTGTGACCACTGCTCCCGGAACGTGGTTCGCGTCTGTAGGGTCGTTCAGCAATTGTGTGAAAGTGACGGCGTGCGATGAATCGAGGCCTACAATGCCCAACTTCAAAGGTTGCTCCGCCCGCATGCGGGGCGCCTGGCTCCAGGCGATTACAACAGCAATGTAGATTAGTCTTCGGCTGAACACTGATGCGCTCCGATGGATACGCTTAACACTCCCGGGCTTGGCATTGGGA
>Ga0308175_100000441_pt1 | contig 29010 bp, 18 predicted proteins | sample PhyCR1_3_FD_203893 | JGI IMG/M metagenome (GOLD analysis project Ga0308175, IMG submission 203893) | Soil microbial communities from UC Gill Tract Community Farm, Albany, California, United States - DLSLS.C.R1 | ecosystem: Environmental > Terrestrial > Soil > Agricultural land | place: USA...
AGCGGGAGAGCCGGCGGCCTCGGAGGCGATGGCCTTACGGAAGGACTCGGCTGCCCCTTTGTAATCTCTTGCCGCATACTGCCTCAGCGCAGATAGATGATCTGAATTTAAGGCACTTTGCGGGTCTGAATTTGCTGCCTGCTGTCCAAATAGCATCGAAGCCAGAGCCAATGGCAGCCAAAGCCATACCATTTGGCCCAGTATAGGCGGGCATCGTTGAGTGTCCGGAGCAAGTCCACAAATAGTGGGAGTCCTGCGTAACCTTTAAGAATGATTTCTCTTCCAACTGTCGGTTAATTGCATTAGACTGGCCGCAGGGGCGGCGGGTCAGAGACCGGCCAAGGGCCGGTAAGAGGTTGCACTTCCGAGGAGAAGGTATGCAAGGTCGCTTGGCGAGGCTCTTAAGCCTTTTGGGTTTCACTATTGCTGTACTTCTGAGTTCAGCAAATTTCTCCAACGCCCAGCAGGTATTCGGGCGCATTTTCGGAACGGTCACAGACGCAACGGGCGGAGCGGTTGCCAACGCAAAGGTAACCATCACCGACCAGAACAAGGGAACGACGTTCGACGTCACTACGAATGAGTCGGGTAACTACGAGAAAGGGCAACTCATCCCCGGGACTTACACGGTTACCGTCGGGGCGCCTGGATTCAACAAGTCCACCTCGAAAGATATCCTCGTCCAGGTAGATAATGCGGCGCGCGTGGATACCACGCTCCAGGCCGGAAATGTCACCGAAACCATCGAAGTCACTGCGGCGGCGCCTACTTTACAAGCCGATCGGGCCGATGTTCAGACGACATTTAGCTCGAAACAACTGGTGGACCTGCCAAGCCTCGGTCGAAATGCCCAAGCGTATGAACTACTGACGCCGGGAACTTCGCGCGTTGCAACGTTTGCTCACGCCACCAGCGAGGATCCGCAAGGTAGCGCCCAGATCATAGTGAACGGTCAACATTTCAGTAGTACTGGTTATCAACTAGACGGTACGGAAAACCAGGATCCGATTCTGGGGATCGTCGTTATCAACTCGAATATCGATTCTCTGAACGAGCAGAAGATCGCCTCCCAGGATTACGATGCTGAATTCGGCTACGCGGCAGCCGGAATCCTCAATGCCTCCACCAAGTCCGGCACGAACGATTTCCACGGCAGTGCCTTTGACTATTTCCGTAACAACTCTGGCGGTTTCACCAGTTTTGCTCGTAATCCCTTCTCCGAGCCGAACGGGGCTCTTCCATTCAAGTACAACCAGTTTGGCGGGTCCATCGGTGGGAAGATCATCAAAGATAAGCTGTTCTTTTTCGGCGACGCTGAGCTGATCCGGCAGCGTGTTACGGGCTCCGCATCGACCAACGTTCCTACTCAGGCGGCCCGAACGGGTGATTTCAGCCAATACCCGAACCTCATTTATGATCCGCAAACCGGCAATGCGACCACCGGCGCAGGACGAATTGCGTTCGCTAATAATCGCATCCCGACAGCGCGGTTAAGCGCTCAGGCGCTCGCCATCCTGCAGTATTTCCCACTTCCGAATATTGTGACCAGTAGTCCCTTGGCCAATAACTACGCCGCATCGGGAGCCACGTCTTTTGATGCTAATAAGTGGGACACTCGCGAAGATTATTTCATGAACGAGAAGACCACTATGTTCGGGCGCTATAGTAATCACCAATTCCAGAAATCGGCCGTGGGGGCATTCGGAGATTTGGCGGGAGGCGTTAACTTCAGTGCCGACCGGTTTGCCGGTACCTCGTTCGTGCGAAATCAGAGTATTGCCTTCGGCACAACCCACACCTTCAATCCGTCGCTCGTAAACGAGTTCCGTTTCGGGTACATGAAATACCACGTTCAGACCACTCCGAATGGTGTCGGGACGGCACCGGCGACCCAGGCAGGCATTCCGAATCTCAATACGGACGCTTTCTACACGTCGGGCATGCCTTATTTCAACTTCGTCGACCCCAGCAATGACCAGATTTCAGCTCTCGGTTATGCTCTTGGTGCAAATGGCTGCAATTGCCCTTTGACGCAATCTGAGGGTCAATACCAGTTTACGGACAACATCTCAAAAACAGCGGGAAACCACACGTTTAAGTTCGGGGCCGATATCCGTTATGCGAAGAACCTTCGAGTCCCGAGCGATTCTCACAGAGCAGGAGAATTGACGTTCAACACGCAGAGAACGGGCCTAGTCACTGGCGGCAATGCTACCGGGGGGCTCGCGTACGCCACGTTCCTTTTGGGCGACGTTACCGCCTTCTCTCGTTACGTCAGCTCAACGACCAATGCCGCGGAGCACCAGAGACGGTGGTTCTTCTATGGTCAGGATTCATGGCGCGCTACACCTAAGCTGACCATCAACTGGGGGTTGCGGTGGGAATTAGTCTTCCCCGAGCAGGTGAACGGTGCAGGCAACGGTGCACAACTGGACTTGAGAACCGGATACATAAATATGTTCGGCATCGGGGATGTGTCGGTTCATGGCGTTCAGAACATGAATTACCTGAACCTCGCGCCCCGGTTGGGAATTGCGTATCAGATGACGCCCAAAACAGTCATCCGGGCAGGATATGGCTGGGCTTACGGTCTTGGTACATTTGGAGCCACATTCGGTCATAACGTGACTCAAAATCCTCCGGTCCTGTTCAATCAGACGCCGCAATCGGCCACCGGTGCAAGCTTCCAACAGGTATTCACGCTGGCTCAGGGGCCTCCGCCGTCGAACACGGTTCCGATCGCGCAAGGACAAGCGGCCGGAACTCCATTTGTCACTCCGGCTTCCGGTCAGTTCATTCTGGCGCCGAACGTAGGCGCAAAGGCGCGTCCGGAAGACGTGCGTCTTCCACGCACGATGGCATACAACATCACGGTTGAACAACAAATTGCTTCGAACACATCTCTCTCAGTTGGTTATGTGGGCAATGTGGGCCGGCACGTTGGCGGGGGGTCCGGAGACGGTTACAACTTCAACGTGAACCAGGCGGCTTATATTCCGGCTTTTGCAAATAGCCAAGATCTCGCGAAACCGTACTTTAGCCGGCTGGGTGCAAATGGCCAGCCTTTGCTCTGGAACCAATCGATTGATTTGTATTGCATGTGCCTCACAAGCTCATACAACTCCCTTCAGGTGCAGTTGAAGAGACGATTCAGCGGTGGACTTGGCTTGCAAATCAGCTATACGTGGCAGGACGCCCAGTCTGACAACAACGATGCGTACACGATACTTTACAACCGCCCGCTCGGTCGGGGGCGGCAGAATTCAATTTCGGACCATGCTCTAACAGGAGCTGTTAATTACAGCATTCCCTTTGGCCGTGGACGTCGCTTCGGACAAAATATGAACCGTGGGATAGACGCTGTGCTTGGCGGTTGGGATCTTTCGGGTATCACTAGTTTCTATAGCGGACTTCCGTTCACTCCGAACTTCTCCGTCTATCCGACTACCGCAGTGCGACCCTATACCGGACCGAATAACAGGGCAGATGTCGGTAGCGGCGATCCCTACGCTCAGAACCAGAGCCGGGATGCCTGGATTAATCCTGCCGCATTTGCCGTACCTGCAAACGGTACGTTCGGCAATTATCCCTTCAACTCATTACGTGGTCCCATCTTTATCAACGAAGATGCCAATGTGTCGAAGAACTTCAAGGTAACTGAAAAGGTGACTTGGCAGATTCGCGCGGAGGCTTACAACCTGTTCAATCACACGAATCTAGGTCTGTTTGGGAACAACGGCACCGATACGACCGCGAACATCAATAATGGCGGCACCATCAACCAAATCTCGCTTGGTTCAACGATGAGGCGCTTGCAATTCGCCATGCGTCTGGATTTCTGACGGACCGAAGTGGTCGAAGGGAGCCGCTCTAAGCGGTTCCCTTCTTAGTTCTGCCGCTACTAATGCTGTTGTCCCGACGGCCTGCCGCCGGGAATCGGATTCGGCATCGTGCCTCCCCTCATGCCCTGCTCGAGCGTGTTCGACAGTTGAGCATCCGCATCGCGCTTCAGGCGAGCGCCCATTGCGAATGCCTCTTGACTGCCTTCCTTGTCGCCTTTGATTCGAAGAATCTGTCCGAGGGAATTGTACGGTCCCGGTGTCGTCGGGTCCAGTCGAATGGCCTCGCGCAGTTCTGCCATCGCCCCGTCCAGATCGCCACTCTGCCGTAGAGCAATGCCCAAGGTGTAGTGAGCTTCGGCGTAGTCGGGTCGGAGCCGAATGGCCGAGCGCATCTGCTCAATGGTTCCCGCAAAATCACCTAGTTGCCAGTCTGTAATCCCGAGTGTGTAACGAGCTTCGGGTAGTGCCGGATCGAGTCGTATCGCCTCGCTCAGCTCCTTTTGAGCGGCGTCGATCTGGTCTGTCATTTTCAAGGCAATGCCGAGATCATAGTGGGCAGCCGGCGAGTTCGGATCCTGAGAAAGAGCGTTTCGGAAATCCGAGCCTGCAAGTTCATATTTGCCTTGCTTCAAGTGGGCGTACCCGATATTGACCCAAACGTCGGGATTCCTCCGATTATGCTTCAGAATCTTCTGGAACTCTTCGATCGCGGCGTCCGCCCGGCGCGTTTCCGTGAGCATCAAACCGTAGTCCCGGCGGTAGGCGTCGTTCTCGGGTTGTAGTCGAACGGCGTGTTCGTATGCGGAACAGGCACCGTCGAGGTCGCGTTTCTGCTGTAAGGCTCTGCCAAGAACGTTCCACGCTTCGGCATTCGATGACGCGAGCGAAGTTGCTTTCGTAAGCTCCTGCGCTGCTTTTTCCGCCTCACCGAGCTCTAAATAAGCGATCCCCAATCGATACCGATAATCAACTGTCGACGGGCTGAGCTTGGCGGCTTCCTCCAACTCAGAGACCCCAGCAACGCGAACTTGTCCAAGCCAAAGCGCTACTCCCAGGTGGTAATGGGCAACGGCAAGCTTCGGGTCTTTTGCGGCAGCGGCTCGGAAATGCTGGACAGCTTCGTTTGCCTGACCAAGAACCTGGTACAAGAACCCGATGCGGTCTTCGGCCACAGCGGAGTTCGTGGTCCGCTGGGATGCCTCTCGGAGGATCTCCAGCGCGCCCGCGGAGTTTCCGGCGCGCGCGAGCTGTTCCGCCTTGTTGGCCAGGTCAAGCCCTTGATCTACCGCGAATGTTCCCGGGGCGATACAGAACGCAAGAGGGAATACAAGCCAGATGCGCAAAGCATTGCCATTATAAGCGCCGGCGAGGACTCGCATACACTGAGACGAGCAGGGCACTTTCTCTCTTGTTTACGTACTCGCGTCGAAGCCTCCTTAAGTCGCTCTGTGCTACCGTCCCGGTGTTTGCTTTCGATCAGCTGGCGCTGGGGATGCCTGCCTCTTTGGGCGTCCGCTTCGTGAATGTCGCGAAAGAAGCAGGCCTGACGAGCAAGACGATCTTCGGTGCGGAGAACAAAAACAAGTACCTGCTTGAGACCACGGGCTGCGGTGTCGCTTTCATCGACTATGACAACGATGGGTGGCTGGACATCTTCTTTGTGAATGGCACCAGGTTCGACTCGGAGCAAGCGTCCGGAGCGCGCCCCATCAGCCGTCTGTACAAGAATAACCGCGACGGCACCTTCACGGATGTGACTCTGAAGGCGGGCGTGGCTCGAACGGGTTGGGGGCAGGGGGTGTGTTCGGGCGACTTCAACAATGACGGCTTTGAAGACCTGTTCGTGACCTATTGGGGCGATTGCGCCTTGTACCGGAATAACGGGAATGGGACGTTTACGGACGTCGCGCAACAGGCCGGAGTCACAACTCGGACCACAACGGGTCTCCGTCGCTGGAATACCGGGTGTGCGTTTGTGGATTACGATCGCGACGGGCACCTGGATCTTTATGTCGCGAACTACATTGATTTCGATCCGAAGACGGCGCCGTTGCCGGAGAGCGGACCGTGTCTCTACAAGGGATTGACCGTCGCCTGCGGTCCACCGGGCCTCGCTGGTGGGAAAGACATTTTGTTTCACAACAACGGGAACGGGACCTTCACTGATGTCTCCGAGCGGGCCGGCATTCTCCGAAAAGAGGGAACATACGGCCTGGGAGTGCTGGTCGGGGATTTCGATAATGACGGTTGGCCCGATATCTACGTGGCTGACGATTCGAGTCCGTCCGCACTCTTCAAAAACAATCATGACGGCACGTTTACGGATGTCGGAATAGAAGCCGGCGTAGCATTCGGACCCGATGGCAAAACTCAGGCCGGTATGGGCGTGTCCGCTGCAGACATCTACGGCGACGGGAACCTGGCTATCTTCAAGACGAATTTCGCCGGTGATACGTCAACGCTTTATAAGAACGGCGGAAAAGGTCTCTTCGAGGATGTTACCTTCCAATCTGGTCTGGGACGCAACACGCGCTTTCTTGGCTGGGGAGCGAGCTTTCTGGATTTCGACAACGACGGATGGCCGGACATCTTGACTTGCAACGGGCACGTTTATCCCGAAGTGAAGGAAAACGCAAACGAGTCTGGCTACCGGGAGCGCAAAGTGCTGTACCGGAATGACGGCGCCGGTAAGTTCGTCGATGTATCGCTCGATGCGGGGTCCGGCATTCTCGAACTTGTTCCCGGGCGGGGTTGTGCAATTGGCGATTTCAACAACGATGGCAACCAGGATGTTGTTGTAAATTGCGTCAACGATTACCCGCAGCTCTTGCGATGTGACAGCACGCTCAAGAATCATTGGATCAAGGTGAAGACAGTAGGGGTCAAGAGCAATCGCTCGGGCATCGGTGCGAGAGTCTTTTGTACGGCTGAAGGCGGTCACCGGCAGATGAGTGAAGTTCGTAGTGGCGGCAGCTACATTTCGCAAAGCGATCTAAAGGTTCACTTTGGTCTCGGATCCTCTGCCAAAGCCGAAATAGAGGTTCATTGGCCGAGCGGTCAGATCGACAAGCTGCCTGGGGTGGAGGCGAACCAGGTGATTACGGTCACCGAGGGAACGCACCCTTCGTCAGGTTCCTAGTGAGCACATGAATTCCCGGCGTGACCTCTTACTGAGCCTGGCGGCGCTCCCGATCTTCGGACAGGGTGTCTCTACTCGCACAGCCCACCCGACTCCGCGAGGCAAACCATCCGGGCTTCCGTTCAATTCGACGCTGACGGACATCGCAGCGGAGGCTGGTCTCCGAGCACCTGTGATCTATGGCGGTATCGACCACAAAACATACATCATAGAAACGGTCGGCTGCGGAGTTGCCTTCATTGACTACGATAACGACGGCTGGCTGGATATTTTCATCCTGAGCGGCAAACGGTGGGATGAGCCTACCCCGGAAAGCACGAACCGCCTTTATCGCAATAATCACGACGGCACTTTCACCGACGTGACAGAGAAGGCCGGGTTACACAACTTAGGGTGGGCCTCCTCCGTGTGTGTCGGCGATTACGACAACGACGGCTTCGATGATCTGTTCGTCACATTCTGGGGACAGAATGTCCTCTACCGGAACAACGGCGACGGAACATTCACCGATGTGACGCAGAAGGCGGGACTTCTCCACCCGGCAATCCGCTGGTGCTCGGGTGCTTCTTTCTTTCAATCAACACGAAATGGACGCCTTGATCTCGTCGTGGCCACCTACGTGGATTTCCATCCTGAGCAAACAGCAAAACCTGGACAGAATCCCAATTGCAACTGGAAGGGAATTGAAGTCAATTGCGGCCCGCGCGGGCTGGCGCCCGGCCGCGTCTATCTATATCGGAACAATGGCGACGGGACATTCACGGATGTCAGTGAGCAATCCGGTGTCGCTAAGCTTTCAGGCAGCTATTGCATGACGGTCGCCTGCGCCGACTTCTCCAATTCCGGTTGGCAGGACATCTTCATTGCGTGCGACTCTACGCCGAGCTTTTTCCTCCGCAATAAGGGCGATGGAACGTTCGTAGACATTGGCCTTGAGAGTGGCGTTGCTCTGAACGAAGACGGGATGGAGCAGGCCGGCATGGGAGTCGGTATCGGTGATTTCAATCTCGATGGAAAGCTGGACATCTTCAAGACCCATTTCGCAGATGACACGAACATCCTTTACGAGAACACTGGAAAATACGCATTCGATGACGTGACGATCCGGGCGAACCTGGGCGTTGAGGTGCGGTACACGGGATGGGGCGCCGGGATCGTCGATCTGGATAACAACGGATTCCCCGACCTATTTCTTGCGACTGGCAGTGTCTATCCCGAGGTTGCTAAGAAGCTTCCTGCTTACCCGCTCAAGACTCCCCGAGTCGTGTTTCGGAACCTGGGCAACGGGCGCTTTGAAGAGCTGATTGAGCAGGCCGGCCCCGGTGTTGCGGCGTTGCATTGCAGCCGCGGATGTGCCTTCGGTGACTTTGACAACGATGGCGATATGGATATCGTGATCGTCAACTTGAATGAGCCGCCATCGCTTTTGCGGAACGACGTGTCAGGGAGCGGAAACTGGTTGAAGGTCAGGCTGATCGGGGACAAATCCAACCGCAGTGCGATCGGCGCTCGCGTGACTGCACGATATGGCGCTAAGATTCAGGCCCAACAAGTGATGAGCCAGGCGAGCTTCTATTCAGCTAATGACAAACGACTCCACTTCGGACTCGGCTCAGCCGACAAGGTAGACCTCGAGATCCAGTGGCCGAGCGGGGCCAAGGAAACGGTTAAAGGAATTCAGCCAAACCGGCTCGTTACGATACGCGAAGGTGCTGGCGTGGTCAAAGCGGAGTCATTCCCGCTCGAGGCGCATGGCGGTCGTAAGTAGCGGCTGTTCGTCCCACGGTCGTCCGACCAGTTGAACGCCGATGGGCATTCCGGTCGTTGATTTCCCCCGTGGGACCGCGAGCCCGGGCATGCCTAGCAGGTTGAAGGTTGAAGAGGGTGACATGGCGGCATGCAATTCCGGGCCGCGCAACGTATGGTGGAGGGGCGCTGTCACGGTGCATACCGGGGCAAGTAGGATCGGATATTCTTCCATCTGTTCCAGCATCCGCGCTCGCATCTGATCGCGTGCGATCAGATTGCGGACGATCTCGCTCCCAGACGGCTCCGGTCCTTCGAGCGCTTCGTACATCAAATCGGTAGATGACCAATGTGCGTCGTGTTCGCGGCCGCGAATCACCTCCCGTGTGAATGGGGCAAAAATCCCCTCAAAGAAGAACCACCAGAGCTCGCGCGCTTGCTCCAGACCTTTGGGCTGGAATGGTTCTACTTGATATCCCGCCCGGCGGAACTCCTCCGCAGTCCGTTCTATGGCTGATCGGATATCCGGATCGAGAGGGACATCCTCAAATCCAAACCAGACCCCGATCGCTCTGATGTTTTTTGCGGAATGAGAAACCGGAACCGGGGCGGAAAACGGATCCCGCCAGTCATGGCCGGCAACAACCGAGTACAGAAGGGACACGTCTTCGACGGTTCTCGCCATCGGTCCGCCAATGCCAAGCAGACCACCAGGATGAGCAATCTCCGGGAAGTGACCGGCTGCTGAGATCCGGCCCGGAGTTGGCTTCAGACCTGCGATTCCGCAGTAGTGCGCGGGAACGCGGATGGAGCCACCCCCATCGCTGCCCATTCCTCCCGGTGAACAATAGCTTGCAATTGCGGCGGCCTCGCCACCGCTGGATCCCCCAGCCGTTCGTCTCGGGTCGAGAGGGTGGTTGGTGCGCCCGGTGATGAAGTTGTCAGTTTCGTAGTTGTTGAGAAATTCTGGAGTGTTGGTTTTGCCGAGGATGATGGCCCCCGCTGCCCGAAGGCGCGCAACGGCCGTGGAATCCGTTCGTGCGACATGACCGATCCGAAATCGACTGCCGCAAAGCGTGGGCTCTCCGGCGATGTCGAAGCTGTCCTTGATCGTGACGGGGATTCCATGCAGACGAGGGAGGTCGCTCGTAGCCGTAAGTGCATCGGTCGCTTGCTTAGCCTGTTGTCGTGCGCTCTCCCGGTAGATGGCGACAAAAGCGTTGATCCGCGGTTGCTCTTTCTCGATTTGGGCCAAATGCGCGTCGATCAGTTCAAGCGGCGAGATCTTGCGATCCCGGACCGCTTTGATCATCTCCGCCAGAGTTAGAAAAGCGAGTGAGTTAAACAAGATACGAGAGACTGTCGTCGCTGTCGCGCAGCGCGTCGAGTGTTTCCTTCGCGAGTTCCCAGTCCCCGACAATCGGATATTCGAGGAGAGCCAACGCGGCCAGAGATTGAGAATGATTGACGGCCGCCTCGATCAGCGTGCGCTCGTAGGCCTTCACTGAGAGCACCAGCCCACGCACCGATTCGGGTAAATCACCTACCGCTCGCGGAGCGGGGCCATTCTCAGAAATGTCGCACAAGACTTCCACCACATCATCCCCGTTAAGGCCGTTGATGGTCCCACGGTTCTGAACATTAACCACCACCTGAATGGCTTTTGCGGAAGTGAGCCCGCGCATGACATCGACCGCGATGCGATGGTAGCCGGTTGTCAGCGTGAATGGATCTTCCGTTCCTATCAAAGCTGAAAAAGCGGACCCACCTTCCGCCTCGAGCTTCATGTAGGAGCTGTTTCTCTGGTTGAGATAGTGGCGGTACGTCTCGACTCCGGTCTGAGGGTCTTCCGCCTTCAACTGACGGAAGAGGGAATCATTCAATCTCTCGAGCTCCTGACCTCTACTTGCTCCGGCTTTCTGCTGATTTCTGTGCGCACGGCGCTGGCTGTAGTAGAAGAACAGGTATTCCGTCGGAATCAGGCGCAACGTGTGGATGAGTTGCGGATCAAAAAGCTCGGCCGAATAGATCCGTCCTAGCAATTCCAAGTCGTCCAGCACGCGAGAGGTGATGTCCTCTCCCCGTAGCCGAACCCTGCTGACCCAGCCGAGGTGGTTCAGACCTGCGTAATCGAACGCCATCTGCTCCAGAGGCTCGTCTAAAGCTGAGGCAATCTGATGAAACAGTTCGGCAGGCGTGTCACAGATTCCAACCACCTTTACCTTGGCGTGATGCGAGAGGGCCTGCGTAATCAGCCCCGCGGGATTTGTGAAGTTGATGAACCATGCGCCCGGCGCAACGGTCTCAACAACTTTCGCTTGCTCAAGGATCGCCGGGAGAGTACGAAGGGCCATCGCCGCACCGCCTGGACCGGTTGTTTCCTGGCCTGCAAGTCCGTGTTCAATGGCGATTCTCTCGTCCCGTGCCCGGGCGGCGATCCCACCCACCCGGATACTGTTCAGAACGAAGTCTGCGCCCTCGAGCGACCGTTCGAGATCCGTCTCGACCTCAATGGACGGCGATCCCGGAACCTTGCGGGCTATTTCACGGCACAGCCCCGCGATCACGTTCAGCCGCTCGCCGTCGATATCGAAAAGAGTGATTGTGCCGATGCCGAGGGCTGATTGCGAATGCACCAGTCCATGAACAAGCAGAGGTGTTCGTACGCCGCCGCCTCCGATTACCACTACCTTACGCATGCTGCAACCTCGTGAGTTCGCGTTCGATGTCGGCAGCCCTTGGAAATCGAGCGATACCGCCGTAGGCCAAAGTCGAAAATGCACCGCAGATGTTGCCCTGCATGAGGCAAATCTCGGGAGTGTTTCCAGCAAGCCACGCCTGGAGGAAGCCCGCGTCGAAACAGTCACCTGCACCGGTCGTATCGATCGGTCTGACGTTCGGAGCTTTTGCGAAGACGGTTGACCCCGCCGACGAGAACGCCGAACCCTCGCTCCCCAGTTTCAACGCCACCTGCTTTACGCCCGCCTCGTAGAGGAAACGGAGGATCTCCGTCGGGCTTTGCTTGCCTGTGAGCTTCTGCGCTTCGGGCAGATTAGGAAAGAAGATGTCGACTTCCTGCAGAATAGGCATAACTTCAGGATGGCTCAACCAGTCCTCACGCCAGCCTACATCGAGCGAGATCGTAGATCCTTTCCGGTGCAGCTGCCGGCAGAGTTCAATGGCGTTCGCGGGCAGAGGTGCGTACGCAAGGTGTACATGACGGGGAGGTACCCAACTGGAGCTGTGAACGGATTCGAGCAATGACTCTTCCAGCGCAAAGTTCGCTCCCTGGTACGAGAGAAATGCGCGGTCATGCGCCGTGGTTGCGACAACACTGATGGCCGTCGGCTCCGTTGGGTGAAACTGGACAGCCGTGACATCAACGCCTTCCGCTTGCAGACGATCTTTCACCCAATCGCCCATATCGTCGCCGACCAGGCCGAACACGCCGCAGCGAAGCTCGAGTTTGGCGAGACCGGAAGCCGTGATGGCCGTGCCCCCGCCAATTTCGCGCGAGAATCGTGTGGCAAAGACCTCCCGGCCCGGTTCAGGTAACGCGTCGAACCCACTGAGAATCAGATCGACGTAAATTTCGCCCGCGACCAGTACATCGATCATGCCGCGAGTACCCGTCGCCCCTCAAACGGCCATTCGCCAGTGCGACGCGCCCGCCACATGTACATCGCTACCCCGATGATGATCAGGAGGAAACCGCCAACGATGTAAACGATCCCACTTGCTATCAAAATGTAGATCCATCCAGCCAGGGCGATCGAACCGGTGAGGTAGAACAGCGGCATCTTGAAAGGACGCTGAATATCCGGCCGATATTTCCTGATGAGAAACAGGCCGATGATCTGAGCGATGAACTGCACCAGTACCTGGATAACGATGAGCGCGTTGATCAGCACTTCCAGGTTCAATAAGCAGCAGAGAGCCGAACAGACTCCCATGAACACCAGAGAGAACGTGGGGAATCTTCCGGTCGGGTGCAATCGCGCGAATGGCCGTAAGAATCTGCCTTCTACGGCTGCGGCGAATGGCACTCGCGAATATCCGAGCAGCAAGGCAAACAGTGAAGCGAAGGTAGTCCAAAGTATCAGCACCGTGGCGAATTGTGCCGCTCTTAACCCGTACAAGCGTTCCATAAATGTTGAAACGATGGAAGTTGATCGCATCGCTTCACGCCACGGAACAACGCCGATGATGGTGATGTTCATCGTCAGATAGAGCGTGGCGATGACGACCACAGATGTGATGATGGACCAGGGAACGGTGACGGACGGCCGCTTCACTTCGCCCGCGAAAAAACAGACGTTGTTATAGCCGCCGAAGTCGTACATCGCTATGAGAGTTGCGCCTCCAACACTCCAAAAAAGCGCTTTCGAAAGGGTGAGAGAGCCCGGCGCGAAGTCGAAGGCACGATGGCTGTCGAAATTCATTAAACCCGCTATCGAGATCCACGCCAGCGTTCCGACAACCACGGACCACATAATGACGGAAAGCCTGCCGACAGAACGGATATCACGATACAAAAGGATCGTTATGAGGGCGCAGGCCGCAATCCCGATGGCTTTCTCTTCCCAGAATGAGATGTTGTGAACGAGATACTTGAGGTATTCGGCGAATCCGATTGCACCGGTCGCGACGGACAAAGGGGCGAGAAAGATGACCTGCCAGATGAACAGAAAGCTCATGAGGCGGCCAAGGCCATTCGGGCCGTAGGCCTCTGACAGATATCTGTAAGATCCGCCGGTACCCGGCATCGCGGCACCCAATTCTGCCCAAACCATGCCATCGCACAGAGCCACAATGGCGCCGAGAATCCAGCCGAATAGCGCAATGGGTCCGTTCGCTTTCGTCAGGATAAGAGGGATGGTGATGAACACTCCGACGCCAACCATCTCCAACATGTTGGCCGCGGTAGCTTGAAGGAATCCGATGCCGCGTATCAGTTCTGGCTCAGTCGAGTTGGGCAAAGTTATAGGGTATGACAGGGCCGTTTTGCGCTGTGTACTTGGCATGGTTTTGCTAGTCTCTTTTGCGTGGACGCAAACGGAACTGCAGCACGCAGTAACACTCACCCGAGCAGGGCGCTTTGCGGAAGCGAGAGCGGTCATGAAAGGGGTCACGACTCCTACTACGGTTCCTCAGCAGATCGCTTACCACCGCCTGAAAGCCGCGATCGCCTCTGGTCTGGGTGAGAACCCGGAGGCGGCTCAAGAGATGGAGGCGGCGCTTGCTCTGTCACCCCGCGACCGATCACTGCTTGTTGGTGCTGCCGTTTCTGAGGAGCAGGCCGGTCACGCGCAAAAAGCGGTAGATCTCCTGTCACAAGCGGGATCCGATGCGGATGCGAAAGGCCTGTTGGGAGACCTGTTGGATAAACAGGGGCGGCATGCCGACTCCATCAGTGCGTACCGGGAGGCGATTCGGCAGGACCCGGGACGCGAAGCTTTTCGTTTAGCGCTCGCCAAACAGTTGATCGCTCTCGGTGCATTCGATCAGGCAGCTTTCCACCTGCAGGAATCCTTAGTGAAGTTCCCAAACTCCCCTCCGCTGCTAACATTGGCAGGCATTCTGGAGTACTCAGGCGGCCAAACGGATGCGGCGAGACAAATACTTGCTCGCGCAATCGCCACTGATCCCGGGTATGAGCCGGCGTATGTGTCATTGGCCAAGATTGTCTTGGATTCTTCAGGCGCCCCGGGACAGGACGAAATGGCAGCCCTCTGCCGGTGGGACAAGATCACTTGTAGCGCGTTGCGATTACGGTCAGCACGTGATGCGAATGATCAGGACGTGGAACAGCGTTCGATTGCGGAACTCCGATCGGCTCCCGCCGGAAACGCGACCGCGGTTTGCGCTTTAGGCCAGGCATACGCCTGGAGCGATCAGGTGGAAGACGCGCGCCGCACGTTAGAGAGATGTGTCAAGCTCGATCCTGCCCCGCAGAATCATTATCGGCTTGCGCAGATCTACCGCAAGCTGGGCGAAACGGATCTGGCGCAGAAGCAATTGGAAGCGAGAAGAAGATTATTGGAAGCTTTGTCGGACCAGACTGCCAAGGCAGCTGATTCGCTCAAGGCGCTCGAGAGTCAGATCAAGTAGCGAGAACCAATGCAAGGCACGCTATAGTCCCGGCCATGTCTCCCAACGGCACACTGTTCGAAGAGTTTGAGGCGGATGGTGCGCCGCCCGGACTGACACTGGTATCCGAGTTTCTTTCCCATACGGAGGAGCGCGATCTTCTTGCATTTATCCGGCAGATAGAGTTTCGTACCTTCCAAATGCAAGGGGTCAAAGCGAAACGACGCATCAAGCAATATGGCTGGCACTACGCTTTCGAATCATACCGGCTGACTGAAACCGATCCGATTCCCGCCGAGTTTGAGGGCATCAGAAACCGCTCCGCGGTGTTGGCCGGCATTGACCCGTCGCAATGGGCTGAGGCCTTGGTGACCGAATACTCAAGCGGCGCCGGAATCGGATGGCATCGCGATGCGCCCGCGTTCGGTATCGTCGCCGGCATATCCCTTGGGGCGGCGTGCCGCATGAGGTTCCAGACGGGTGTTGGACCCGCTCGGAGAACCTATACGCTCGGATTGCCCGGTCGCTCGATGTACCTGCTCACCGGAGAAGTGAGAACGAACTGGCAGCATATGATCCCGCCAACACGCGAGCTGCGGTATTCCATCACCTTTCGAACGCTTAGGAAGCCGAAGTAGGCTCCCTCGCGCCCGACAGCGGGTATATACTGTCCGGCCAGGAACTGAAATTGTAGGGAGGAGCCGGATGCGCACTGCCGCACTTCTTTGTGTTTCAACTGTCATCGCCACAGGTATTGCCAGCTATCTAGCGGCGGGACAAAACGCGACGGTGAAGGTAAAGGGAGACGAGATTGGCGGAGTGGTCTCGAGCGCCCACGGCCCAGAAGCGGGTGTCTGGGTCATCGCCGAGACTACCGACCTGCCCACGCGCTACATCAAACAGGTAGTTACGGATGACACCGGCCGTTACTTAATTCCGTCTCTTCCCGTTGCCACATATAGTGTGTGGGCACGCGGTTACGGACTGGTGGATTCACCCAAAGTGCAGACGGCTCCGGGAAAACAGGTCGACTTGAAACCAACGGTGGCGCCAGACCGGAAAGCCGCGGCGCACTACTATCCGGCCAATTACTGGTACTCCATGCTTCACATTCCAAAAGAAAGCGAATTCCCGGGCACCGGCGCCTCCGGCAACGGCATCTCCCCTAACATCAAAACCCAGGGACAATGGCTGCACTTGGTCAAGACCGACAGCTGCGAATCGTGCCATCAGCTTGGCAACGAATACACGCGCAGCATACCCGCCTTGTTCCACGATTTCGATTCACCCGCAAAAGCCTGGCTGCGCCGTATTCAGTCGGGCCAAGCCGGACGTGCCATGGTGGGCGGAATCTCCCAACTCGGGGCCGAAAGGGCCGCAACGGAATTTGGCGACTGGACCACTCGAATCGCAAATGGGGAGTTGCCATTCGAAGATCCGCCGCGACCGCAAGGCATCGAACGCAACATTATCGTGGCGCAATGGGATTGGGCCGACCCGAAAGCGTATCTGCATGACGAGATCGCGACGGACAAGCGCAACCCGAAAGTGAATGCGAACGGCATGATCTACGGATCGCCCGAGGAGAGCCGCGATTACCTCCCGGTGCTCGATCCCGTGCACAACACCATCAGCCGGGTGAAGGTCCCGTATCGCGATCCGGATACGCCGGGGCAGCCGAAGCCTCTGCAACCATCGCCTGTCTGGGGTGACGAAGCGATCTGGGACAGTCACACCACCGTCCACAATCCCATGTTCGACGAGCGCGGTCGCGTCTGGTACACCGGCCGAATCCGGCCGAATAACAACCCCGGATACTGCAAAGCGGGTTCGGATCTGCCCTCAGCCAAGCTCACCCCAATCGCGACCTCCGGGCGCCAACTTGGAATGTACGACCCAGCCGCGAAACAGTCGTACATGATCGACACCTGCTACGGTACGCACCATCTGGTCTTTGCCTCGGACGCGAACAATACTCTATGGACGAGCAGTGGTGGAGGCGGCGGCGTAGTCGGATGGTTGAACACGCGCTTGTGGGACAAAACGCACGATGAACAGAAGTCGCAAGGCTGGACGGCGCTGGTGCTCGACACGAATGGTAACGGCAAACGCGATCCCTACTTAGACTCTGAGCAGAAGGTACTCACAGCGCCCAGCGGCGAAAGTCTGGGAACGTCATCGGCTTTGAGCGGCCCCACAGCCGACGCGAGCCACGACACGAGGCTGAACGCCGCCTTCTATGGCATCGCCGTCGGAAGTGACGGAATGGTTTGGGGCAGCGTGTTGGGCTTCCCAGGTGGCATTGTGCGTCTCAGTCCGGGATCACATCCGCCCGAAACCGCGCTCGCGGAATACTATGAGGTACCGTTCAACAATCCGAAGGCTCGTGACTCGGGATTTTCCCCGCGCGGCATGGACATCGATCGAAATAACGTCGTGTGGGTGGCGCTCGGAAGCGGACACCTGGCAAGCTTTGACCGCAGCAAATGCAAAGGCCCTTTGAACGGGCCTAATGCTACCGGACAACACTGTCCCGAGGGCTGGACCCTGTACCGCACACCCGGGCCGAATTTCCGTGACGCCAAGGGTTCAGGAAGCGCCGATTCGCACTACTACGATTGGGTCGACCAATTCGACACGCTGGGCCTTGGGGCGAATACGCCGATTATCACGGGCAATTCTTCCGACTCTCTAGCTGCTCTCGTGAACGGAAAATTCGTCGTCCTGCGCGTCGCGTACCCGCTCGGATTCTACGCCAAGGGAATGGACGGACGAATCGACGATCCAAAAGCAGGATGGAAAGGCAAAGGGCTTTGGGCCACGTGGGGCACTCGCACTCCGTTCCATAGCGAGACAGGGAAGGGAACGACCAGTAAAGTACTTCATTTCCAGCTCCGGCCGAACCCGCTCGCCGACTAAATGTCACCCCCGATTAAATGCCAGCCTGCTTAAACACCTGTTCGCATTTCAGCCGGATCTCCCGGGCCAGGGTGGATGGATCCGCCTCTTGGAATTGCGGCAGGAAGAGTTCAACCGATATGGCTCCGTGGTAGCCCGTGTGGACGAGCTTCGAAAGGATTCTCGATAGCGGCGCCACACCGTCGCCAGGAATGACACGCGAGTGCAGATCCAGTAGTTCGCGAGGCAGGTTCTGCGTGTCATTCAGATGTGCATGAATGATCTCGCCCGGTCGGATTAAGTCCAGGTCCTCGAACTTGCTTGGGCCGGACCAGAAGTGATAACAGTCGAAGAGGATTCCGAAATTGGGGTGCGCAGCCTGCCGGTGAAGTCGAAGCGCCGTCGGTAGGGAAGCAAGGAATGTGGAATTACGGACGAACTCGGCAGCCACAGCCAATTTGAACTGGCGGGCGACATCAGCGGTCCGGCGGATGTTCTCGAGACATCTCAGATAATCGTCCGCTGCGAATTTCGCCCCGGTCACGCAGGGCGAGTACACGAGCGGAGCACCGAGTTCGGCAAACTGTTCGCAACGTTTCCGAAACGCATCGAGGTTGTCTGAGAAGTGAGGGTTGGGTTCCCAGAGACCCGTCACACCAATTGCGCCGGACACGATGTTGAGCCCGTTATCAGTTAGGATTCGTTTTGCGCTCGCCAGGGAATCAGTCTTGAGATAATCATCCAGCAAACCTGCCGAGGGCTCGACATTGCGGATGCCCGCCTTGGCCCAACCTTCCAGGGATTTCTGAAACCCGGCGCGAGCCGATGTGAATTGGTGCATGCTTAGCGTCATTTTGCCCGTCGTTGCCTCCGCACGTTCAGCCGCCAGTAGCAGTGCTGCCTGAAGGAGTTCTCGGCGTGGAAGCATCACGATCACAATACCGCTTCAGGTCATTGGGAGTATTTTCCTATCGAAGGCGCGATCCCTGGGTGAAAGAATGTGGATGGAGGGAGTGGGCCGCCATGGCTTCGTCGGATAATCCTTTTCGCCAGTCTGCCCGGGTTCTGCTCCTCTATGTACGTGCGCAGATCATCATTGCCATGGTCGAGACCGTTCTGTATGCGCTCGGGTTTGCGATCGCTCGTGTGCCTTGGTGGCCACTGTTTGCGCTTCTCGGAGGGCTCTGCAGCTTTATCCCCAGCATCGGATCATTGATTTCTTTATCGCTGGTTGCTGTGGCGATGCTGCTAGGCCAGCGGGGCTGGACAGATCTGGCCCTTGCCTTCGGCGCCTGGTTGGTAGTACAAGCGGTGGAAGGATTTGTTCTGCAACCCGTTCTACTCAGCAAGCCGTTGGGTCTTCGAGCTTTGCCGGTGTTTTTTGCCTTGCTCGCCGGGAGTCTCTTCTTCGGGCCGATCGGCTTCGTTCTAGCCGTGCCGGTGCTGGCTGTTGCGAACGTTTTCTGGCGTTATTTCCGGCGTGTCGATTCGAGCGCTTCGCCCGTCGAAATGAAGTCAAAACGGACTCTCTGATCGGGTCTGCGTTCCAGACTTACTTAGTCGGTCGAGTCGGTGCTATCGGCTCGGGGATGGCTGCACCATCCGTCCTTGGATCTGAACCGGCGTAATTCGTCCCGGTTTTGGTGTCCCGCAGGATCGCTTGGCCGCGACCCATCTCAAGGGTGAACCCCCGGCGGATGCGAAGTTCATGTCCCCATTCGGAGAGTCGTTGCAGTGAGTTGAGCGGAACGCGCGATTCGATGGAAAGATCGCAACCATTGGCGGACCGTTTGGTCCAGCGGGCTGTTTCGAGCGCTTCCTGCACATTCATTCCGTAATCCACCACGTCCGATACGAACTGCGCATGAGCAAGTGGCTGGTTGGGACCGCCCATGATGCCGAAGGTAATGTGCTGGTCACCGCGTTCCATGAATGCAGGGATGATCGTGTGGAACGGGCGCTTGCCGCCGGCCAAAACGTCAGGGTGATTTGCCTCTAGCGTAAAGCCAAACCCGCGGTCCTGCAGAACGAAGCCCATTCCCTCCACGGCAACGCCGGACCCGAAAGCCTCGGCAACGCTTTGTATCCAACTCACCATGTTTCCGTCTCGATCGACCACGGTGAGATAGGTCGTGTCCCCGTTCACCGCCTGTCCGGGAGTGACGTTGCAGTTGGCCTTCTGCATGTTGATCAACGACGCTCTCCGCTTGGCGTAATCCTTGGACAATAAGACATCCACTGGAATACGAGAGAAGCGCGGATCAGCATCATAACGCATCAGATCAGAGTAGGCGAGTTTCATCGCTTCGATGCGTAGGTGGATCTCTTGTGCGTCGAGTGGCGAAACAGTCGTAGGTGGATGTGTTTCCATCAGGTTCAACATCTCGAGCGCGGCCATACCCTGCCCATTCGGCGGAAGTTCATAGACTTTCCACCCTCGGTAGTCGATCGAGATCGGCTCAACCCATTCGGAGGAGAACGATGCCAGGTCTTCGGCCGTCATGGTTCCACCCTGATGTTGTGACGTCGCTAGGATTGCCTGCGCGATCTCGCCTTTGTAAAAGGCATCTGGACCACCTTCCGCGATGAGGCGTAGCGCTTTCCCGAGCCCGGGATTCTTGAAGATCTGACCGACTTTCGGCACTTTGCCGCCTGGCAGAAAAAGGCGCTCTGATTCTTTGCCGGGCTGAAGCTTGTCGAGAGTGATCGGGTTCGTCCATGAATCCTCAATGATTTCGGGGACGGCAAATCCTTGCTCTGCATAAGCAATAGCGGAATCGAACAAATCCTTCCAGGGGAGCTTTCCGTAGCGCTTGTGCATCTTTGCCCAGCCATCCACGGCCCCGGGAACCGTGACGGAGTGAATTCCTTTGTTAGGCATGACGCTGAAGCCGGCTTTTCGCAGGAACTCAGGGGAAAGGGCGCGCGGCGCCGGGCCGGACGCATTGAGTCCCGTTAGTTTGCCCGTGGCCGCATCGCGATAAAGGCAGAACATGTCACCGCCGATGCCATCCATCATCGGTTCAGTGACGGCCAGTACAGCATTGGCTGCAATGGCTGCATCTACTGCAGATCCACCACGCGACAGGATTTCCGCGCCTGCTTCTGATGCCAATGCCTGACTGGTGGCAACGATGCCTTGCTGCGCGATCACCATAGATCGCCCGTAATCTCGGCCCTGAGCGCAAACCAGCGCACAAGTAGTCAGGCCCAGGAACAGATGACGGGCGATGGTAAAGGAGAGTTCAGACGTAGCGGAGCCCGGCATTAGCTCAGCATCTTCATCGCTTCCGGATCCCACTGGACCGTTCTGCGTTCGAAATAAGAAACGTTGGACATCAATGCCGGACCCGCTGCGCGCAAGCCAAACACCGGATCTTCTACCACCGGCGTCCGCTCACGGATGGCTCGGTAGAAGTTCTTGTGATGCTCGGTCTGCTCGACGTACCCTCGGGGAAGCGGATACACTTCTTGTGATTGGGGTCGAAATGTATCGACAGTCTGCTCGACTTTCGGATATTTCGCGTCGTGCTCTTGCAGGATTGCTTGTGCCATGGCTTTCGAGAAGGTTTCGGCGGTTGTGCCGGGATCTCGTTCGCGCGGACGTTTCGATATCGTCAGCGAATTGCCAACGGATAAGCTCATCACGCCTTCCGTTCCCATGAAGTGGAACCCTTGTGAATCGGCGCCCTCGCCGCTGCCTGCTTCGAAATTCACTCGCAGACTGATCTGGAACCCGGGATGTGCAGTCGTTTCCGGATAATCGAACATCCCCATCATGAGGTCGGGAACGTCCCGGCCGTCTTTCCAGAAGTATGTGCCACCCGTTGCGGAGATCCGGCGCGGGCCATTGCTGTTCATCACGAAATGGATGCCGCTGAACTGATGCACGAAAAGATCGCCCGCAATGCCGGTGCCGTAGTCCTGATAATTGCGCCAGCGAAATAACCGGACAGGATCGAAGGCGTGCTTCGGCGCGTTACCCAGGAATCGATCCCAATCAATTGTCGCTTCTGAAGCGTCGGGCGGAATGGAATACTGCCACGCTCCTCGTGAGGAATTCCGATTCCAGAACGCCTCAATCATATGCACCTGACCGATCGCGCCGCTCGCGATCAACTCCTTGGCCTTTGCATACAGGATCGAACTGACGCGCTGGCTGCCCACCTGGAGAATGCGGCCGGTCGTTTTTTGGGCGTCGATGACCGCATGGCCGTCTTCGGCCTTCTTCACCATAGGCTTCTCGCAATAGACGTCCTTGCCCGCTTTCATGGCATCGCACGCGATGCGAGCATGCCAATGGTCGGGGGTCGCCACGATCACCGCGTCTAAACCGGGGCGCGCAAGCACTTCGCGATAATCTCTGCTTGTGAAAACGTCTTTCCCATAGCGCTCCTGCGCGAGGGTCAGACGGCCCTGGTAAACATCACCGACGGCCACCAGTTGTACTCCCGGGATCGAGACAGAGGTCCGCACATCGCTTTGACCCTGGATACCGAAGCCAATACAGCCTATCTGAATACGATCATTCGGCGAGACCGGCTTCGATTCGGTTTGTCCCTGGCTTTGCGTGGCAGCGGCCAACGCGGATACGGCACCCGTGCTGTGAAGAAACTTCCGGCGATTCATAGGCATGATTGTTGTTCGGATCTGAGAATATTTGTCACGCTTGAAGGACAGTCCTGCAATAGTCGTAGCACTTCCTGACTTCTGCGACAGTGTCAGCGCCCTTATAGGCATACTCAATGTTGGCCGGGATGTTCCATTGCCGGGCTTTGAGCAGCTCGAGAGTAGCCTTCAGAGGTGTGTCGCCCTGCCCCCAGACTACATTGGGGCCCTGGTTTTTTCGGCGATCTTTGATATGCACCGTTACCGTGCGGTCGTGATACTTCTCGAGGAACGGCAGCGGATCGTAGCCGGCGGCTGTGAAGTGTCCAATATCGAGGTTCAGGCCAATCCACTTGGATTCGCGCATCGCCGTTTCGAAGCTCTCCGGCTTCGCGAATTCATTGGGATCAGCCAGGTTATCGTGACCGTGCATCCCGACCATCATCTTGTATTTCGCCGCTACCGGAGCGACGCGTTTCGTGACTGAAACTGTGGAAGAGGCTGTCAGAGCCTTGACTCCGAGCGCACGAGCCATCTCGAAACCACGCTCGATCTCTTGATCGGTGAAATCATCGCGGAAGCTGTAATTGTACGCGCTAAGCGTAATTCCAGCACGGTCGAACTTCCCGCGGATCTCCTTGAAGAAGTCGAGTGGAACGGTAGTCCTCCACTTGCGCAATTCATCCCTGCGATCTGGCGACTTGCTGCGCGGCTCCACATGGCCTTGCCACAGCTCGCATTCACCGAGCCCAATCTCGACCATGGCGGATACCATATCGTCCAGTGAGCGGTCGCGGAAACTGTACGACTGCGCGCCGATCTGCACGCCGGAGATCTTGGAGTCGATAGCGGCGGCGAGGCCCGGCAATGCAACTGCGAGCGTCGCAACTTCAATGAACTTGCGACGGGTGGGGTGGATCGTCTCGTATGTGTTGCGATGCATCTCTCGGTGGATTTGCACTCAGAAGGACAGCTTGAGCGCGAACCGGAATTGGCGCTGATCTGTATTTGCGCTCGTGATTACAAGGAAGTTACCTGAGGAGACGTTCGCACTCGGCGCAAGGAAATGCGGCGTATTCGACAAATTGTACGACTCAGCTCTGGCCTGTAGCTTTAGACGTTCGCTGATCGAAAATGTGCGGAAAACGCTGAGATTCGTGTTGATGATGGCCGGAGCTCGTAACGTGTTCCGTCCGGATGTTCCGAAGCGAACGGCGGTAACGGGCGCATAAGCATTGGGATCGTAATATGAGTGGCCCGGTCCAATACCGCCCAGAAGTGCAACAGTTGGAAGGACCTGGTCGGCGGTCTGGGTGTTGTTCGGGGCATTCAGCGAAGTGCCGGATGCGGTGACAGTGAAGGGAAGACCGCTATAAGCGGAAAAGGTCCCATTCAACTGCCAACCGCCGAGCACGTGTCCGGCGAATCCGCTCTGCAGGTAGCGCTTCCCGGTGCCGAACGGCAGTTCATAGACCCCGCCAATCTGGAAGTTATTGGGGATGTCGAATCCCGCCAGGGCTCGATTCCGGGCGATTGCCGGCGCATAGTTGAATAGCAGGCCCACTCGCCCGTCGTCATCAGCCATGTCGATTGCCTTTGAACGCGTGTAAGCGCCCTTGATGAGTAACCCGCCCGTGAAGCGGCGATTGAAACCGATCTGCAGCGAGTTGTAATGCGAACTCAGCCAACCATCTTCAAACAGGGTCGAGACAGTGCGGTGCAACGTCGCATTTAGAGGAAGCCCTGCCGTTCCGCTGCCCGGAGAACCGTAATTCAACTCGTGGTCGACAAACTGGTGGGTGGTCGCTGTGCCCACAAAGCCGGCGCTCACCAGAATGGCGCCCGGCAGTTGTCTCTCAATCGTGAAGTTGTAGGACTGGATGTAGCCGCGGTGAAGCAGACCCGGGAAGGGACTGCGGCTGATGACGGTGGACGGAGGAACAGGCGCGACGCCCGTGCTTAAATCGGGTACCGTCACGGGCGGGATACCTGCGGAAATCGAAGCGTACGGCGTGTATGAATTGGCTCCGACGAAGCTCTGGGGAATTGTCAACGGGTAGGGATCGCGGAAGACGCGAGACATCGGTAGCGGATCGTAGCTGATTCCATATCCCATGCGGATCACGGTGTTGTCAGTGACCCGATATGCCAGCCCGGCGCGTGGAGCAAACAGCTTATGGCTGACCGTGACACCTGCATTTTCGGGATTGTCTCCAACCCCACCAATAATGATGTTCCCAGTATTTAAATCGAAACGGCCCAAGCCTGTGTGATCGCGCTGGACCAGCGGATACAGCTCGTACCGCAAACCGAGATCGAGCGTCAGCTTCCGACTGACCTGCCATCGATCGCGGCCATACCAGCCAAATTGCCATTCGCGGCCCCGCAGGTACTGATTCTGCAATGTCTTCCCGACGGATTGATCCTGCCCCAGCAGAAATGCCGCATACGCGTTGTATTGGTTTGGCGATCTGCCACCGTTCAGGGCCGTAACACCGCCGTCGAATGTGAAGTAACCGCGCGGACCGAAATTGCCGGCCTCCGGCTGCCATTGGTTCAGCTGGAATCGGATCATGTCGAAACCGAAGCGGAATTCATGCGCCCCGTGCGTCCAGGAAAGATTATGGCTGTTCGTCCAGGTCTGGTCATTTCGGAAGGACGGAACGTAATTTGCCACCTGGCCGAAGCTGCTGAATCCCGTGATGTTGAAAATGGGGAAGCCGCTTTGGCGGATGTCAGGGCCATTCGTGCCAGGAATACCGAGTTCCGTTCCAATGTTCTGCCCGAAGAATTGATCGGTCACGTGCTGGCCCATGCGGCTGAAGCCGAGCACCTCATCGAACACGAGATGAGGAGTTATCACCAGGCTGTGTCCGAGAGTTGCCAATTGGGTTAACGTCGGAGCCGTGCCTGCGCCGGCGCCGTTGCAAAGCCCTGTGCCGCCAGCGCTTCCAAGGCTGAATGCGCAATTCACCAATGCTTTCATGACACTGTACTTCCCGAAGATGTGGTGATTTTCGGTGCGGTTCCAATCGACCTTGCCGTCGATGTTGTCGCGATCGAGCGCCTGTATCGCGGAACTGAAGTAGTTGTTCGTTGTGCCCGGCTGATTGGGCATGGGCAGCAGGCTCTGAAGCCTCAACGAAATGGGATTAAGCTGCGGCGCCGGGATGATGCTGTTTGTATATGCGGTGCGGTTTCTCCCGGCCGAGTCTCCTGATTTCGGGTCATAGAGCGGCGTACCGAAGCTACTAAAGTCGCCTTGCCTCTGCGCCAGGGTGGGAACGGTTGACAGCAAAGAGTAATTGGTTCGTTCCCGCGTGCCTTCCCAGCTTCCGAAGAAGAACAACTTGTTTTTCACGATAGGGCCGCCCAGAGTGCCACCATCTATGTTGTGGAGGCTGAACGGCGTTCCATTGCCGTAATAAAAGAAATTACGGGCAGCGAGATGATTGTCGTCCCAGTAAGCAAAGGCGACTCCGTGGAAAGCGTTGGTTCCTGATTTTGTCGTGATTGTGACTGCGGATCCGCCAGCCATACCCTGCTCGGCGTCGAAGCTGCCCGTCGTGATGTTGACGGTCTCGATGGTTTCCTCTGGTGGGACGTACAGGGTGGCGTGAGGCAGCCAGACGAAGACGTCTACAGCCCCGTCCACACGTGTGTTGTTGTTATTTCTGTTCGTGCCATTCACATTGGTACTGAGCGGACGTTGTGGGGTGTCTGTGATGGAGTTGGTAAACACCGGAGGAGTTGCGCCGGGCACAAGACTGTAAAGACTCTGGAAATTGCGATAGTTCGGAAGCGGCAGATTTGCCATCTCGTGCGAGCCAAGCTCCGTATGTGTGTCACCCTTCTCTGTTTGTAAGGTGGCGGCCGAAGCGGAGACATCGATTGCCTGCGCCTGTGAGCCCACCTGAAGCTGCACGTCGAAGCGAGTAACGGTGTTGATCGTTGCCACTACATTGGACGCCGCGATCTTGCTGAATCCGGGAGCGCTGACGTGGATCTCGTACGTGCCCGGAACGACGTTTCCGATCGTGTACCTGCCGGCATCGTCCGTTGTCGCAGTTCGCCTTTCGCCTGTTTCCGGATTCACCGCATTCACTTCCGCCTTCGGCACCACCGCGCCGGTGGGATCCGTGACAGTTCCGATGATGGATCCGTATAGAACCTGCGCTTGCATGGCGGGGACTTCCAGAGCAAGCAAGGTGAAGAGCACTAGGAAAGCCTTAAATCTTTGCACGACTATCTCCCTTTAATTCAGTTTTCCGGTACTCCGGTTCGCCTCGGTCCTCACTGGCCACCGACGCGAGCCAAGCTGCCGAACATCAAATCTGAAACACACACTTTCTAAGCTCGCTTTACAAAGAGGAGCCTAAAACACATCTCAAGTTCCCGTCAGAACAGCGGTACGAGAAGCGGCAGTCTCTGTTTCGAGAGACCGCCTGCGGAACCCGCTCGCTTCACAGGTGCGCAGGGCAAGCCAGATGGCGCCGCAAATCTGTGCTTCGCCTCCTAAGCTGCTCATCACTAAGCGTGGCCGGGCGAATTCATTGCTGTCGAGCTTGCGCCGGATCGCCTCGAGTAACGCTGGATGCTCTCCTACGCCGCCGCCGAGCACGACCATGGAGAGATCGAGAACCAAACTGAGATTCGTGATGGCCATCGCGAGGTAATGAGCCACGCTCATCATCAGCCCGCGTGCGTTTGAGTCGCCCGCCGCCGCGAAGTCAAAGATCTCGGTCGCCTTCATCTTCCTGGAGCCATCGGCCGGCCTAGACTCCTCGGACCAGCTCTGCTCAATGCTCTTGCCACCAACGACGCTCTCAAGGGCGCCCAACTGATCTGCGCCCAAGGGATCGCTTGGCAAACCGGGCAAGAGCATGTAACCCACTTCGCCGGCGGACCACTTAGCCCCATGATGCAGTGCGTGGTTGAGCACGATTCCCGCTCCGACACCCGTACCAACGGCCAGGAACACGAAATTTCCTGTTCCCTGAGCCGCGCCCCGCCACCCTTCTCCCAGCGCACCCAGATTTACATCGTTTTCGACCGTCACCGGGATCCGGAGCTCCCCCTGCAACATGTCACGGAAAGGGACATCATGCCAATCCGTAAGATTCGGTGCGGAAAGCACGTGACCTGCGGCGACGTCCGTCACACCCGGCGCGCCCGCAACAACTTCCAGGACTCGCTTCGCGGGAATCCTGTGCTGGCTCAAAAGGTGGGTAACCGCGTCAGCCACGGTCCTTGTCAGCAAGCTCGGACTACGGTCAGCTTTCAACCGCGCATTCCAACGCCCGACGACGGACCCCTTGAGGTCAGCGAGCGCAACGCGCACGGACGAGCCGCCGATATCTACGCCGATCACATAACCGTAACGCGAGTTGAATTCCAGCAAACCCGGTGGCCGGCCTCCATTGGAGCTGCCCTGGCCAAGTTCAATCACGAGATTACGGCGCATCAGCTTTGCGATGCCGGCAGAAACAGTAGGTGCCGTCAATCCCGAGGAGCGTACGAGGTCCGCGCGAGACAGGGGGGAGTCGCGGCGCAGCAGGCGTAACAATTCGTTCGCGGTCCCTTCCCGGTTGCCGCCCACCGCGGGGCGGGGCTTCCGTAGCAATCCCTTTCGCATCGAAGGCGAGCTGTCATCCGCCTGGTTCGCCATCTGCGTTTGAACTAAATTAACCTCCTTTACTAAGTGTGTCAAGGGAATCATCTAGAAGCAGATGGCCCAATTGGAACCCGGTACCAAGCCAAGACTAAATCGTTCAATCAGCATCGACCCGAAGCCCAACTGGCCTGGTATTCATCCGCAGGCGCGTCACGGCCCTGTCAACGCGGCTGACATTCGATAAATTAGTAGTTCAGGAAGGAATTTCTAGCGTATGCCCCAGAACCTGATCACTACGGACGGAAAGGACACGGTCTCATCCGCGAGCACGAGCGGTCTAAACCGGAGAAAGTTTCTGGCAGGCATCACTGAAACGGCTGTGCTGGCGTCGGTTGCGGGTCGCAAGATGTCGGCCCAAACTGTCGAGGGTCAGCTAAACCTTGCCAGGGTCGCAATCCCCACCAGCATGAGGACCACCAGCGAGAATAAGATCGGCTGGCTGAATGACGGTGGAACACCGGCCCACTCGCGTGACCGCAGAGCCGGAACCTACATGATCCGAAGTGGGTTCCGGGCTGAAGCGAGCGCCGGGCCGGCAGCTGCCCAATGGGTTCAATATGAGTGGAGCGCGCCGGTGTCTATCAATAAGATCGACGTGTTCTGGGCCATGGATCCTCCGCGCGACAATGCGGCTTTTCCCGGCAGCGGGCTGGGCAATCCCGGTTTGGCCGCGCCTCGTTCGTATCAGATCCTTTACTGGAATGGCGGCGAATTTGTTCCGGTTTCGAACGCCCAAGGATTGGGCAGCGCTCCTGACGCCTTCAACCCCACCAGCTTTGATGAGGTAAAGACCAGCAAACTGCGGCTCGAAGTGGTTCCCGCCGCTCCGAGCCCTGTCGGCATCATGGAATGGAGAGTCTATGGTTCCGGCCCTGCGCCCCTGCTCTCGCCCGTGATCGATGCCGGCCTCGATCGCTCCGTGGTGATCGGAGCACAAACGTACTTAAGCGGAAAGGCAATCTGGCTCGAAGACAAGCCCGGTAACTCGGCCCGGTGGAGCATGGAATCCGGCC
>Ga0308175_100000442_pt1 | contig 29007 bp, 23 predicted proteins | sample PhyCR1_3_FD_203893 | JGI IMG/M metagenome (GOLD analysis project Ga0308175, IMG submission 203893) | Soil microbial communities from UC Gill Tract Community Farm, Albany, California, United States - DLSLS.C.R1 | ecosystem: Environmental > Terrestrial > Soil > Agricultural land | place: USA...
CGCCGACGCTGTCCACCTCGCGAGCGCCCTGCTCTTACGAGAGGAAGGGCTCGAGGTCGTCTTCGCCTGCTCCGACCGTAATCTTCTGGAAGCCGCGGCCGTGGAAGGGCTCGTCATCTTCGACCCGGCCTCGGAATCGGACTGAGGTCCCTCGCAAAGGGCGACGGGAGAATAATGCGACCAGGTAAGCACCAGGATGGCTCTCAGAGAGGGGGAGAGCGGAGGAGAGGCGCTTATCGAGGCTCTTCTATGTCGGGTAGGGTGGCACCTGTTCCCGGCCTGCCTCTCTCCTGCTTCGCAGAGTGGATGTGTGAGTATATGATCTGGGTCATGTGGAAACTCGAAGGCGCGGCCGTGCCTGTCTTTCGGGAGTTGCTTTGTCAGCAGCACGCCTAACGGCAGCCACGGCCGGCCGGCCGGTTCGACACGAGGAGCCCCGGTTTGAGGTTGCGCCGGATAGTGCTCAAACGCGGCGAGCCACCGAGACACTGCAAGCCTTAATTGACCGGTCCAAGGTGAGCGCGGGGCCGATCGATGTCAGCTTCCGCCAACTGGTCGGCCCGATTCCGGTCAACAATCTTAGCCATTCCATCTATCCTTACCCGGCCCGCCTGCTCCGGCAAATTCCCAGGTTCTTCTTACACTGCCGGCAGATCGTGTCCCGGGGCGATGTCGTGCTCGATCCCTTCTGCGGCTCCGGGACAGTTCTGGTGGAGGCCCGCGCAGCTCACTTGGCATCTTGGGGGATCGATTCGAATCCCCTCGCCAGGCTGCTCTCCGAGGTCAAGACCACTCCGCTCGATGCTGGGCGGGCGCAGCAGGCGGCCAGCGACCTCTTGAGGCAGGCGCAAGCCTTCCGCTCCGCCACGATCCCCGACGTTGTCAACGTCGATGTCTGGTTCAACCGACCGGTCCAACAAGCCCTCGGGCGCCTTCGCCGGGCGATCCTGGAGTCTGACGTTTCGGCCGACCTCCAGCGATTCCTTCTCGTCGCTTTAGCCCTGACCGCTGAGCGTTGCAGCCTCCGCGACTCACGGATTCCCGTCCCCGTCCGCCGCCACGACTGGAAGACTGTTGCGGCGGCTCAAGGATCGATCGACGTCTGGCAGACGTTCGCGGCCGTTTCAAGCTCTGTCGCGGCACGCTTGGCGACGGTCCCCATACCGCCAGGGATCACGACGGTCGTGGAAGGCGATGATGCGGCGAAAGCACACGCGGTTTTCCAAGACCGGCTAAAGGACAGGCTCCAACGGCCGGCGGTTATCCTGACCAGCCCACCCTATGGGGCCGCCCAGAAGTACATCCGTAGCAGCAGCCTCGCTCTCGGGTGGACAGGACTTGCAATGTCTTCCGACCTCGCAGCGCTGGAGCGAAAGCTCATCGGCCGGGAGCATCTTCGCCGGAGCGAGTTTCTCTCCCTAGACACGCCGCTCCCCAGCATCGGAAATGAGATCGACCACCTTGCCCGGCGCGACAAGGTTCGGGCGGCGATCTACGCCCACTATTTCCGGGCTATGGGGGGCGTGATCGAAAACCTCGTCTCCCTGCTCGCCCCCGGTGGCGCGTTCGTCATGGTTGCCGGGAGCAACTCGGTCGCCGGAGAGGAAATTCAAACCCATCGCCACCTGAAGGATCTCGCCGTCGCTTATGGGATGGCACCGGTCCTTGAATTGCGGGATGCCATACGCGGCAGGGTCCTGCTGACGAAACGGGCTAGTGCGGATGCGCCCCTTAAGGCGGAGACGGTTCACGTTCTGCGCAAGACACTTCAATGACCGTAGACGAAACGCGCGAGGATCTGATCCGCCGCCTGAAGATGCTCTCGGAGCGCCTGTGGGAGGGGCGGTGCAAGAGACCGGACATTGACGCTTGGCTCAACAACTTCGATGGCCGGCACTGCGGCGGTGACTCTGAGAAGGAGCGCCTACACGCGCTCCATCTCCTGGCGCACGTTTCCTATTTCGGTTTGCCCGAGATCCGGGTGTTGCTCCGGGCGATGTACCGGGACCTCTTCCGTTACCCGATCGTTCAAAAGCTCCGGAGGGATCTCGGTGGCACCACCGACACGGAGGAGATCGGCCGCCGCTTCTCTGAGGAGCTTCAATCCACCCGCTTCGTCGGAATGGGGAACCCGGCGGAAAGTGGGACCCATTTGCTGTACTACTTCCGCCAAGAGAATCGCCTCCCCAAATCACTGTTTGTTCATCAGCACGAGCTCCTGACGTCGGCCGCGAACGATCCTGATGCAGATTTCTCACCGCCGAACCTCAAGAGGATCGTATTCATTGATGACTTCTGCGGAAGCGGTGAGCAATCGGTGCGCTACAGCCGCAAAGTACTGCGCGTCCTCGATGACGTCGCGAAGAAGCGAGGTAGCGAAGTCACGTATTCCTACTTCGTCCTTTTTGGGACGGAAGACGGATTGGCTCACGCGCGCTCAGAATCCGAGTTCGACGTGGTGGATGCTGTGAGTACTCTTGACTCCACGGACCAGACCTTCGGTGCGGATTCGCGCATCTTTAGGCGGCCTCCCGGCGCAATCGCGGCCGCGACCTCGAAGTACCTTGCTTTTCACTATGGCCGCGAGCTTTTTCCGCGTTGGCCACTGGGGTTTGAGGACAACCAACTGCTCCTCGCCTTCCATCACAACATCCCTGACAACTCTTTGCCGATCCTCTGGTTTGACGAGGGAGAGCCTACGTGGGCGGCGATCTTCCCTAGGCATCCAAAGATAGATTGAGGAATAATGGTCAACAACCCCTTTGAGGTGACCAAGGCGGTCGACTTTACGGATGCCCAGATTGCGGCGACCTGGGTAGATCTTCCTGGCGGTGGGTTTTCCCACCTGGCTGATCCACGGTCACCCATGCCGAGGTTTCTTGTTGGAGGCAAGGGTGGTGGCCGAACACACCTGCTGCGGTATTTCTCGCACCCCCTGCAGCGACTTCGTCACAATGGAAACCTGCTTGCGGCAATTCAGAAAGAAGGCTATGTCGGCCTTTACTTCTTGTGTGGCGGACTGAATTCTTCCCGTTTCGCAAAGAAGGGTCAGAGTGCAGATACCTGGGAAGCCATATTCTCCTACTACACCGAGATCTGGTTTGGTCGGTTGACCGTCAATTTTATTGAAGAACTCTTCGAGGAGGCTGCGCTCGATGTGAAGAGCGCTGAGGTTGAGTCGTTCGTCAACGCAGTAGCCGAGCTCTTTGACGTACCAGTGGTCTTTCCGCCCGAAGAACGGAACGGCCTTCTAGCTCTTTCAAAATATTTTCATTCAACTCAGCGCCAATTGGATCTCGCGATCAACAATGCCGCTCTTACCCACGAACTGGATATAAAAATTGGTGCAAGCCCTGGGCGCCTTGTATTCGGCGTTCCAGCGGCCGCAGCACGGAACCTGTCGACGTTTTCCGGAGTCGTCTTCGCCTATCTGCTCGACGAGTATGAAAACCTGACCATCGAACAGCAGCATTACGTCAATACTCTGATTCGTGAAAAACGGCGGCCGACCACGTTTCTTGTGGGCAGCCGCCTCTATGGCCTACGGACCCACGAGACATTGAGCGCCGGAGAGAGGAACCGACAGGGAAGCGAATACGACCTTGTAGTCCTGGAAAGCACTTACCGGTCAGAAGTACATGACTACAAGACGTTCTGCGCAAACATCGTAAAGAAACGCCTCGAACGTGAATCGAGGCATGGTGGCCAATCATCGTGGAACCTTGAGGCGTATTTTCAAGAGCCTGTCGGCTCTTTGGAAGAGCGCGCCGCACTCCATACAAGGGAAAAGCTCGCTGCGGGGGCACAGCCGCCATGGCTGGAACAGCTCCAAAAACAGCTTCAAGATTCTGGTTTTGGCACGGACGCGCCAGAGCTGCTCGAACAGGTGCGGTTTCCCGGGAGCCCGCTGCACGAGAAGTTTGCGATCCTTCTGTTGTATAGGTCTTGGGCGGATGGTAAGGACTTGCGCAGGGAGGCTGCGGAGAACCGGCACGAAGTCGAGCTGCTTTTGGAGGGCAGCACCGGCGACAGCAATAGCTCCGAGAAGATATCGACGGCCTACAAGCACCAGAGGAAGGATCTCTACGCGCAGATTCTGAAGAGTCTTGGGCTTCCTCAAGAGTACTTTGGCTTCGACGACTTCGTTCTCATGTCCGGATTCCTTCCGCGAAATCTGATCGTCCTGCTGAAACAGATCACGCGCTGGTCGTTGTTCCTTGGGGAGCAGCCATTCGCTGGCGAAGGGATCTCGCTAAAGGCGCAGCACGAGGGAGTACGCGAGGCGAGTGCATGGTTTTTCAGCGAGGCTAAAGGGCTGGGGCAAGTCGGTGACGATACACAGCGCGCCATTCGAAGGTTGGGCGGTTTGTTTCGCGACATGCGGTTTTCCGACAAGCCTGTCGAGGTGGGCTGTTCGACTTTGACCACAGATCGGCAGGGACTTACCCGCTCAGCGGCGCTCGTGCTCGACGCAGCCATCATGCACAGCTTGATTCTCGAGGTACCCAACGGACGGCGCGAAAAGAACACAGGTACCTTGCAGCATAAGTATCAGCTCAATCCGATGCTCGCTCCGCTTTTTGATTTATCTCTCGCTCGAAGAGGCCAAGCGGGCTTCTCGGCTACCGAGATGAATGCGATCTTCGACCCTGGCGTGAGTGACTCTGCTCTCGGCGCGATCAAGGAGAATCTGCTGGCGCGGATGTGCGCGCCGTTTCGGCTGGAGAGCGCGTCCTCACAGGGCAAGTTGTTTGAATAGGCGATGGACTATAGCCTTCTTCGCCGTGAGGTGGTTTCCTCGAGAAGACTCGCCGAGTTGCCGGCGTGGGATATCTTTCTCTCAGCCTACAACAAGTCGGAGCGAGTCAATGCGGTTTTTGATGCAGTGAAGGCAGGCCGTAAAGAATGGCTCGTCCACCCTGAGTATGACTTCTCCAGAGAAGAGCTGCCCGGAACGGGGAATTTGCATGTCCTGCAGGAGAGGGACGAAGCGGAATTCTGGCGGCACTATTTTATGAGCGCCGGGGTCGAGAGCTGGCCGCGCGATACTCGCATCTGTATCGACAGCACGGGATTCATGCGCCCACATCTGATGCTCTTTCTCCGGAGGCTGCGAGATCTGGGTTTCTCCCGTCTGTACGCACTGTATGCTGACCCCAAGGCGTACGAGGCGGGAGAAAAGACTCCCTTCACCAAGGGCGCAGTCACGGAAGTCCGCCAAGTTCGAGGCTTTGAGGGGGTGCATCAGCCTGACCGGAGAGATGAGGACCTTCTCGTTATCGGAGCAGGCTATGACGATGAACTGATTCGGAGGGTTGCGGAGAACAAACGAGCTGCCAGGAAGCTTGAGATGTTTGGGCTTCCCAGCTTGATGCCCCACATGTATGAGGAGAACCGACTGCGCGCGGCGCGAGCCGAAGAGGCTCTGGGGCAACTCCCGAGCCGGTCCCTGCTTTTCGCGCCTGCCAACGATCCCTTTGCGACGGCCCAGGAGCTGCACGACCGCCTCCAGGAGGAGCGTAAGGCGAGTCGTATTGGAAATGTTTATCTAAGCCCTCTTGCAACGAAGGCGCAAACGCTCGGGTTCGCTCTATACTATCTCTGTGAATGGGCGGGCGGACCTGCGAGTATCATTTTTCCCTTCGCGGAATACTACTCTCGCGAGACATCCGTCGGCCTCTCCCGGGTATGGCTTTACGAATTTGAGCTCGATTGGTTCAAGCCCCCCCTCCCTTGACTCCTCTCCCGCTTTATGGGCGATCCCTGGAAAGCTTAAGATCTACACCCATAGCGTCAGAATCGCGCCGGACAACCTCAGCCATGGCAAGCCTTGAGCACTCCGAAACAGGGGGCGGCGGCTCCGGTGCCTGTCGACCTCGTGACCTACTACACCGAGGCGGGCATGGACTACCGTACCTGGAGCCGCAACTTCAACATGCATTTCGGCTTCTATCGCTGGGGTATGAACCCGCTGGCGCTCGGGAGTATGCTGGAGGAGATGAGCCAGCAGGCCTTCCCGCCGGCACCCTTAGCGAGGACATGAAGGTTCTGGACCTCGGCTGCGGGTTGGGGACGCCGGCGCGGGTTGCCGGATCAAGCGGCGAGATGGGAGCGAATTCGAGATTGCCCCCGTTCGTTCCCAGGCATCTCCTCTGGACGTTCAGGGTGTCGACTTGGGGCTCTCTGCTGAGGAAATCGTCTCTGCCGTGAAGGAAGCGCGTGCGCGAGGGGCCGGATGACAGAGTGATGGTTTTTTGTTGGTGAGATACTGATCAGGTGCCTTTTGGTGATCATGATCAACGAGTGGCATCTCAAGGGAGGGAGGAGTTTATGGCAAGCGAAGCCCAGGACAACGCAGGGCCGTTACCCAGGTTTTACTTCTCCGTCGAGCTCGAGGACGGCGCCGCAGCCAGCTTCCAGGAGGTGGAAGGCCTCGACAGCGAGCCCCAGGGTACCGAGTACCGGCACGGCAACAGCCCCGTCTTTTATCCCATCAAGATGCCGGGGCTCGGCAGGGTCGGCAACGTGACGATACGCAAGGGGATCGTCGTCAAGGGCTCCAAGCTCTGGGACTGGCTCAATGAGGTCAAGCTGGACACCGTCGCGCGCCGCACCGTGGTGATCCGCCTGCTCGACGAGGCCAGCAAACCGAAGCGCACGTGGACGCTCAACGACGCTCGGCCGACCAAGATCACCGGCCCCGACCCCAAGGGCGACGGCAACGAGGTGGCGGTCGAGTCCGTCGAGATTGCCTACGAGATGCTGACGGTGACTGCGCCGTAGAGTGGCCGTAGCCGTAGCTTCAGCCACAGGCAAGCCTTGAGCACTCCGAAACAGGGGGCGGCGTCGATCACCTCGTGGACCCGGAAGGCCTGGAACAGAGGCTGCTCCAGATAGGAGACGACGCCGCCGACGATCTCGTCGCGCACGCCGCCACCGCGGGCGAGGAGGGCCTCCAGGCCGCGCCGCATCCCCTCGCAGAGCGGCCAGTGCATGTCGACCGAGAGGAAGAAGAAGTTGATGCCGGCGTCGAAAGCCGCGAGCACGGTCTCAGGTCCCGGCACGGCGCCCAGGCAGGTCGGGCCGACCCGCAGGCCGCTCTTTCCCAGCGGCTGCCGGTCGGTGAGGCGGGGATCACGAAGTCGTGAGCGTCCGGCCCTGCAACTCGGCCGCACGCTGGAAAAGCGCTTTCTGTTTGCTGGAGATACGCGCCTCCAGCCGTTCGCCGCGCGGCCTTGCCGGGGCTTTCTTGGACTGCGTGCGACCCGCCATGCTGGTAAGTGTACGGCAAATAGACGGACGTCGCAAGGCAACCGTTGACCGACCTCTGGCGGCGGTTGGCGGGATAGATCCTATAGACTCACCCCGCCAGAAGCGCCGCCTCGTCCGCACCAGGGCGGCGCTCTCACCTGGAAGACGCCGGCCATGAAGATCGTCCACACCAGCGACTGGCACATCGGCCGCCGATGGAAGGGGATTCAGCGCCTCGACGAGCTCGAGGCGGTGCTCGACCATCTCGCGGCCTTCATCGAGGAGCAGTCCATCGATCTCGTCCTCCACAGCGGGGACGTCTTCGAGAGCCGGAACCCGTCCGCCGAGGCGGAGCAGCTTGTGAACCGGTTCCTGGTCCGCGTGGGGCGGAGCGGCGCGCGGATGCTCGTCATCGCCGGCAACCACGACGATCCGCTCCGGTTGGACGCCCGTTCGCTGCTCACGGAGCTGGTCGACGTTCAGATCCTCGGCCGCCCACGCCCCGCCTCCCGGGGAGGGACCCGGATCATCCAGACCCGTGGTGGAGAGAAGGCGGTGGTCGCGGCGCTGCCGTTCGCGTCCCCGGGCGCCTGGGTGTCGGCGCTGGACCTTGCCGGCGAGGAGGCGCGCGCCCGGAGCCAATATGCTCGCATGTTCGAGCTCGCGGTCCGGGATCTCTGCGCCGGCTTCCGGAAGGACGCCGTCAACCTCCTCATGGCGCATACGCACATCGAGGGGGCCCTCTTCGGCGAATCGGAGCGCCGCGTGCACATCGGAGAGGACTGGGCCGCCTCGCCCAAGGCTCTGCCGTCCAAGGCGAGCTACATCGCCCTCGGGCACATCCACAGGCCGCAGAGGATCGACGGGCCGGCGCCCGCCTACTACGCCGGTTCGCTCCTCCAGATGGACTTCGGCGAGGCCGGGGAGGAAAAAACCTTTAACTTCGTCACGGCGTCCCCCGGCAAGCGCGCCACCGTGGAGCATGTTCCCTACGAGGGGGGGCTGCCGCTCGTCGACCTTCGGGCCTCGCTGGCGGAGCTGGAGGAGACCGCGGACCAGCACCGCAAGGGCTGGTTGCGCGTGACCGTCCCCCTGACCGAGAGGGATCCCGATCTCAATCGAAAGGTCCGCGAGCTGCTCCCCAACGCGCTCGTCGTGCGCGCCGAGCTCCCCGAGGCCGAGGAGCCGCCGGAGATCCGGTTGGAGACCGGAGTCCCGCCGGTGCGGCACTACGCCGCCTATCATCTCCGCGAGCACAGCCAGGCGGCGGAGCTGGCGGTCCTGGATACGTTTCAGGATCTCTATGACGACCAGGCGTCCGGGGAGGATTGAGCGTTGCGCCCCATCCATCTCACCATCGAGGGCCTCGCGTGCTTCCGGGACAGGCAGGAGATCGACTTCAGCGATCTCGAGCTCTTCGCCATCTCGGGGCCGACGGGCGCCGGCAAGTCGACTCTGCTGGACGCGATCATCTTCGCGCTCTATGGCGAGATCCCCCGGGTCAATACCTACAACCGGACCGAGATGATCTCGGCGGCCCGGGACCGGGTCAGCGTGGTGCTGGACTTCGACGTCGGCGAGGGGCGCTACCGCATCGCGCGGACTCTCCGGCGGAATGGAAATCAGATGGTTCGCTTGGAGGAGCTCGACGAGAGCGGCTCCTTCAAGAGTCTGGCGGACCAGGTCCGCGCCGCGGCCGACCGGGTGGCGCAGATCCTGGGGCTTGGCGCGCCCGCGTTCATGCAGGCCGTGATCCTGCCGCAAGGCGAGTTCGCCCGGTTTCTCAAGGCGCAGCCGAGAGACCGGCGAAGCATGCTCCGCACGCTCCTCCGGCTCGACGTCTACGAGCGGATGCGGGAGCAGGCTCAACGTCTGGCGGCGGCGAAAAAGGTTGTTGTCGACTCGCTTCAGAAGCTCCTGGCGGACGAGTACGCGGGGGTCGACGAGGCGGCCGTCGCCAGTCTGGAGCTCGAGCACGCCCGGGTCGTCAAGTCGCTCGCGGCCTCGCGGAAGAGGCGGGACGAGTCCCAGGCCACGCTCACCCGGCTGCGCGGCCTGCACGCGAAGACGCAGGAGCTGCGGCAGGTCGAGGAGAGGCGGGCCGCTCTGCGGGAGCAGGCCGACGAAATAAACCTTTTGAGAGCGAGGATCGAGGCGGCGGCTCGCGCGGTGCCCCTGTTGCCCCTGCTCGACGAAGCGGCCCGGGCCTCCAGCTCCGCCAGGACGGCGGCGAAGGCGGCCGACGAAGCCAAGGCCCGCCAGGGCTCCGCGCAGAAAGAGTCGAAGGAGAAGGCCGGCGCCTTGAAATCGGCGGAGAAGGCCGCCAAGGCGATCCCGAGGATGCGGGAGCAGGTGGCCCGCCTCCACCAGGTGATCGGACGGCTTCCCGAACGGGAGCAGCTCGAGGCGGCCATCGAGCGGCAGACGCGGGGCTTGAGCGATCTGGAGGGTGAGCTGTCCGCGCTCGCCGCGAAGGCCCAATCGGCGAAGGACGCGCAGGCGCGGCAACAGACGGCCGTCGACGCCGCCCGGCAGGCCGCGGAGGCTTCCGGCTATGACCCCGAGCTGGACGAGCTGCTGCAGAGCATCCGCGACCGCGCCGTCGAGCTGGGCGCGGCGCGCAGGAGCGCGGAGGAGCGTGGCTTCGAGCTCGCCCGGAAGCGTCAGGAGGTGGAGGCGCAGGCCGGGGAGGTCGAGCGGCTGAAGGAGAGGGCCGAATCCGCCAGGAGGTCCGCGGAGGAGGCGCGGCGCGGCTTCGAGGCGGCGGAGGAGGCGTTGCATCGCGCGCACCGTCTGGATGAGGCCAACCACCTCCGCGAAGGGTTGATGCCCGGCCAGCCCTGCCCGGTGTGCGAGCAGCTCGTGGCCACACCCCCTCCCGCCGATCTGAATCCCGAGCTCGAGGCCGCCAAAGCCGCGCTCCAAGCCGCGGGAGAGAGGCGAAGAGAGACCGAAGAGCTCGCCAGAAAGAACGAGGCCGCGCTCACGGGCGAACAGGCGAGGCTCCAGGCCGCCCGGCAGAATTTATCGGATCTGGAGTCGCGTTGCGCCGAGCTCCGAGCCCGCGTAACCACCGGCGAGGAGGGGGTTCGTCGAGCTCTCGGCGGCCGCGCTCCGGAAGGAGAGGCCGTGATCGAGGGATGGATCGAGGCACGGATCGCATCGCTCGCCACGAGCCGCAAAGCGAACGAAGAGGCGAAGGCGCGGCTGGCGGCGGCGGAACGGCTCCTGGAGAGGGCCAGGGCCGACGAGGCCACCGCGCGGGAACGGATTGGCGAGAGGGAGACCTCGCGACAGCGGCTGGAGGAGGAACGCGCCGCCAGCCGCGAACGGCTCGCGGCGTTGCAGGCCGAGATCCACGCGGTCACCGAATCCGCCGACCCGGCCGCCGAGGCCGCGGACCTGGAGGAGCGGATCCGCCGGCTGGAGGCCGGTCTCAAGACGGCGTCCGAGGAGGCGTCGACCTCCCAGGGCCTGCTGATGACCGCGAGGGAGGCGCAACGGCTCACCGCCGAAGCCGCGGCAGCGGCGCTGCGGGACGCCGCCCAGAGAGCGGAGAGCCGGGACTTGGGAGTCGCTCGCGCCGGCTTCGACGGCGAGGCCGCCGTCCGCGAGGCCCTCCTCGACGAGGCCACCGCGGCCCGGCTCAAGGTGCAGGTCTACAGGCACGTGCAGGACAACCACGTCGCCCAGGAGCGGGCAACCACGCTCCGGGCCGAGCTGGGGGAGGAGCGGGTGTCGGACGAGCAGTTGGCGGCCGTCGAGAAGCTCGCGGCGGACGTCACCACCGAAGCGGAGACCGCGCTCGGCCAGGAGAAGAGGCTCGAAGAGCAGATCGGCCGCCTGCGGCAGCGGCTCGAACGCTCCCAGGAGATCCGCGAGAAGCTGGCGGCCGGGGAGGCGGCTCTGCGCGTGTACGACCTCCTGGCCGGCGACCTGCGAAGCGACAAGTTCCAGTCGTACGTCCTGCACGAGGTGTTCACCGAGCTCGTGCAGGGCGCCTCGGCCCGGCTGATGATGCTGACCGGCGAGCGGTACTCCCTGCAATTCAAGGACGACGAGATCAGGGTCGTCGATCACGACAACGCGGACGAGACGCGGATCAGCGATACGCTCAGCGGCGGAGAAACCTTTCTGACCTCGCTGGCCCTCGCCCTGGAGCTCAGCGATCAGGTTCAGCGCGCGGTCGGCGCGGTGAACCTCGACAGCCTGTTCATCGACGAGGGTTTCGGCACCCTCGATCCCGACACGCTCGCGCTGGTCTCCGAGACCCTCCAGAGTCTGCGGGTGGGGGGCCGGATGGTCGGCATCATCACCCACATCCCGGAGCTGCGGGACGAGTTCGCCCAGCAGATCATCGTGACCAAGCGCCAGGGCTACTCGACCGTGGAGGTGCGGGGGGTGGAGGAGGCGGTGGCCTCCCTTGACGTTGCCGGAGAAAAAGTTTAGTTTTCCTACGTAAGCAGTAATCAATCAGAGCGAGCTTGTGCGGGGCCGCGCGGTGTGCGGGGCGCCTGTATGGGCTCAAGCTCAGGGAGATCGCGATGACCCCGAAGAGCCCTTGGGCCGCAAGGCTTCTTGTCTCAAGCGTAGTGGCGATGATCTCGATCCTCGTGGCCTGCTCGCGCAGCTCGACGCCGGCCTCCGAGGGACAGGGAGAGGCCGCGAAGCCCGCGGCGTCCACGGCGGCTCCGGCGACTCCGGCCGTGCCGGCGAAGTCCACGGCCGCCTCGGGCGGCGTCCTGCCCCTTCCCGAATTCAAGCCTTGCGCCACGACCACCCATCCGGTGCTGCCCGCCAAATGGGCGGCCACGGCATTGATGCAGGACTTCTTCCTCAATACGGTCTGGTTCGGCAAATTCGTCTACGACGAGAGCGCCAATGCCTTCCGCTTCTCCCTGGCCGACCAGCACGGCATCGACTTCGACCTCCTGACCACGACGGACGGCAAGCTCTATCTCCTCGAAGGCGGCGGAGATCAGCCCAAATCCTGCGCGCTCCTGACGTCCAAGTCTCCCTATACGGTGCCCACCCGGGAGTGGCTGAACGACCAGGCGGTGTGCGTCGGCGAGGCGCCGCTCCTCAAGCAGGACCAGCAGTGGTGGAAGAACCCCGCCGGCTCCGTGGGCGCCAACTGGTTCTGGTACAACACCAAGAGCAAGCTCCCCTTCCGCAGCATGTACTACGCGGACGCCAAGCCGAGCAATCCGGTGCCGATCTACGAATACTTCACGTTCAATTATTTCCCGGCCTTCGCGCCGGTGCCCTCGACGAACCTGGCGCAGCTCGTCCAGATGTGCCAGAGCACCGCCAAGAAAGAGGTGGCCACCCAGGAATTCTCCCGCCCCTCCATCGAGCCTCTGCTCAAGAGGAAGAGCGTCTATCCGAAGACCGACGCCCGGCTGATGTCTCAGATCCAGACGTGGATTCCCGGGATCTCCGAGTGCTCCTCCAAGGGCTCCCTGCCTCCGGTCTGGCCGGACCAGTTGCAGATGACCGCCTTCATGACGGCCGTGAGCTTCACGCCGAATCCGTTCCCGACGCGCATCTACTACGACTGGACCCAGAAGGCCCAGAACACCACGCTCTACTACTATCCGCCGACGCCCAAGGATTACTCGCAGACGGCGTGGCTCACGGGGAATACCGGCTATATCTCGTACCAGGCGGAGGGCGGCGGCGTCACGAGCTGCCAGCAGGTCCTCCCCGGTCCTCCGGTCCCCAATTGGAAAGAGGTCGACCATTGCGAGTGCCGCGCCCAGATCGCGCCGCACACGGTGCTGAACCCGACGGACGTGCCGACCAAGATCCTCTGGTGCCCGACGGACCTCAAGGCGCGCCAGGTGTTCTGGACCTGGTATTCCGACACCGGCACGCCGGTGGTCTTCATGCAGTCGAACTCCAGCCCCACGGCGGGCACCGGGCTCAATCTGGCCGACTACTACGAGTGGGGCCCCGGCTCCGTGGCTCCCGCGGGCACGTTCACCCTGCCGGCGGCCTGCCAGGGACAACCGATCGTCCCCGGCGCCTTCCCCAAGGCGTGCAACAACTGCCACCTGCCGCTCAATACGAGGAAGGAAGCCGCGAAGACGTCGGGGTAGCCCACGAGCGGCGGCGCGTCCGGTGTTCCCAGAAGGGCGCGGACGGCCATCGCCGCTCGCGCGCGTAGAAATAGTCGCGATTGATCAGATAGTCCTCGAAGCGCTCGGCGATGGCCGCATCGTAGCCGTCGAGCGCGCCCGCCTCTCCATCCAGCCAGGCGGCGATGCCCTCCGCCGCCTCCAGGCCGTCGAGCAGCGCCTTGTAGATCCCCTGGGAGGCGATGGGATCGTAGGAGGAGGCCGCGTCTCCCACCGCCAGCCAGCCGGGCCCGCGGACGCGGTCGAGCCGGAAGGAGAGCGCGGTGCGCGCCAGCAGGCCGCCGTGCGGGGGATCGCACCCCGCGAGCTCGCCCCACAGATGCCGGGTCTCCCGCAGGCGGGCGAGCCAGACGTCCTTCCGGTGCAGCGCGTCGTGCTTGACGATCTCGGGATCGCTGGCGACGGCGACGGCCACGCGCCGCTCCGGCAGCCGCGCGGCATACCACCAGCCATATTCGACGGCTTCCAGCAGGGTGAGACGCGACAGGGGGGCGGAGCCGGGGAGCTCCAGGAACGCCGCCACGTAGCTGAGCCGGTCGTGGAGCCGCCGGGCCGCGCCCAGCGACCGGGCGAGCTGGGAGCGGCTGCCGGTGGCGTCGACCACGAATCGCGCGCTCACCGTCCGCGGTCCCCCGGCGGCCGTCAACCGTACTGTGAAACCTTCCTCGCCGCGGGGCTCGACGGTGTTGAACCGGGTGCGGTCCCAGAGCTCGACGCCTCCCTCCACCGCCTTCCGCGCGAGGAAGGCGTCGAAGCGGCGCCGGTCCAGGTGCCACCCGGTGCCGTGAGGATTGAGCAAAAAATCGTTATAACCGGGTGTGTCGCCACCCCAGACCGAGCAACTGCCCAGGCAGGGCTCGTGCCCCTCGGCGAGGAAATCCCGCCAGACCCCCAGTCTTTCCAGCAGGAGGCGGCACTCCGGAGGGATGCTCTCGCCGACGCGGACGGCCGTATAGTCTCCGGCCTCGACGAGCAGCACCTCCGGGATTCCGCGCCGCCGCAGCGCCAGGGCCGTGGCGCATCCCGCGGGCCCTCCGCCGAGGACCACGGCCTGATAGACCGGTGCCGCGAGCGCGCTAACTGTCAAGATTCTCGGAGTACATGGGCCAGGGTGTGATCAGGGGCTCGTCCAGCAGGCTCTCGACCTCCAGGAACAGCTCGGGGCTGAAGGCCGCGCCGCCGTCGATGGCGCTCCCCTGGATCACGAAGCCGATCCGGTGCCAGCTCAGCACGATGTCGATCTGATCCGCGAACCGGCCCGCCTGGCTGGGATCGTCCGAATACGTGCCGGGGCCGCGGATGGAGTACCGCACCGGTCCCAGCCTGCCGTCGCGGACCTCCCGGGCGACGTGGACGTCGACGGGGCGCTGGGCGGGCCAGGCCCAGTAGAGCGTCTTGAGGTTGCGCGGGTTCGGGTCCGGGTTGTGGGTGGCGCACGCGTTGAAATCCGTGTGCCAGGGGACGGCCATGAATTTCGAGATGTCGCCCGGCTCGAGCGGCGCCGCCTCGACGCCGCCGGGAGCGGGGTGGAACGGCACGTAGCCCATGGTCAGGAACGGCTGGCTGGCCTGCGCCTGGTTGTAGTCGAGCACCGCGGCGCGGATGCGGAAAGGCCCGGCTCCGGACTCCCGCCAATCCTGCCGGTAGAGCTCGGGGTCCTTGACGATGAACGTCATTTCGAGACCGGGGCCGAAGTCGCCGCCCACACAGTTGACCAGGACCGCCTGGTCCAGCAGCTCGCCCGGGCCGGGCCGCGGCGCCGGCTCGCGGTGGAACCGCCCCTTGTTCCATTGGCTCAGAAAGAAATATTGCGTCAGCGTGACGGAGAGAAACGCCCGGCCGGAATCGCCCGTCGACAGCGGCATGAAAGGGGCACCGATGCTGGACATCCGGGGATTGTTCGGATCGCGGATGTAGGCGAGGCCGGTGAGGATCGTGTCGCCCGGATCGTCCTCCGCGCGGATGCGGCCCACGGCGTCGTGCGCCTGGATCGCCCGCTCGGGCAGGTTCGTGGTCCACCGCTGCAAGGAGGCCGCGCGGAAGATCGGAAAGAGGTCGTCGTCGAAGAAAGGTTTATAAGCGTCGCGGAAGCGGTGCCCATGGATCTCGGGGCAGAGATCGAGCTCCCGCACCCAGGTGTCGTAGATCTGATCCCACAGGGTGACCACGTTGAGGATCTGCGGCGCGAAGGATGGGTCCGCCACCACGGCCCAGGCACCGTGGACCGGTTGCACGCCGCCATCCTCGAACACCAGGGTGGCCGCAACGGGCCCGTCTCCGGCGTCGTCGAACCACCCCTCCTCGTTGACGTTGGCGACGTTGCCGGGACCGACGGCGCCGTTGATCAGCGGATACGGCGTGCCGTCCGGCAGCACGCGGCTGCACGCCTTGCCGTAGCCGCCGAGGACGAGCAGGCGGCCCTGCTCGTCGGTCCGCAGCTCGCCCAACGAATCGATGTTGCCCACCGGGGTGTAGAGCCGCGAGAAGCTGTCGTCGGGAAAGGATTTCGGATACGAGCGAATCTCCTGGATCCTGGCGCCGGAGTCCCCGAAGGACGCGAAGGTGCTCTTGTCGAACCGGACGGCGCCGGTGTCCGTGCCGCGGATGGCGCGCGGGCCGGGATCGATGATCAGCTTCCGGAGGCGTGCCGCGTTGTCGGGGTCGGAGCCCACGGCAAGGTTGCGGAGCTGGAGCTCCGCGGCGTGGGCCCTTTCGTAGACCGCCAGCCCGAGGTCGTCGTTCATGATGTAGGCGCTCGCCTTCTTGTTGGCGAGATGCGCGGTCCAGACGATGTCGGCCACCCGCCTGCCCTCCACCACGCTGCCGATCGTGACCTCGGTCCCCGCGCCGCTGCGGTACCGCCCCGCCGCCTCCCGCGGATACTGGAAGATCTTGAAGCGGGCGGCCTGCCGCTTGAGGGCGCCGTCGCGGTCGCGCAGCTCGCGGCTGGTGATCATTTCGGATTCCGTGCCCGGCCGGATGGGCAGCCCGCCCAGGGTCTCCCCGGCAGTCTCTCCGGCGGCTTCTCCGGCGCCAGGGACGGGGAGCCCCGCCATCGTCTCCGGGCCGATCACGTACTCCTGGCTGTTGCCGACCCGGGCGATGCCGATCGCGGGGTGAATCCGGAAGACGTGCGCGGAATCGGACATGGATTGCTCTCCTCTGGGGCTCACGAGAATCTCGGAATCGCGCCGTTCTGCCAACAGGTGAGGATGTCGCCCCCCAGCTTGGCCATCAGCGGGCCGAAATCTTCGGGGTGGCCGCCGCTGAAGAGAGCGTCCAGGGTCCGCAGGAAGCGGCCGAAATCCTGGATCAGCCGCTGCTGCGCCTGGCCTCCCGGCGAGCCCGGCGGCGGCTCCGCCTCACCGCTGAACGTCTCCGGGAGCGCTCCCAGGGTCCGGATGTACAGGAACTTCCGGAAGTGGGGCCAGCTCTCGTGGAAACCGTCGGCGGTGTTCTGAAACTCGGCCGGCACGTCGGCATCGCCCCGCGTCTGCCCTTCCCCCTGATCGGTGATGACGTCGATCAGCGTCACCGCCTGCCGGTAGCCTTCGTTGCCGTCGCGGGTGATCGTGGGATTCTTGAGCCCCTGATAGAAAAACTGGAAGTGATCGGCCTGCTTGACGCCGCCGCGCACGTGATGCCGGAGCTCGGCCATCCCGGCGCGCACGGCGGCGTAGAATTCGCCGATCGAGCCGTACTCCTCGCGCCGCATCCGGAGGTTGGGCGTCCGTTCCGTGTCCCACTCGGGATACTCGATGAGGCACATGGCGTTGATGCGCCGCTCGTCGAGCGGTCCGAGCTCGGCGCTGTAGGGCCGGAAGGTCTGCGTGGGGTTGGGCACGTCGAGGGCGAAGCGGATGTGGGGGATGTCGTCGCCCTCATAGACGGGCGCCGTGAACGTGGGCGAATACCCGTAGGCGTTGGCGATGTTGCAGGCGAGCTGGGCGTGCAACATCTCCTGGTACACGATCGACTGGATGAGTTGATACGCGTCCTGGCTCGGATCCTTGATGGAGTACATCGCCGTCAGATAGAACGGAATGGTCCAGAGCTCCAGATCCGTGACGCCCTGGAGATGAGACCAGAGCGCGTTGAGATCCCATTCCGGACGACCGCCGGGTGCGCCGATTGCCATGACGGGCTCCTTCGGATTCTTGACGGCCGGAGCCTATCCCTGGCGGTTGTTTGCTGTCAATCGAGCTCGGTTGAGTTGTGCGAATCTCGCGTGGCGAGCCGATCTGGTGGCGCTGAGCCCTACTTCATCCCCACCGCCCTCTTCATCGCCGCCGTGATCGACTGGCGGACCTTGAAGAAGTCGGCCCAGGGGTCGGAGGGGAGCTTCTCCAGCCGCTCGGGGAGGGTGCGCAGGGTGTAGGTGTTGCCGCGCACGTCCGTCTCAAGCTCCTCCCAGAAGAGGGGGACGGAGACCGGGGCATTGGCGCGGGCGCGGGTGGAGTAGGCGCAGATCGAGGTCGCTCCGCGGCCGTTGCGCAGGTAGTCGATGAAGATCTTCCCCTTGCGGCTCGCCTTGGGGAGCTTCGAGGTGTATTTCTGCGGCTCGGCCGCCACCATCTTCTCGGAGACCGCCTTGGTGAAGGCCTTGACCTCGTCCCAATTGTCCTTGCGGGCGATGGGGAGCACCACGTGGAGACCCTTGCCGCCGGTGGTCTTGAGGAAGGTCCGGAGACCCAGATCTTCCAGGAAGGCGCGCATGGCGAGCGCCCCCTCGACCACCCGCTCCCAGTCGAGCCCCTCGTCGGGATCGAAATCGAAGACGATGTAGTCCGGCTGCTCGATGCGGTCGCGGTGCGAGCCCCAGATGTGGAGCTCCAGCACCCCCATCTGCGCCAGCGAGAGCAATCCCTCGAGGGAATTCACGGCGCCATAAGGCTCGGGATCGCCCACGTCCACCCGGTAGACCGAGGGCGGGAAGTGCTCGTTGACGTGCTTCTGATAGAAGCACTGTTTGGCCCGCCCCTCGGGGCAGCGCACCAGGGTGAGCGGACGGTCCTTGAGGTGGGGGAGGATCCAGTCGGCGATGCGCGCGTAGTAGACCCCCAGCTCCTCCTTGGTCACCCCCTGCTCGGGATAGAGCACCCGCTCGGGGTTGCTGAAGCGGACCCCGGCGATCTCGACCTCTTTTTTCTTGCTCCGCCCCTGGGGTGGGACGGCGACCTCCTCGGGCGCGGGGTGGAGAGGGGGCTTGGGTCCTTTCACGGCTTTCTTCGCTTTTTTGGCAGGGGCTTTCTTGGCCGGAGCCTTGGCGGTCTTGGCGGCGGGGCGCCTCGTCTCCGCCTTCTTCCCGACGGCTTCCGGTGGCGGCGCCTGGGGCTCCTCGCGCACGATCTCGCGGGGGCTCTTGTCCTCGCGCAGCCCCTGGAACGTAGGATGGCGCAGGATGCCCTCCCGCGTCCACTCGGTGAAGGCCACCTCGCCCACGAGCCGCGGCTTCAGCCAGTGGCTGCGGCGCGCCTCGGCCCCGCGCGGCGGGTTCTTGAAGGCCGGTTTGGCCGTCTCCAGCTTGTCCATGCGGGCGCGGAGCTCGCGCAGGGTGCGGTCGTTGAAGCCGGTGCCGACCTTGCCGGCGAAGACCAGCTCCCCCTTGTCGTCGTTCACCGCGAGGAGCAGGGCGCCGAAGCCGACGCGCGACCTCTCGGGGTCGGTGAAGCCCACGATGGCGAATTCCTGCCGCCTCAGGCACTTCACCTTGAGCCAGTCCTTGGTGCGGCCGGAGTGGTAGGGGAGGTCGCCGCGCTTGGAGACGATCCCCTCCAGGGCGAAGGTGCAGGCCTGCCGGTAGAACCCCTCGCCGTCCGCCTCGACGTGGTCCCCCATGCGGATCGCCCCGGCGGAGCTGGCGAGCAGATCGCTCAGCGCCTGCTTGCGGGCGAGGAGCGGCGAGCGGCGGAGGTCGTAGCCGTCGAGATAGAGGAGATCGAAGGCGAAGTAGACGAGGTCGTCCTGCCGGTTCTCGGCGAGGGCGTTCTGGAGGGACTGGAAGCTGGTGGTGCCGTCCGGCTCCAGCACCACCACCTCGCCGTCGAGGATCGCCTGGCTCACCGGGAGCTTCCCGGCCGCGCGGGCGACCGGGGCGAAGCGGTCGGTCCAGTCCTTGCCGTGGCGGGTGACCAGACGGGCCTCGCCGTCCTTGATCTCGCAGAGGGCGCGGTAGCCGTCGTATTTGATCTCGTGGATCCACTCGTCGCCTTGCGGCACCGCGTCGACCAGGGTGGCGAGCTGCGGCTCGATCGAGGATGGCATCGACGCTTTGCGGGCGCCGGGGATCGCGGCGGCTTCGGAGGAGGGCGCGGGCTTCGAAGCCTTTTTCGCCGCCGCCTTCTTCGCGGGCGCTTTCTTCTTAGCGGTGGCCTTGGCCACCTTGGCGGCGATCTTGTCCTTGAAGCTGGCCGTCTTCTCGGCGCGGTTCGACTGCCAGACGCGCTCCGGGTCGGCGGCGATCTCCTCCAGGTTGAGGCCGGTCGCGACGCTGTCCGGATACTGCTCGACGACCGCGTCGCCGCTGCCGGGCACGGCGGTCTCGTCCTTCTCTTTGATCAGGAGCCAGTTCTCGTGGCCTTCCTCCTGGTTCCGGCCGCCCATGCGCACCAGGGCCCAGCGGCCGTGGAGCTTCTCGCCGTCGAGCCGGAACTTGAGGCTCCCTTTCTTATAGGCGGCCACGGGATCCCCCTCGGGGGTCCAGGTGCCGCGGTCCCAGAGGAGGACGGTGCCGCCGCCGTACTGCCCCTTGGGGATGATCCCCTCGAAGTCGCCGTAGTCGATCGGATGGTCCTCGACGTGGACCGCCAGCCGCTTCTCGCCCGGATCGAGGCTCGGCCCCTTGGGCACGGCCCAGCTCCGCAGCACCCCTTCCATCTCCAGCCGGAAGTCGTAATGCAGGCGGGTCGCCGCGTGCTTCTGGATGACGAAGGAATTCCCGGCGCTTTTCTTGACCGTCCCCTCGGGCTCGGGCGTGTCGCGGAAGCTCCGCTTTTTTTTGTATTCCTGGAGACCCATGGCTCAAGCCGTCTTCCGCTTTTTCGCGGCGGTCGTTTTATGAGCCGTCTTCTTCGCCGTGCTCTTCTTGGCAGGCTTCTTCGCCGCCGCGGCCTTCTTGGGAGCCGCCTTGTGCGCGGGCTTCCGGCCCCCCTGCTCGACGCTCTGCTTGAGCAGCGCCATCAGGTCCACCACGTTGCCGCGGGCCTCCCGGGGCTTGGGCGCCGGCTCGGGGGAGGATTCGAGCTGGCCGGCCTCGGCCCGCTTCTTGATCGTCTTCATCAGCTCCTGGCGGTAGGTGTCCTTGTACTTCTCGGGGTCCCAGGCGGAGACCATCCCCTCGACCAGGCGCTCGGCCATGTCGATCTCGCGCTCGCTGACCCCCTCCTTGCCGCGGGGGACGTCGAGCTCGGAGGGATCGCGGAGCTCGTGGGCGTAGCGCATCAGCTCCAGCGTCAGCACGTCGCCGCGGGCCACCACGGCGGCGAGGTACTGGCGGGTGCGGATCACCACCTTGGCGATCCCCACCTTCTTCGTGCGGCGCAGGATCTCGCGCAGCAACGCGTAGGCCTTGGCCCCCTTCTTGTCGGGTCCGAGATAGTAGGGCTTGTCGAAGTAGAGGGGGCTGATGTCCTCGAGATCCACGAAATCGACGATGTCGATCGTCTGCGTGGCCTCGGGGGCGGCGCGCTTGAGGTCCTCGTCGGACATCACGACGTACTGGCCGGATTCGAATTCGTAGCCGCGGACGGTCTCCTCCCACGGCACCTCCTTGCCGCTCTCCTCGCTGACCCGCTTATAGTGGATGGGCGACATCGTCTTCTTGTCGAGCAGCTTGAAGCTGATCTCATCCCGCGTCTCGGCCGCGTAGAGGCCCACCGGGATATTCACGAGGCCAAAGCTGATGCTCCCCTTCCAGATCGCTCGCGCCATGATTCTCCTCCCGATGTGAGGCGGGAACGCAAGATGCATGCCGCTAGGGGACCGTTATGGGTACGATTCATTTCCTTCAGCACCTTTTCGGTCCGCGCCTTCACCTGTTGTTCCTCTTCTTTACCGGTCTCGGCACCAGCGCGGTGCTCTGGCCGCTGCTCCTCCTCTACTCCTGGCTGGTCGATCCCATCTTCGCCCGGCGGCTGTCGATCGCGTTCGCGGCGTCGTTCCTCACCAACCGCATCCTCAAGGAGCTGTTCAATACCCAGCGGCCGTTTCAGATCGACCAGTTGGTGAGCACGGCGTCGGCGGAGCGGACGGCCACGGGGCACGGCTTCCCCAGCGGGCACTCCCAGAACGCCGCCACGTTCTACCTCGCCTTCGCGTTCCGCCACCCGCGGCGCTGGAGCTGGATCGCCGCCGGTCTGATCGTGCTGCTGGTGGGGCTGTCGCGGCTCTATCTGGGGGTGCACCTGCCGGAGGACGTGGCGGGCGGCTTCGTCCTGGGAGCGATCTTCGCCTGGGCCGCGGGGGGCTGGTCCGGCCTGCGCGTCTGGCGGCCGTCCTGGAACGTGCTGATCGGAGCGGTGACGCTCGTCCTGGCCTTCGCGGTCGGCGCGGAGCCCGGCGCCTGCGGTCTGCTGGCGGGATGCGTCGCCGCCAATCCGGGCTTCACCCCGCCCAGCACGGTGGGGGGGAGGATCGGGATGGTCCTGGGAGGGGCCGTCGCCATGGCGCTCACGGGGCTCCTGCTCTACTGGCTGCCGGGGAAGCTCTCGCCCGGAATCCAGAATTCGCCCGCCCTGGCCTACCTGCTCTACCTGGCGGCGTCGCTCATGGGGTTCGGGCTGTGGCCGCGGATCTGGCAGATTCTCACCGAGAGGAGAGCCCTGACGGCCTCTCCTGTGAGAAGCTAACCCCATGCGCCTCCGCATAGCGAAGCCCAGCACGACGGGTGCCCGGGTCTACCGGGTGGAATCGGGCGAGGTCGAGGAGCGGCCGGACGAGCTGGCGACCGAGGAGCCGCTGGAGATCCGGCTGATCCAGGAGGACCGGCGCCGGACGGTGGCGGTCACCATGCGCACCCCTGGCGCGGACCTGGAGCTGGCGCTCGGCTTCCTCTTCGCCGAAGGGGTGATCCACCGGCCCGAGGAGGTGCTGCGGGTCGCGCCCTGCGCCGAGCCGGGGGAGGCCTGCGCCAACATCGTCGAGGTCGAGCTGGCGCCGGACGTCCCGGCTCCCGAGCTCGCCGGGCTGGAGCGCCACTTCTTCGCCACCAGCGCCTGCGGCGTCTGCGGCAAGGCGGGGCTCGAGGCCCTGGAGCTGCGCGTTACCGATCCGGTCCCCCCCGGGCCGGAAATCTCGCCGGAGATCATCGCGGCTCTGCCGGCGCGCCTGCGCGAGGCCCAGGGGCTCTTCACCGCCACCGGCGGCCTGCACGCGGCGGCCCTGTTCGACCCGGAGGGGAACCTCTTCGCCGTCCGCGAGGACGTGGGGCGGCACAACGCCCTCGACAAGCTGATCGGCTGGGCCTTCGGCGAAGGGCTCCTCCCCCTCCACCGCCACCTGGTCCTGGTGAGCGGCCGGTCGAGCTACGAGATCCTCCAGAAGTGCCTGGTGGCGGGGGTGCCCGTCATCTGCGCCGTCTCCGCGCCGAGCAGCCTGGCCGTGGAGCTGGCGAGCCGTTTCGGCCTCACCCTCATCGGCTTCCTGCGCGGCGACCGCTTCAACGTCTACAGCGGCGCCGAACGGGTGGCCGGGGTCGCGGCGCGGCCGGCGTTGCCGATCTTGTAAGAGTTGTAAAAAGGTCGCGGGTGCAACCCGGCCCCTCCACGGGTCGCCCTCCCGGCCCCTCATCACCCCGCCCCTCTTCTCCCATCGCCCTCCCCCCGACCGGGAGAAGAGGGAGAAAGACCTTGGCGGGGTTGTATTGGGCGGCGGTTCCCCTCTCCCGGCGAGGGAGGGCGGGAGGGGACGGGAGAGGGGCCAGGAGTGAGGGTTCTGGCACAAAACCTGCAAAAGCCCCTTATCGCAGGCCGGTGGCACGGTGAGCCGGCAGCAGCCGGGGGTAGCTCCCCGGAGAGTCGTAAACGCAGCACCGGCGCGAAACAGCCTTTCGCGGCCCCTCCCTGAAGGGGAGGCGTCCTGAGTCCACAGACCAGCCCGCCTCCCCCCTTTTTTTGCCCGAAAGGAGGCGAATCATGAAGATCCGAGCCCTTCCGATCATGGCGGCCTTCTGCCTGGGAGCCCTGATGGTCCCGCTGGCCGGCTGCAATCGCGATACGAACCCGGTCCACGCCGACCGGGACGCTCAAGGCAACACCCACGTCACCGTGGACAACCAGCAGGTCCATCAGAACGTCGATCAGGCCGACCAGAGCCTGAAGAAGACCGGGGAGCAGATCAAGGAGGGGGCCAACCAGGCCGGAGCCGCCATCGAGCGCGGCGCCAACAAGGTGGGGAATCAGATCGAGACCAAGGTCGTCCCCGCGGCCAAGGAGGCCCTGAGCAACGCCAGCATCACCGCCAAGGTGAAGAGCCGGCTGGCGCAGGATCCGGCGATCAACGCCCTCTACGTCAACGTGGACACGAACGACGGCCAGGTCACCCTGAGCGGCAAGGTCGCGCTGCCCGAGCAGAAGGCCGAGGCCGAGAAGGTCGCCCGCGAGACCGACGGGGTGAAGGACGTCGTGAATCAGCTCCAGGTGACCGGCAACGCTCCGTCCGGCTCCTGACGGCAGACCGAATTCGCAGGGGCGGCCCTATGTGGCCGCCCCTCCAGTCTCATCCCCCCAGCCCCACCCCCATCAGCTTGCCGACACCGAAGGTGACCGCGGCGGCGATCAGGCCGAAGAGGATCTGGCGGCCGCCGGAGACCAGCACGCTACGGCCGGTCATCAGGGTGATGGCCGCGCCAATGCCGTAGAGGCCCAGCGCGGAGGCGGCGAGGCTGGCGGCGACGCCGGCCCTGCCGGAGAGGAAGAAGAAGGGGAGGACGGGGATGATCGCGCCCACGGCGAAGAGGAAGAACGAGGAGATCGCCGCCTCCCAGGCCGAGCCCCCGAGCGCCTCCGGATCGATCCCCAGCTCCTCGCGGGCCAGCGTGTCGAGCGCCTGCGTGGGGTCCTGGAGCAGCCGCTCGGAGAGCGCCTTCGCCTGGTCCGGAGCCACCCCCTTGGCCTGGTAGATCAGCGCCAGCTCCTCCATCTCCTCTTGCGGATGCGCCTTGAGCTCCCCCGATTCGATGGCGATCTGCCGCTGGTACAGCTCGCGGGAGCTCTGCACCGAGATCCACTCGCCGAGCGCCATGGAGATCGAGCCCGCCAGCAGGCCGGCGAAGCCGGTGATCAGGATCGACCGCCCGGCCAGCTCCGCCCCCGCGACCCCCATCACCAGGCTCATGTTCGAGAGCAGGCCGTCGTTGGCGCCGAGCACCGCCGCCCGCAGGGCGTTGCCGCCGATCGCCCGGTGCCGCCCCTCGAAGCGGGCGATCCACGACCCCTCGACGCCGCCGGGCGCGGTCTGGAGGATCGAGCGCAGCACCCGGTCGTGCGACTGCTCCTCGGCCGGCATCGGGGTGGCGCTCGTCTCGGGCTGCCGCCGGTAGCTGGCGCTTCCTCCCGTCTCCATGGTGGCCACGGTGGGGAGGATCAGCTCGACGCCGAAGGTCTTCGCGAGGCGGGCGAGGAGGCGGCTGCGCCAGCCGGGACGGAGGCCGGGCACCGCGGCGCCCGCCTGGCGGATCTGGTCCGCCCAGAAGCGGGCGTGCCTCTCCTCGACCTCGGCCAGCCGCCGGAACACCTCGGCGATCTGCGGCTGCTTCTCGGCCGCCGCGAACGACCGGTACAGGAAGGCGCTGTCGGTCTCGTCCTGGAGGTTGGCGCGGTAGCGCGCGACATCCGCCGGCTCGCTCATCGTCTCTCCGCCCGCCGAGTCAGCAGCGGGTTCCGCTGGAAATTGTAGCGGCCCTGGATTCTCATCGCGATATGCTCCCTGGGACCCTTCGGCGGATCCCTGTCCATGCGCGACTACATCGAAAGCTTCCTGCCGCTCTTCGTGGCCATCAACCCGATGGGGATCATCCCCATCTATCTCAGCGTCACCGAGACCCTCTCCGCGTCCGAGCGCCGCCGGCTGACCCTCCAGGCGATGCTCACCGCGATCGGGCTCTCCGTGATCATCCTGTTCGCCGGCCAGCTCATCTTTTCGCTGCTCGGCATCACGGTCAACGACCTGCGTGTCGGGGGCGGGCTGATCCTCCTCGTGCTCAGCATCTCCAACCTGATCTTCGGCGATTACCGCCGGCGCGACCCCACGGAGGGCGGGGAGGAGGACTTGGCCTCGGTCGGCATCGTGCCGCTGGGCATCCCCCTGATCGTGGGCCCCGCGGCGATCACCTCGATCCTGGTCTCGCGCGAGGCCTACGGCTACATCCCCACCCTGGTCTCTTTGATCGTCAACATGGGACTTGTGTTCCTGACCCTGATCGCGAGCCCCTACATCGGCCGTGTCGCCGGCTCGGCCGGCTCGCGGGCGATCGCCAAGGTGGCGAGCCTCTTCCTGGCCGCCATCTCGGTGGCGATGATCCGGGTGGGGATCATGGGGATGCTGCGGCCGCACTGAACCCTCACCCCCAACCCCTCTCCCGTCCCCTCCCACCCTCCCTCACCGGGAGAGGGGAGACGGACCGTCGAGCCGGAATGATAAGAGCCCTGCTATGCTCAGCGTCGAGGAGAGAGGCGATGACGACCGACCTGCGGTATCCCATCGGCAAGGCCGAGACCCCGAGGGATCTCGATCCCGAGCAGCGGCGGGAGCTGATCTCCCGCATCGAACGGACGCCGGACCGGCTGCGCGAGGCCGTCGCCGGCCTCAACGCCGAGCAGCTCGACACCCCCTACCGGCCGGGCGGCTGGACCGTGCGGCAGCTCGTCCATCACGTCCCCGACAGCCACCTCAACGCCTACACCCGCTTCAAGCTGGCGCTGACCGAGGACGAGCCCGCGATCAAGACCTACGACGAGGGGCGCTGGGCCGAGCTCCCCGACTCGCGCTCGGTGCCGGTCGAGGTCTCGCTCGCCCTGCTGGAGAACCTGCATCGCCGCTGGGTCGCCCTGCTGCGCGCCCTGCCGCCGGCCGACTTCCAGAAGACCCTCCGCCACCCCGAATGGGGGCAGATGACCCTCGACCAGGTCCTCGGCCTGTACGCCTGGCATGGGGATCACCACGTGGCCCATGTGACCTCGTTGCGGCAGCGGATGGGGTGGTTGTAGAGCGGGAAAAGGCCGGCCGGGGGTTTCCCGGCCGGCGGGCTGAGGGGGGTCAGCCGTTGCTGGCGCAGCTATCCAGGCAGTACTGGTGCTGCGAATCGCAGGAGATGATGCAGGGGTTCTGGCTGCAGGTGACCTGGCACTGCTCGTAGTTGATCTGGCACTGCAGCTCACAGGTCGACGCGGCCGTGCCGCGGTCGGCGTGCAAGGCCAGGAACGAGAGTCCCAGGCCGAAGACGAGCAATTTGAAGTTTTTCATTTCGAAGCTCCTTTCCGATGCTCTTTCTTGGAGGTCCCTGTCCAACGGCGGCAGGGATTTTCAGAGCGCCGGCCGCTTCGTCCGCCGGCGCCGGCTCATAGAGGAGCGGGATTCGTGCCAGTGTGAGGTATTACTCTGGGCGGTCTGTAGGTATCCGGGCGGGAAGAGTCTGGAGTAGAATTGTCTTCACTATGGGACACCCGATGCGAGCCACCGTCGATGATTCCGGGCGTCTCGTCCTGCCGGAATCCATCCGCGACGAGGCCGGAATCTCGCCTGGAATGACTCTCGAAATCAGCGTCTGGGATGGCAGGGTTGAAATCGAGCCCGCTCCCCGGGAGGTGCGAGTCGTTCAGCGGGGGCCCCTCTGGGTTGCCGTTCCGCTCGAATCCGGAGAACCCCTGGCACAATCCACGGTCGAGCGCGTCCGCCGGAATCTCCGTGACCGTCGACCCTGACGAGACCGCCCTCGTCCCCGCAACCGCTCTCGATACCAGCATCCTGATCGCTGGTCTTCTCTCCTGGCACGAACGCCACCGAGACGCTTCCGATCTGTTGGTCGAGCTCCTGGAGAGCGGTGAGAGAGTTGTCCTCCCGCTCCATGCTCTGGCCGAAACCTACTCGGTAATGACCCGCCTTCCGGCGCCTCATCGGTTGAGCCCACGCGATGCTTTGCAGATCCTGGAGCGCTCCTTGCGGATCCGCGCGAACGTCGTCGGTCTCGACGGCGAGGAGGGATGGCATTGCCTCGGAGACCTCGTCCAGTCCTCCATCTCCGGTGGAACCACCTATGACGGGCTCATTCTGGCGAGCGCGAGGAAAGGACAGGCGACGAGGATCTTCACCTTGAATCCGTCTCACTTCGAGCGGCTCGGCGTCGATGGGATCGAGATCGTGACCCTCTAGCATGCCATTTGCACCCCTTTCCGTCGCCGATCCTTAGCCGTACGGCGAATGCCGCGCCTGCCCAATGGGTGCGAGGGAGGGTCCATGAAAATCTACCCCGGGGCTCCGTTCCCCCTGGGCGCCACCTACGACGGCGCCGGGACGGGCTTCTCCATCTTCTCCGAGGTGGCCGAGCGCGTCGAGCTCTGCCTCTTCGACTCCGCCGGCCGGGAGACGCGGATCGACCTCCCCGAGGTCACCGCCCTCTGCTGGCACGGCTACCTGCCCGGCGTCGAGCCGGGACAGCGCTACGGCTTCCGCGTCCACGGCCCCTGGAACCCCGACGCCGGACAGCGCTGCAATCCGGTGAAGCTCCTGCTCGACCCCTACGCCAAGGCCGTCGAGGGGCAGGTCGAGTGGGACGAGGCGGTCTTCCCCTACTACTTCGACGACCCCGAGACCTCGAGGAACGACCTCGACAGCGCCCCTTTCATGCCGAAATCGGTGGTCGTCAACCCCTACTTCGACTGGGCGAACGACCGGCTGCCGCGCATCCCCATGCACGAGTCGGTCCTCTACGAGGTCCACGTCAAGGGGTTCACCCAGCGCCATCCGGAGATCCCGGAGGAGCTGCGGGGCACCTACCTGGGGCTGGCCCATCCGGCGGCGATCGCCCACCTGAAGCGGCTGGGGATCACCGCCGTCGAGCTCCTCCCCGTCCATCAATTCATCCAGGACAGCCTCCTGCTCGAGCGCGGGCTGCGCAACTACTGGGGGTACAACTCGATCGCCTATCTCGCCCCCCACAACGAATACGCCACGCCGGGCGCCGACGCGGGCCGGCAGGTGCGGGAATTCAAGCAGATGGTGAAAGCCCTGCACCAGGAGGGGATCGAGATCATCCTCGATGTCGTCTACAACCACACCGCCGAGGGGAACCACCTGGGACCGGTGCTCGCGATGAAGGGGATCGACAACACCGCCTACTACCGCGTGGTGCCGGACAACCCCCGGTATTACATGGATTACACTGGCACCGGCAACAGCCTGAACATGCGGCACCCCCACGTGCTGCAGCTCCTCATGGACTCCCTGCGCTACTGGGTGCTCGACATGCACGTCGACGGCTTCCGCTTCGACCTCGCGGCCACCCTCGCCCGCGAGCTCCACGACGTCGACCGCCTCTCCGCCTTCTTCGACGTCATCCAGCAGGACCCCGTGATCAGCCAGGTCAAGCTGATCGCCGAGCCCTGGGACGTGGGGGAGGGGGGCT